>OEIV010000163.1_pt1 | contig 42573 bp, 35 predicted proteins | sample 1539231 | NCBI WGS metagenome assembly OEIV01 (sample SAMN03794762, study PRJEB22550) | activated sludge metagenome | feature: wastewater treatment plant; material: activated sludge; isolation source: Wastewater treatment plant of a petroleum refinery complex | place: Argentina: Buenos Aires ... | reverse complement strand
AACGCAGCGTCGAGAGGTCCTCCTGAACAGCTGGTTTCAGGGCGGCCGTGAGCCGGGCGGGTCTACCGCTGTCCTTCGCCGGTTCGAGCAGTAGCTCGCGCAACTCGCCGACGGTGAGGCTCGCGATGGCTTGGAAGGCGGCGGTGTCGTGAGTGTCGAGGATGAGGCGGGTTACTTCGTCCGCCTCGTAGGGAACCAGCGGCTCAGCGAGAACGGCGCGGAGTGGCAGATCGGCGAGCGCCATCTTGGCCGCGACGTTCTCCTCCGCACTTTCGGCCGCGATGCCTGCGAGCCGGTCTCCGGCGCGCGGGGGCGACGCCTTGGCCAGCAGCTCGGCCAGCGTGGCGAAGCTGTAGGTCGTCGACTTGATGCGCTGGCGGAAGGGCATTGGGCGCGATTCTCGATGCAAGCGACGTCATGAGGGCCGCAGCCGTGGCGCAAGTCAAGCGTGCGCGTTGAATTGGGCCTCGCGGGTTTCGATGGTTGCCTTCTCTTTGTGCAGTGAGGGGCTCGCGTCCACGGGCAAGAGGAACCTGCAAGGGTTCTCGCCGACCTGGCATCCCGCGGCGCAGCGCAAAGCCAAGGGGCCCAAGACTATCATCAAAAGCAGTAACGGCCTGCGCCACCGGGCTGTCCGGCTCACGCGATGTCCTGCCGTTCGGTGTAGGAGCGCCGGAGCATTCAGCCAAACAGGTGCATCGGCACCCACGGTTGTCGAGGTCGAAGCAACACGGGTTGCGGCGCATCCTTTCCATCTTCGCGCGCGAACGTGGCACGCGAACGTGGCGAAAGGGTACGGAGAAGTCCGATGCCGAGCTTTGGCGTTCACGACCTTATCAGTGGGGCGGCCCGAAGGATCTCAGGCGCGGTGTTGATCGCCGGCATTCTCGCTGGCCTCGCGGCCCCGGTGCGGGCGGATATCGCCTGGGGTGTCAACGGCCATCCACTCGTCTCCTACCCTGGCGTGAGCTTCGAGCAGCAACTCGATCTGATCGCCGATCTCGGCATGAGATCCTACCGGGTCGACGTTCCCGGCACAGCGGTACTTGGCAAGCTCAAGCATCTGCACGGCCTCGCGCGTGCGCGCGGCATCGAATTGCTCCCGGTCATCACCCCGCCGTTCGATCTCGATGCCGAGGCGCCCGAAGTGCTGGAACGCAAGGCGCATGATCTGGCACTGGCGCTCGTCGCGCCCTTCAAGGGCGAGATCCGCGTGTGGGAACTCGGCAACGAGCTCGAAAACTACGCGATCCTCGAACCATGCGAGAAACGCGACGACGGCGTGACCTACGATTGCTCTTATGGTCCGGCGGGCGGCGTGTCGCCGCTCGACTATCACGGCGGGCGCTGGGCGAAGGTAAGTGCCGTGCTGACGGGCCTCGCCAGTGGCGCGCGCGCTGCGGACCCAGATGTGGTGCGTGCGGTCGGCACGGCGGGCTGGGGGCATACCGGCGCGTTCGCACGCATGCGCCAGGACGCGATACCTTGGGAAATATCCGTTTGGCACATGTACGGGGGAGACCCGGAATGGGCACTGAAAGAGCTCGCGCAATACGAGCGGCCGATATGGATTACGGAGATCAACGCCCCGTTCGGCAGCCAGAAGGGGGAGGACACGCAGGTCCGCGAGCTCGCCAAGTCCGTCGAACGCTTGCGGCAGTTGAGGCAACGGTACGGCGTGCAGGCCGCCCATGTTTACGAGCTGCTCGACGAGCCCTATTGGGGAACAAACTATGAAGCGCACATGGGCCTGGTCCGGGTCGAGAAGAGCGGGGCATCCTGGGCACTGGGAGAGAAGAAGCCGGTCTATGCAGCATTGAAAAGTATGATCGGTGCGGCCGGCGGAGTTTCGGGGGCGCCATCCGCGACGCTGGCGGCGGAAGCCAGCGAGCCGTCGGAACCGCCCTTGCTGAAAGTGCAGCGCACATGCTCGCTCGACGCGGCGCGGCGCGCGGCCGATCACCGGCCAGAAACGGTGGTGCGTTACGTTTTTTGTCTCGTCCTCGGCCGTGACGCGGATGGTGCCGGCAGCGAAACGTACGCGAGCCAGATGCCCGCGCACCTGACGGCCGAGCAACTCGTTCTTGTTCTTCTCAACAGCGAGGAGTTCGCGGCACGGAACAAGACGGCGGATATGTCGAACCGCGAGTTCGCTCTTGGCCTCCACCGTCTGCTGTTCGGCAGCGAGATGACAGAAGGCGCTGGGCCCGGCGCTCTTTCGGCCATCGATGCCGCCAATGCAAGCCGCGCCGATTACGTGTCGGCTCTCGTAGCGTCAGAGGAGTTTCGCACGGCCCATCCAGTCCTGTACGCCACTCTGGAAGTGCCATCGCCGCCGCCGGTCCGGGCGGTCACGCGCTTGCCCGATATACGGCGAAGCTGCTCGCTCAATGCCGTCAAGAAATTGGAGAGTGAACGCGATCAGGTTCTCTACTCCTATTGCCTCGTCCTCGGCCGCTGGCCCGAGGCTTTCGGATTGCAGACATGGCAGGCGGCGATGAAAAGCGGTCTCGGTGCGGACGAGCTGCTGATGAGCCTCCTCGGTTCGGCGGAGTTCGTGTCGAAGTACCGCGTGGAATCCTTGTCGAACCAGGACTTCGTTACGCTCGCCTACCGCTTGCTGCTGCGCCGCGATCCCGATGGGCAGGGCTTCGAAGGTTATGTCGACGAGCTTGGACGCGGATTGGACCGGCAAGAGGTGTTCGCCGGATTGATACGCTCCGAGGAATTTCGCAAGCACCGCAGCTCGCATGGTGCCTATGACGCCGGTCTGCACCGGCCCTCGCGCTCCCCTCCCAACGCACAGCCGCAAGAGAGGTGAAGTCATGGCCGGCGGGGCACGAGGCCCGGAGCCAGCGAGGGCGCCGGTCGATACTGAAAGCTCCCGTCCCGAAGCGCTGGCCGCGCTCACTCCGCTCGTCGTGGCAAGGGATGCCCTCGACGTCGCAGCGCGGGTGACGCAGTCCAAGAAGACGGTCGCGAAGAAGAAGCGCGTAAAGACGCGCCAAGCTGCGTCGGCACCAAGCCTGTGCACCTGCCGGCTGTGCCGGGCCGAGGTCACGCAGACACTGATCGATCTCGGCATGTCACCACTGCGCGACGACTACCTCGCGGCGGAGCGGCTCGTCGAGATGGAGCACTATTTCCCGCTGCATGTTCTCGTCTGCAGCTCGTGCTGCCTGGTCCAGCTTCGATCATCGCTTCCAACGACAGAGATCGGTCGGGTGCAGCACGGGAGGTCCGCCGGAAATCCGCGCCGATTTCAGGAAACGCGTCGGTTCTGTCGCGGTCTGGTCAAGCGTCTTCGGTTGGGCTCCGGAGCACTGGCCGTCGAGCTGTCGAGGAACGGCTCGGCATTTCTCGAGCACATGCGCGAGCTGGGTGTCACCGTGCTCGGAATAGAGCTGATCGAGCAGGCGGCGCAGAGGTCGATCGGCCAGGGAATTCCGACGCGGGTCGAGAGGTTCGGCGATCGCGTCGCGAAAGATCTGTTGGCCCGGGATCGAGCGGGCGACGTGATCTTCGCAAGGGACATAATCAGTCAGTCTGACGATCTCCACGACTTCATCTCGGGTGTTGCTCGCCTGTTGAAGCCGCGCGGTGTCGCCATTTTGGAGTTCCCCTACCTCCAAAGCATTATCGCCGATACCAACTTCGATCAGTTCCGGCACGATCACGTCAGCTACTTCTCGCTCAGCACCATCGATAGGCTCGCCGCCGATCACCGATTGAAGATCACCGATGTCGAGGAGCTTGCCGGTCCCGAAGCACAGTTGCGCGTAACGCTCGCACACTCGTCGTCGGCGCGTCCGCTGAACAACTCCGTCGCTCGCCTGCTGGGCCGCGAAAGAAAGAGCGGCCTCTGCGATGTTGATGCGTATGCCGGATTTTCCGCGCACGTTAGGAAGTTCAAGCGCCGGCTACTGTCATTCTTCCTGTCGGCGAGAGGCTCCGGGCAAAAGATCTGCGCCTACGGCGAGCCGGGTAACGGCAACACGCTGCTGCATCACTGCGGCATCGGGCCGGACTTTCTCGATTGCATGGTCCATGTCGATCAGAGCTTCCACGGCAGCTTCACGCCGGGCCTGCACGTCCCGGTCGTTTCGATGGACGAGATGAAGCAACGGCGTCCGGATTTCGTTTTCATTATACCAAGCGTATCTCTCGACGAAATCATGGTCGAGTTCCGGCCTACGCGCGAATGGAGCGCCAAGCTTCTTACGGTCTCGCCCGACGTTGCGGTGTTGGACCCGCGCAGCGCTTCTCGCTGACGCTTTTCCCTCGCTATCCCATCGTGAGCGATCTGCCGACCGGGGTGCCATGTACCCGTTCGCCATGCTGCACCGCAGCGCCAGAAAAACGTGCAGTCGAGATCGTTATTTCAGCAATCTAACAACTTCGAAATGGACGTGCGGCGTTCAGTTTTGACTTGCCACATTCCGCCTACCACTACCGATGTACCGCATATATCCATATTTCGCTTGCAGTTATAGTTACCGACGTAAATGATGGCAGTGCGGTAGTCGGGACGCTGTCGCTTGCATACGGAAAAGTAGCGTTTTGACCGAGTGCAGGAGGTTGCCATGCCCGAGGGGCACCAAACCTACGTCGTCCATAGCAATGATGCACTGCGAAACCAAACGTCGGATCGCAGCCGCGGCTCAAGCACCGACATGGACGCGCCTGATGGGCGTTGCGTGTTGGGTGAGGGTGCCGTGGTCCTCATCGAGAAGCGCACGCTGGTCCGTGACTCGCTGGCACAGTCGTTCCAGCAGAATTGCGAAGGTTCCATCGTCGCGTATTCGAGTGTCGAAGAGTGGCTCGAGAGCGATGATGAACGGCCAGTCGCGCTCGTGATCTTGTCGATCAGCGGTAAGCTCAGCGACTATGGGTCCGGCGACGAATTGGCCAATCTGTCGCAATCGGCCAACGGTGTGCCGGTGGCGGTGATGTCCGACGCCGAGGATCTCGACGAGATCGTCGATGCGCTCGATCAGGGCGCACGCGGATACATCCCGACAAGTCTTTCGTTCAAGGTCGCGATCGAGGCCATCCGCCTGGTGAGTGCCGGTGGGGTCTACGTGCCGGCGAGCAGTCTGATGGCTGCGAAACGCACGCCCGACGAGTGCAACAACTCGCAGCGCTACTTCAACGGCATGTTCACCGCGCGTCAGGCCGCCGTCGTGGAAGCCTTGAGACGAGGGAAGGCGAACAAGATCATCGCCTATGAACTCAACATGTGCGAGAGCACCGTGAAGGTGCACGTTCGCACGATCATGAAGAAGCTGAAGGCGAAGAACAGAACCGAAGTGGCATTCCTCGCCAACGGGTTCCTCAACGGTGATCTCCAGCTCTCCGGCTAGGGTGCACCACGCCTCCGGTCAAAGCGCGAGGTGCTTCACGTCTGAGCCGATCGCATCACACGTGATACATCACGGTTTGCTTCAGCGGCGCGGCCCAGACGAGGGCCGCGCCGCTGCCGTTCAAGATACGCGCTGAAAGTTGCGTTCTCGCGGGACGAGCGGAGGATATGCGCTCCCGTTGCCTTTGGCAGACTACACACCCGCCTTCGGTACCGTCCGGAATCTGAGTGAGAAATCTGGATCAGAAGTGTTACGGGTGTGCCACCACCCACCTTGGCGTTACCCCCATTTCCATTCTTGTTTGATATGTGTCCAACGGCGACCCTGATGAAGCCGATGTCTCCATCCCGAGCGGCCTCGTGCGCTCGCTGAGCTGCGCAGGAGTTCCTTGCGTCGCTCGAAGCTTCAGCTTCGTTCAGGGGTATCTCCATGCGAACTGCCACCAAGCTCGACACAGTCTCAAGCGGGGTTGCACGCCGACGGTATGTGCCGGCAATCTTCGCAATGCAGGGCTTTCCGGCGTTCGACGATGCCATGCAGAGCTGGGCCAGCTTGCGTCGTAGCCGATACTCGGAAGGTCAAGCGCCCAACGTTCCCGTCGGCTCGGCATTGAAGCGAGCGTTCGATCTCGCTCTGGCCACCACTGTTCTCGTTCTCCTGGCGCCGCTTCTTCTCGTCATCTCGCTCCTGCTGCGATTCTCACAAGGCGGTTCAGTAATCTTCGCCCATTCGCGGATCGGCTTCGGTGGGCGACGGTTCGCCTGCTACAAGTTCCGCACAATGGTGCCGAATGCCGACGAGGTGCTGCGGGCCCACTTGGCACGTGATCCGGTTAGCGCCGAAGAATGGCGCATGACGCAGAAGCTGAAGCGCGATCCGCGCGTCACATTCATCGGAAACCTCATCCGCAAGTCGAGCATCGACGAGCTGCCGCAGCTCTTCAACGTTCTCAAGGGTGACATGAGCTGCATCGGGCCAAGGCCGGTCGTTGAAAGCGAGCTCGAGCGCTACGGCGCAGAGAAGGAGACGTACCTGCGCGCGCGGCCGGGGATCAGCGGTCTATGGCAGGTGAGTGGCCGCAACAGCCTCTCCTATGAGGAGCGCGTCGCACTCGACGCCGAGTATGTTCGCAACTGGAACATGGCCTCGGACTTCGTCATCCTCCTGAAAACAATCCCGGCGGTGCTGCGGTCGGGCGATACCTCTTAAGGTGCAATCGACGGAAAACTAGCTCGATCCGCCGCGCCAAAGCGACCCGAGCACCAGTCCTGAGACATAGCCGAGTTGCAGCACGAGCATGGCAAGCGCGCACTGCCAAAAGCCGAGAACGCCGCTCAAAAAGGCAACAGCGAGAAGGGCCGCGGCAAGCAATGTCGCGGCGATGAGGGCCGCCACGCGGTAGCGGGCGCCAAGGGCACAGCCGACGATGCCTGCGATCGCGAAGGCCCAGCTTTCCAAGAGTTCCCCCACTCGTCGGCTCGGCCGGCCGCGCGGGATCGGCTCCGGCCGGCCGCGTTCTTGACGACAGCGCGCGATCACGCAAGCTGCAGAATCGCTCTCTACAGTAGGTCGGGGCAGGCGGAGAGGGAAGTGGGAGCACGCGCACCGAACGGCGCAATGCGTCGCCCGGGGCGAAAGAAAAAGCGGCGATGTGCGCGGGGCGGGAGGGAAGAGCTATCGCCTCTGATCGAACCGCAACCGCGGCCCCAACAAAGTCGCCGATAGCGCCTTCGGCCGTCCGGACCCTAGAGTTGAGCCTCGGCGTTTTTGCGACGCGCAATCGCGAAGGCATCGGCCATCTCGCGATGGAAGCGTTCGACCGAGAAGCGCAGCGCGTTCTGCCGGCATGCCGCGGGTGTGATCTCGTCGCGCGATTTCTCGAATAGCTCGACCGCCGCGCGAACAGCGTCGACGGTTTGCGTGTCGAAAAGCACGCCGGTCGGCCGGTCCGCGTCGCCGAGCGGATGCACGATATCGCGGGCACCGCCTCGTCCAAATGCGATCAACGGTGTGCCGCATGCCTGTGCCTCTGCGAGCGCGATGCCGAAATCCTCGCATCCCGCGAACACGAGGGCGCGCGCCTCGGCGACAGCGTCGATGTAGTCCTGGCGCGGAAGAAAGCCCGTGAAACGGACATTCGGGCCGGCGAGCGCGCGCAGATGCTTCGACTGCTGTCCCTCGCCCACGACGAGCAGGCGCCGCTCCGGCATTTCGTTGAAGGCACGGATGACCAGATCGGTGCGCTTGTAAGGAGCGAGGAACGATGCAGTGATGTAGTAGTCGTCCTTTTCGGCCTGGAACCGCATCGTGTCGATCTCGACGGGAGGAAAGACGACAGTGGCGTCGCGGCCGTAGATCCGGCGGATGCGCGCGCGAACATAGTTCGAGTTCGCGAGCATCAGGTCTGGGCCGTGCGCGGTGCGCGCGTCCCAGGTTCTGAGCTTGTGCAGGAAGTGCCGGAACAGGAGCCCTTTCGGGCCGTAGCCGAGTTTGCCCTGGGCGAGGTACGAGAACTGCTCGTCCCAGGCATAGCGGATAGGGCTGTGAACATAGCAGAGGTGCGGCTGATCGGGGCGCGTGAGCACGCCGCGAGAGAAGGCAGCGGAAGACGATACGACCGCGTCGTAGCCAGTCACGTCGAACTGCTCGATCAGGAAGGGGCAGGCGAAGAACAAGGCGCGATAGTATCGCTCAACGCGCGGCAGTCTGTTTGCGACCGAGGTCTCGAAGCGAATACCATCGAAGTGCCGGCGCTTGGTCTCGTCGTCGAGGAAGTCGAAGAGCGTGAATACATCCGGGGTATCGAACAGCTTGCAGAACTCGGCCAGCACACGCTCGCCGCCCCTGAAGTGTGGACACCAGTCGTGAACGAGTGCCACGCGGTCGGTGCGACCTGCGCGGTCTGTCTGGTTCGCGTCCGCTCTTTGCGTGACGTCGATTGGCTTCGCTCGCGACCTCGCCGATGGATTGATGCGGAAAAATCGCTCGGTCTGAAACGCCTGTGACATGCGTGCTCCGCTCTTCTGCCGGTCGGAGTGCCGGCTCGATCAGTCTCTGCGCCATCGCGCGCTGGAGCCAATAAGCCAATACGTTCAGCGGCAGCCTGCGAACGGAGGCGCGCGTCTTCGGTTTCGCGGCGATCCTGCGATTGATACGCCCAACGAGGTAGAGCGCATCTCAACCGAATTCTGTCGCGCCAGACCGTCACCCTCTTATTGCCAGGGCAGGCAGAAGGCATTGCGCGCCTAGTCTGGACCGGTCTGCCCGCCTTCTTTCAGGCGGTTCGCTCTAGGAGGCGCACATGAAATCAACGGCACTCAGGACGATGATGCGTTGGACTGGAAGCGACAATTTTCAAATCGCCGTGCTGCTCGGCATCGCCATGATGGCGCCGCTGCTCATGGCGGCGCCGACGCCGGGCGTGGCCAACGACGCGGATCGCGGTGCCTACCGCCTGGATGCGATGGATAAGATCCGTCTCAAGGTCTTCGAGTGGCGTGCATCGCGCGACGAGATCTACGAATGGTCCGCGCTCAACGACCAGTACACCCTGGGAGCCAATGGACGTCTGTCGCTGCCGATGATCGGGGAGGTGACGGCCACCGGTCTGACGACCGCGGAGTTGGCGAGCAGTATCGGTGAGCGCATGCGAACCCGCATCGGTCTGGTCGAGGCGCCGAACATCTCGATCGAGGTGGTGGCGTTCCGGCCCTTCTACATCACCGGACGGGTCGCCACGCCGGGTGAATACGCGTACCGCCCTCGCCTCACCGTGCTTCAGGCGTTGAGCATTGCCGGCGGTCTCTATCGCCTCGACCGGACGGCGGGCCTGCGGCTCGAACGTGAGGCGATCCAGGGGAAAGGCGAGCTCGACCTCCTGAGCCTCGAACGCGATGCGCTGCTGGCACGCCGGGCCCGCATCGAGGCCGATCTCAAGCAACTGACGACCATTCCGTTCCCGCGTGCGCTCGACAGCGACAATGCGGAGGTGCAGCGGATACTCGATGAAGAGGCGGCGATACTCGGGTCACTGCGCGAAGCATTTCAGGCGCAGGTCGAGCCGCTGGCGAAATTGAAGGCTCATCTCGAGGAGGAAGCGTCATCGCTGCAATTGCAACTCGAGACGCATGGGAAGGAGATCAAGCTCGCGGAGGACGAGCTGTCGAACGTCAAAACGCTTGCCGGCAAGAAGCTCGTCACCGATCAACGGCGGATCGCGGTCCAGCGGAACGTCTACCAGCTCTCGGCGGATCATATGCGCCTGGAGATGAACATGGTCCGGGTTCGCCAGGAAATGACCAAGACGGATCTGCAGATTTCCGAGATCAAGAGCAAGCGCGCCAACGATCTGGCGCAGGAGCTACGCGCGACGCAAGCAAAGCTCGATGAAGCGTCGCGTCGCTTCGACACCTCGAAGAAGCTGCTCTACGAGACGGCGATGTCCGAAGGGCAGACATCGCGCACGGGCGAGCTTTCCGACCTTGCCGCGCCGTCCTTCCGCATCGTCCGTCAGAACGGTGGCGTGCCTGTCGAGTTCGCCGCCGACGAGAACACGCTGGTCGAACCGGGCGACACCGTGAAAGTCGACATGCCGCGCTCTGGTGTCCCGATGTCGCGGCGCTTCCAAGAGCGCGAGAATTACGCGCCGACCGGCGAACGGCCAAGCTCGAGACGGTTCCACACGAATCCAGAGGAGCCGTTCGCTGTCAAGGAGCGCAGCAGTTGAGCCTGGACCGCGCACCAGCGGCTGGCGAAGGGGATGACCATGGTGTTGATCGCGCATGCACAGGTCCAGGACCGGTATGACGCTGTGATCGCCGGCTCGGGCTTCGGGTCGCTCTTCTTCTTGCACGGCCTTCTGCAGAGGCAGCCCCGCGCACGCTGCCTGATCGTCGAATGGGGCGCGTTCCGAGATCACGGTTGGCAGCTCGCGAATCAACGCAACACCGATATCGATTGCGCGACTACGTTCCGGACACGTGCTGGGGAGAAGCCCTGGAACTTCACCATCGGTTTTGGCGGCGGTACGAACTGCTGGTGGGCACAGACGCCGCGGCTCACTCCATCGGATTTCAGGCTGCGCTCCACTTACGGTGTCGGAGACGATTGGCCGATCAGTTATGATGATCTCGAGCCGTACTACGTCGCTGCCGAGCAGATTATGCTGATCGCGGGTGATGATCGGATCGGGAAAGTGCATCCCCGGTCGGCGCCCTATCCCCAGCCGCCACATGCGCTCTCATCGATCGATCTGATCATGCAGGCGGCGATGCCGGATCACCACTTCGCCGCGCCGACCGCACGGTTGTCGCGAGCCGTCGGGCGCCGCGGCGCGTGCTGCAGTACCGCGTCATGCGACATCTGTCCCGTCGAGGCGAAAGCCACGGTCTGGAACACATTCGAGCGACTCATCGCGGCAGAGAACGTGCATATTCTGCCGAACGCCCGCGTGACGTCGGTGGACGTGTCGGCGAACTCGGCGCGGGCCTTGGTGTATGAGGTCGATGGCAGGGTTCACGCGGCGCGGGGAGATATCGTCGTCGTCGGTTGCAACGCCGTGCACTCGCCATTCATCCTGATGCGCTCCGGCCTTTCGCATCCGGCGCTCGGCGCCTACCTGCACGAGAAGCGCGTGTTGAAATTCGAGGTTCTGCTCGATGGGCTCGACAACTTCGATGGTGGCAATCCCCGCCCGGCGTTGAATATGGCGTGGGCCGACGGCGAGCACCGGCGTGATTGCGGCGGAGCCATCGTCTACTTCGTCAATGATTTTCAAGTGAACGGCCTGCGCACGGAATGGGGTCGCTGGCGGCAGACGCTGCCACTCGAGGCGTTCGTCGAGGACATCCCGCTCGAAGAGAACCGGATCGTCGACGATGGTGGCGATACACCGATCGTCCATCATGCGAAACGTTCGCAGTACTGCGATCGGGGCGCGGCGCGGGTCCATGCCCGTCTGCCCGAATTGCTTCGGCCGTTGCCGGTCGAGTGGATTGTCTTCAATGGCGAAGCGGCGACCGGTTCACACATTCAAGGCACTTGTCGCATGGGAAGCGATCCCGACTCCTCCATCGTCGATGGAGGGCTCGTGCACCACCGCGTCCGCAATCTCGTCGTCGTCGGTACTTCGGTTTGGCCGAGCTGCTCGACGGCAAATCCCAGCTTGACCGCAGCGGCGCTTTCTCTTCGCGCAGCGGCAATGCTTTGAGGTCGAAATGAAACAGGCCGTCTCTCGTCGCAAGGTTCTCGTTGGGGCGGTCGCGACCGCGACTGTCGGCGCGGTCGGCGGTGCGGCCCTTCTGGTCGCGGCCGATCTCGAGAATGCAATGCTCGGCTACCTTCGGGCGGTGCTGCCGGGTGTCGATATCGACGAGGTGTCGGCGCGGCGCTGTATCGCGGACTTCACGGCGGATTGGTCGATGGCGAAGTCACGGGCCTTCGCGGCTGCCGGATCGACGATCGGTATCGCCACGGTTGCCACCGTCGATGCGCGGTTCGAACTGATTTCGCGGCAGTGCTTCACGCGGTTCCTCCGCTACTCCAACTTCTTCGACGTCGCAGATCCTCGCGCGAGCATAATCGTCTACTCCGCGCCGGATCGCGGAGCACCTTGCGCCAACCCGTTCTTCGCCTCGGCCTAAAGCGTCTTGGATCCTGAAGGAGTGGCACCCGCGCTTGAGCCAGGTCGCCGATAGCGTTCTGAAGTGGAAGCGCGATTGCGATCATCGCGGTCGAGACAGGCGCCGAACATCTTCCTTTCGAGCGCTCTCAACAGAGCGAGTCGAGCGTCGCGGAGAACTTGCAATGTCACTTCGGAGGCTCGGCGCCGATCTGATCATGCTGGCCACAGCGCTTCCGGTGATTGTGCACGCATCCGAACAGCCGAAGCGGCAGCCGCATGTGGGGCCGGCATGGGTGGCCGCGCCTGGGCCGCTCAGGGTCTCATCCGATGGGCGCGGGATCGTGGATAGCGAGCAGCGGTCCTTCTTCTACCTCAGTGATACGAATTGGGAGCTGTTCCGCCGGGCGAGCCGCGAGGAAGCGGAGGAGTTGCTGGAGCGGAGGCGCGCACAAGGGTTCACGGTTATTTTCGGGCCCGTCACGGGCATCCTCGATGCCTTGCAGTACGACAGGCCATTGGGGCTTCCCAATGCCTATGGAGATCTCCCGTTCGTCGATGGCGACGTCACGCGCCCTGATCTCACGGCGGGTAGCGATCCAACTGACGCCGCGCAATACGATTATTGGGATCATGTGGATGCGATCCTCGATATCGCCACGACCAAGGGCTTCCACATTGGGCTCATACCCGCATGGCACACTCATTACACGCGCGGGGTGGTCAATGCCGGGAACGCACGCGCCTACGGCCGCTTTCTCGGCAAGCGCTTCGGGGGGCGGGACAATATCTTCTGGGTGCTCGGGGGAGACACGGCGCCTGCGAAGAGCTGGAGCGAAAAATCGCTTCTCGAGTGGACGCGGTGGATCGCGCGGAGCTTCGCCTCGACATTCGGGCGCACGCGGGTAGACGTCGGGCTCGAAGTCCATCACGAGTTGGCTGAAGGCATTCGCGAGACCGAAGGCGCGCGTCACCTCATGAGCTTCCACCCGATTGGTTCGACCAGCTCGTCGCGTTGGCTGCACGACGCGGATTGGCTCGACTTCAACATGCTGCAGTCAGGTCATTCACGCCGCGATATTGCAAATTATCGCATGATCGAGGCGGACTATGCGCGCCGGCCGGTCAAGCCGGTGATCGACGGTGAGAACCGCTACGAGGACCATGCGATCGGTGACGATCACGACGTTTCGAAAGGCTGGTTCGACGACTATGACAACCGCCAAGCGGCCTATTGGGGGGTGTTCGCGGGCGCCTTCGGTCATGTCTACGGAAACCGCGGGGTGTGGCAGATGTTGCCGGCCGGCGCGCAACCGCACTTGCCCGCGCGGTACGATTGGCGCCGTGCAGTCGATCTCCCCGGGGCGGCCGCGATGCTGCACATGCGGCGGCTGATGGTGTCGCGTCCGCTCGCAGGTCGCCTGCCGGATCAATCCCTCGTCGTCGATGCCCTGGCCGGTGCCGATCATATACAGGCGACACGTGGCGATGGCTTCGCCTTCGTCTACTCGGCAGGCGGGCAGAGTTTCGAGATCGTCCGGTCAAAACTGGGCTTCAGCGCAATCGCCGCGTGGTGGTACGACCCGAGAACCGGAGTGGCCGATCGAATCGGCAGCTTCAACAGCGACGACGCGCGTTTGGTCTTCGATCCGCCCGGTGGGCCGATGCGCGGCAACGATTGGGTTCTCGTGCTCGACGATCAGGCCCGCGCCTTCGGACCCCCAGGGCAGGCGTTCGCCAATCGGCAATGATCCGAGATGCGACTCTAGAGATGGCGATGGTGGAAAGCGACGAACGGTTGTTGGCATGGCCGCAACCGAGTGCGATCGTGATGACGATGTCAGCATCGCGGTCGCGCCACTACGCTGTAACAGGTTCCCGCTTGAGAGTGGCAGGCCCGGCCGAGGCCGCAGGTGAGCCGAAGAACATTACATCCTGCTCGGCCCGAAGGCGGTCGCTCAAGCGGCCGGCGGGGAGAGTGACATCGTCATAGGTTAACACTTGGTCCTTAGGTACCGAGCGTTTCAAGCGGCAACCCTCGGCGAGGCCCATGGGTAACAGGCGGTCGCGATGGGCGACATCGGCATTCTCGGCGATGCCATACGTCATGTAGTGACCGATGCCATCAATGGTAGCGCCTGCCGTGAGGTCGATCTTTGCGGTCGCCACGACATCGACCGTCGGAGGACCTTTCGGCGCGATCGCGGCATCGTTGAAAAGGACCGCGCGGGCAACGGTCGTCGGCACTTCGAAGTGGCAGAGGTGATAAGGCCAATAGAAGCAATAGAGCGGACCGGGGCCAAGCTTGTAGAGCGAAAGATAGTGCCTTTCCGTCGGGCATTCCGTGGTCCCGAGAACGAAGACGCCAGGGTTCGGCATGGCACCAACGACGTAATCGACGATCCCCGGACCATCGATCAAATCGTGCAACGGGTACCAACCGACAGCATCCTGTATGGGCGTGCCCGGTTCGACAGTTGGACCATGCATCCCCCGCTTCGCGACGCGCATTCCCGTGGCGTTGGCGACAATGGCGTTCTCGAAGGAGATCTTCGTGCCATCGGCGAACGACGTGACCATCGGCGCTTTCATCCCCCACTTGTGGGCAAAGCCTTCTTGCGTCGTTGGATTGCGATAGGGATCGTGGAGGCCCTTGATGTTGCCGCACAGGACCGGTCGGATGCCGATACCTTGCACCCAGCGATAGAGGTTCATGATGACGCCGGGCTGATCGCCTTCGGTATTCGTGACGATGACACCAGCGCGGTCGGCATAGACTTTCAGCAGCGGTCCGATCGTGCTGTCGAGTTCGGCGTTCATGAGAGCGAGGTGCTTTCCACCCGCGATCGCGCGCATCGCCACGTGGGACGAGAACTCGACCGCCCCGGTGACCTCGACGATGGCGTCTATGCCCTCAGCGTCGCACAGCAGGAACGGATCATCGGTGACGGCGGGCCGGCGCGCGGCGATCGCCGCTTCGAGCGCGGTCGGTGACGATACGAACTTCGCTCCCTCCACGCCGGCATCGGCGAATGCCAAGCGTGCTGCCTCGACATTCCTGTTCGATATCGCGACGAGCTCGAGTCCTGGGACGTGACGTGCGATCTGCATGGCGATGCCGCGTGCCATGAAGCCGGCGCCGACCATTCCGATCCGGATCGGCTTCCCGGCCGCTTCACGCTTGCGGAGTTCGGTATCGACGATGAACATGGGCGTTGCCCCTCCTTGGCGGTCGCATCCGTTGCGTCCCGGCGGCAGAACTCACGCGGCAAAATCCGGCCAGCCCGAATCCTTGGCGGAGATGACGGCGGGTGTGACCGGCCACCGGATGTCGAGGGCCGGATCGTCCCACCGCACGCCGCGCTCGGACGACGGCGTGTAGAACTGCGACACGAGATAGGTGACCTCGGTGTCGTCCTCGAGCGTCAGAAACGCATTTGCGCAGCCCTTCGGCACAAGCAGCATCTGATAGTTCGAGGCCGTGAGATCGACGGTCATGTGCCGCTTGTAGGTCGGGCTTTCCGGGCGCAGGTCAATCATCACGTCATGAACTGCGCCGCGGGTGCAGCGCATCAGCTTGTCTTCGGAATAAGGAGCGATCTGATAGTGGAACCCGCGCAGCGTGTGCTTCAGGCGATTGTAGGAGACGTTGACCTGCGCAATCTCGCTGGCAATGCCATGCGCCTCGAACTCCTTCTGGCACCAGGCGCGGGCAAAGAAGCCGCGATCGTCGGAGAACGGCTCGAACCCGACGAGCCAGGCGCCAGGAATGTCAGTTGCATCGAATTTCATGGTACCTCCCCGCGGCGGGCCTATACGGTAGAAACGATGCTCGAGCCGTGCACTTCGTAGTCGAGCGTCACGTGCCTCATGTCGAAGAGGGCCTCGGCCACACGCCGACGGTTCTCAGGCCGAACGATGAACATGAGGAAGCCACCGCCGCCGGCGCCGCACAGTTTTCCGCCTTCCGCCCCCGCTGCCATCGCGCGGTCGTACCAGGTGTCGATCATGGTATTGGACACACCGGACGCGAGACTGCGCTTCAGCTCCCAGTTGCGATGCAAGGCGCGGCCGAAGTGAACAGGATTGATGCTGTCGCGCGCCATATGCTCCTGCAGCGCGAAGGTATCGTCACGCATGCGGCGCAGGACATCGAGCTTCGACGACGTGTTTGCCTTCTGCTCGGTGAGAACGGAGCTCGCTGGGCGCTGGTGCCCGGTCCAGAACATCATCAGGTTGCGAAAGAGACCCGCGACCGCGGCGTGGCTCACGCGCTGCGGCTCCACGGTGACGGCGCCACCCGCCTCGAAGCGGAACATGTTCAGCCCGCCGAATGCAGCGGCATACTGATCCTGCTTGCCGATCGGTTCTTTGAGGATTTCCATCTCGACGTGGCAGGCCTCCTCGGCAAGCTGGCCCGCGGTGACACGCTCGCGGCGGAAGGCATGCAGTGCGTTGAGGAGACCCACGGCGAACGCACTCGAACCACCCATGCCCGACGAAGCTGGCATGTCGCCCACCGTGCTGATGTAGATGGGCGGATCGATTTCGAGAAGGCGCAGACATTCACGCGCGATGTTGTTCTCGATTTCGTCGATAGTGTTGGCCTGTTCGGTCTGTGAATAATTGATGCGAATGGGCTCGTTGAACAGCTCGCTGTGGCGTTTGACGCTGACATAGACGTATTTGTCGACCGCCGCGCTCAAGACCGCCCCGGTCTCGCGATTGTAGAAATCCGGCAGATCGGTTCCCCCGCCGGCGAAACTAATTCGCATCGGGGTTCTGGTCATTACCATCGCTGGTGGACGCTGGGCGATGGCGGGCGACTTCGGCCGGCGCGCACGTGCGCGTGAGGGCGTGACAAGGCCGAGGTCGGTTCCGAGTGCCATGGTCTCTGTCTCCCCGTGAGCGATCGCTGTCGGCGCGGCAGGAAATCCGTCTCGTCAGGCGGCGGCTCGCTCGGTCCAGCGCAGGTCGCCGTCTACTCGTCCGCTGGCGAGCAGGTGCTGGAGCCAGGCCAGTCGTGTGAACCGCTTGTCTTTGAAGTCTGCGTGCGTAAGGCCCACGGCCTTGAACGCGCCGTAGAGCTCGCGGGCACCCTCGCGCGGCGACCAAAGGAAGTCGAAGTCGGGGAAGGTGCGCTTGAACTTGGTGAACCCCGCGCGATACGTGCGGTTATCGGCGCCCGCCTGCGGCACCATCTGCAACTCGCAGCCGGGCACTGTTTCCGTGACGATCTCGGCCAGCGTGCGGATCTGGAAGTTCAGCGTGTCGGCGCCCATGTTGAACGCCTCGTTATGCACGACGTCGCGGGGTGCCTCGATCACGGCCTGGAAGTAGCGGGCGACGTCTTGAACATGCACGACGGGCCGCCAGGGCGTGCCGTCGCTGAAGACCCGAACGCGCCCGGTGGTGACCGCCATGCCCATGAGGTTGTTCAGCACGGTGTCGAAGCGCATGCGCGGCGAGAGGCCGTAGACAGTCCCATTGCGGCAGTAGACGGGCGAGAAATCGTCGCTCGCGAGTTCGCTCAGTGCCGCTTCCGCTGTAACCTTCGAGCGAGCGTACTGCGTTTGCGGCGCGAGAGGGGTTTCCTCGGTCGCCTCGGCGACGGACGACAATCCGTACATGATGCACGAGGACGAGAACACGAAGCGTCGGACGCCGGCCTTCTTTGCATATTGTGCGAGACGGACGGTGCCATCGTGGTTGATGGCGGCCGTCCACTGGTCGTTGAGATTGCCGATGGGATCGTTGCTGAGGGCCGCGAGGTGAATGACGGTGTCGAATCCTTCGACATCGCTCGGGCGCAACTCGCGAAGGTCGCGATGTACGGTCGCGGGTTGGCCGTTGTCGGGTCCGAGGGTACAGTCAGCGAAGTAGGCCGCGTCGAGCCCGACGACCTCGTATCCGGCCTTCGTCAGCCAGGGAGCCATCACGGAGCCGAGATAGCCGTTGCTCCCCGTCATCAGAATGCGCTTTGCCCGTTCAGCATCTTTTGTCATGGGGTCAAGCAACCTCCTCCGGATGTGCCGCGTGTGAGTGCGCCGAGGTGCCGAGCATGCCTCGCGCAATGTCGAGCAGAGAGCGGGTCGGCGTCACCAGAGCGAAGGGGCACCCGGCCGCGTCTGCGGCCATGCCGTCTCGCTCGTCGTCGCCGATGAAGGGCGTGCGTGTCAGGTCGAGAGCAAAGTCTCTCTGCGCCGCGTAGAGCATGCCGGGTTTCGGCTTGCGGCAGTCGCAGCCTTCGTCCCAGTCGTGCGGACAGTGGTAGATCGCATCGATGCGCCCGCCCGAGCGCGCGACGTCGGCCCGCATTTGGTCATGAACGTTGGCGAGGTCCGCCTCGGTCATGGCTCCGCGACCGATGCCCGCCTGATTCGAAACGACGATGACGCGATGGCCGGCCTCGTTGAAGAGCCGCAGAGCCGTGCGCGCACCCGGCAGCCACTGCCATTCTTCCGGCGACGTGACATAGGTGGCCCGCGCGGGTTTGCGATTGAGCACGCCATCGCGATCGAGGATGACGGTCGGATGACGACGCAGAAACCGCTCTGTTTCCGGCAGTCGGTTGAGAGAGCCGACGCTGTAGTATCTGTGCTCGCTCGAGTATGCCGCGAGGCGCCCCTGTTCCGCGAGCGGCGTGTAGAGTGCTTCCTCGAGCAGTGTGTCGGAGGTCGGGAGCAATTCCAGGGCCTTGTCCGTCAGAATCGCGTAGCTGATCTCGACCTCGCGGAGCCCCGGCATTGTGCGCAACCTGTCGAAGACGCGAACATCTCCGCGATCGTCGAGGATGACGCTGCCACGCGAATAGGAATCCTTGTTGGCGTATACGGTGATCATCGCCGGCTTCGAAGCCGCGCGGAAACAGCGCCACATGCGATCCATCTGCATCGGCCAGTAGTTGTCGCAGTAGAGCAGAAGGAAGCATGGATCGATCATACGCCGCGCATTGGCGACGCGGCTGCTGGTCAGGTCGTCGGGTCCGGTGATGGAATACTCGATGCGAATGCCGAACGCCGATCCGTCGCCGAAGTAGTTCTGGACGACGTGCGGCAGATAGCCGAGCAGCAGTAGGACGCGCTCGAAGCCTTGTTCGCGCAGCTGTTCGATCTGATGGGCGAGGAAGGGGCGGCCAAGCACGGGCACCATCGGCTTGGGGCGATCGATGGTGATGGGCTGCATTCGCGTGCCTCGACCACCCGCGAGTATCACGGCCTGCCGTGGTCGCCGGTAGGCGGTGCCTTCCACGATAGCGGGGAGCGCGTCGTCGATCATCACAGGCTCGCGTAAACGTCGACGGGTTCAACGGCGGCAGCGGCGGCATCGTGCCGAACGACGTCGGCGATCAGGCACTTGGTCAGGGTATGCGCCATGATCGAGTGGACGTCCTCGACGAGTTCGTAGGCGCCGGGCTCCGTGGCGACGAGAATGACCCGGTCGGCCAATGCGAGAAGCTTGCCGCCGTCGAAGCCGAGCAGCGCAATGACGGTCATGTGCCGATTTCGCGCGAGCTCGGCCGCCTTGATGAGATTTGCCGAGTTACCGCTTGCCGAGATGACGATCAGAATGTCGCCCGGTTCGGCGAAGTTCTCGAGCTGACCGGCGAAGGTGCGTTCGTAACCCTCGTCATTGCCAAGTGCGGTGAGCCACGAGACGTTGTCGCACAGCGATAGGACACGGAAGGGATCGCGGCCGGAGCGCTTGGTCGCCTTGCCGAGATCGTTGACCCAATGTGCGGCAGTAGCCGCGCTACCGCCATTTCCGGCAATGAAGATGGTGGCGTGCCGGTCGCGCGCACTGCGAAGGGTCTGGCAGGCCGCTTCGATGGCCATGAGGTCGACGCCGTCGAGGAGCGACTGCAGCTCGCTGACATAGGACCCGGCGATCGATCGGATCGAGTAGTTGCCGCTCATCTGGTGCCCTCTCGGACAATCTTGGAAGCTCCATCGATTGTCGTTCGAAGCGTAGGTTCGTTGAACTCCACTCATTGGATTGGCCGGTCCGCCAATAGAAGTACGCGCGGCCGCGCCACGAGCGCGTATTGGCGGCCCGATCAAGTCACATGAGCAGAGAGCGGCCGCCGCTCTGTCGCTTGTGCTTTCGAGCGCTCTCCGATTGCGCGAAAGCGGTAGGGCGCGGCGCATTCGTAACGAGTGACTTCCGCGTCACGCGAACGCAGAGTGGTCCGTGACCGACTATGCCGAGGCGACATGCGCAGATGGGTGATCAACGGCCGCTACTTGTCGCAGCCGCTCACGGGCGTGCAGCGGTGCGCGCACGAGCTCGTCGCAGCTTTGGATAAACGCATCTCTGAAGGAAATGAGCACGCGCCGGGGCTGTCGGTCGAACTATTCGCGCCGCCTGATGCGCGTACGTTGCCGGAGATGAATGCCATCAAGGTGCGCAGCGTTGGCGCGCGGTCAGGCCACGCCTGGGAGCAGTACGACCTCGCAACGGCGGCGCAAGGCCGGGGACTTCTCAGCCTTTGCAATACGGGGCCGGTCTTTCACGGCAGGCAGATCGTATGCATTCACGACGTCAACACGCGGATCGCTCCCCAGAGCTATACGCGCACATTTCGGTTGCTCTATCGTACGCTCCTGCCGGCTCTCGGTCGCAGTGCGATCCGGGTGACGACGGTATCTAGCTTCTCGGCGATGGAGATCGCGCGCTTTGGTGTTGCTAGACCCGGAAAAATACGAGTGATCTACAATGGAGCGGATCACGCGCGGGGCTGGCCTGTCGAAGCGAGCGACCGGATCGGCGCGGTGGCCGGGCCATCGACCGTCGTTGCGTTCGGATCGGCCGCGCCGCACAAGAACATCGAGATGCTTGTCGGCTTGGCCGGCCGTATGGCCGAGGTAGGTTTGAAACTCGCGATCGCCGGTGGCGCGGCCCCACGCATCTTTGCCAATGGCACAACGCAAACCCTGCCGCCAAACGTCATCTGGCTCGGAAGGGTGAGTGATGGAGAGCTGGCCGCGCTGCTTGCAAACTGCCTGTGCCTCGCGTTCCCGTCGCTGACCGAAGGCTTTGGGTTGCCACCACTGGAGGCGATGACTCGCGGGTGTCCGGTCATAGCATCGGATCGTGGGAGTCTACCCGAGGTTCTCGAAGGTGCGGCCCTCTTTGCTGCAGCCGATGCGCCTGAGGAGTGGATGCAACTGTTTCTGGGCCTACACGACAACCGTGAAGCGCGGTTGGAGCTTGCGGATGAGGGCATGCGGCATGCGCGAGGCTTTACGTGGCGCTCAGCTGCCGAATCCTACCTCGCGTTGATGGCAGAGTGTGACGGCTTGCAGATGAGTGCGCCGACAGAACGGAGAATGAGCGCATGATGCGGATATGTGCGGCGCAGGGATCGGCCAAGGCCCTCTCGTTCTAGCGCATGCGCGCGAGACGGCGAAGTTGCTCCAGCGGGTCAATTCCGAAGAGCGGCAGTGTCGCGAGCGCGAGAGTGAGTGTAAGTCCCAGCCAAAGCGGGTTCTCCATTGCGCTACTCCCAAGGAGATGAGCGGCGAAGGCGGTCAAGGCGATCGCGGCGGTCAATCCAAACGCGCAACGTGCCACGAAACTCGCCATGTGCTTCAGGCCGACATCTGGCCGTTGGGCGACGAGCGTGGCCAGGATGACGATCTGGGCAATGAGAGATGCCGCCGCGGCCCCGGTGCCGCCGTAGAACCGGATCAAGAGCGAGTCGGCCGCAACGCTCGTTAGAGCGCCGAGGCCAATTGCCTTGACGGGTGCACCGGAGCGGCCGACCGCTATCAGGACCGTCGACAGGATGGTGTTGACGATCACCACAGACGCGCTCACGGAAAGCATCGACACGGCCAATGTCGAATTCTGGAACCCGCCGCCGAAGAGCAGCGCGATCAGTTGGCCGCCGTGCAACGAGCCGAAGATCGCGATGGGAACCGCGCACAACAGCATCATGTCCATGAATGCGTTCGTGCTGTCGTGACGCCCGTGCGACGTCGTCTGGCTCGTAATGCGAGGCAGGAAGACCGTCGCAATCAGCGTCGAAGGGATGTTGGCCAGGAGGAACAGCTTCCATGCGGCGGCGAACACGCCAGTAACCGCTTCATGCTGTGTGAATCCGAGAACGACGAACTTGTAGTTCACGACCAGCGAGTTGAGCAGCAGGTAAAAGAAGAACGCAGACGACTCCCGGGCGATGGCGATGATGTCGCGGAGGGGAACGGCGAACCGCGGAAGTCCGAACTCCCGAGCGTAGCCAGCCAGAATAGTAGCGTTGGTGAAGAATGTCGTGGCGATGGAAATCACCGCTGCGAGATAGAGATCGTCGTTCGTGCGCACCAGAACGAGGATCGCAACCATGTTGAGGAAGGCCCATGCGAATTCGCGCGCGGCAACCGTCTGCATGCGCTGCAGGCCGGCATAGACACCGGTCAGACCAAGCGCGTGAAAGAATACCGAAATGGTCGTAATCGCGATAACGATTTCCACGGGCGCGGCGAATTCCATGATCAGCAAGAACAGCGCGATCACAGGGAGCACGAGCACGGCAAGCGCCATTCGCACGATGAGTGCCGCCGCCACGATCTTCTCTCGACGTTCGGAGTCGGCCGCAATGGCGCGCACCATGTAGGTATCGAAGCCGAAGCTGGCAAAGAGCGTGAAGTACTCGATGAAGGCCGCGGCAAAGACGATGATGCCGTAGTTGGCGCTGCCGACCGCGCGGGCGAGGCTGGTCGTGGCGATCAGGTTCATGACCATCGCGGCGACCCGCGCGAGGCCGAGATAGGTGAGATTGCCGAGGAGCGATCCAGCTTCGTGCTCGCCGCGCGAATCAAGTGGTGTCGCGTTGTCGGTCGTGGGGCGCGACTGTGTCATCACGCGGGGTGCGGCCGACGATCCCGCCGGCGAATTGATGCCTTCCACGCCACGCTCCGATGCGAGAGCCTCTCGGTGTCGCTGACAGCTCACGGTTCGGTTCCGTCGGGCCATCTCGCATCAGGTTAGCCGTGATCGCCGCGTTCGCCACGGAGAGGGCCGTCATCCATTCTCGCCCCATCCGCCTCGTGTCGCGACCCGAAGATGTAGCAACGGTACTCCCAAACGGTGCCTATCGGGCTCCCGAGAGGAATAGATCCGCCGATCGGCTATCGACCGATGGGCGTAGCGAAGAGTTCGCTCCGTGCGTCGTTTGCGCCGACGTCCCGCTCTTCAGCCACGAGATGGAGTTGCCGGGGAGCGAAGCGTTGCTAGTCTCGCTGATGTAGCAACCAAGCATACGGCGCCTGTGCGTCGGAGCGTGAGTGAGTTCGGATGGAACGAGAGATTCTCACACTCTTCGTCGTCGGGATCGGCATCGCCTCGCTGTTCATGCGCCTTTCCTTTGTCATCACCGCGCAGTTGGCCTTCTTTGTCCTTGGGGCCGCTGGTACGGTTTCATTCGGCGCAGCCAGCATTCCCCCAGCGAACTTGTTTCTTTTGTTCTTCGTCGGTCGTCTCCTCGTCATGCCCGGGGCGGTTGCCGTGATGATGAGTGCGCTCCGGCCATGGCGGAGCGGGTTCACGCTTCTCATCCTCATGAGCTATGCCGCAATGACAGCCTATTTCTATCCGCGGCTGCTCGATGGCGTGACCGATGTCTTCTACTCCGACAGATCGCTTCCCGAGAGTGCCGCCGGCTTCACGCGGGCATTGCAGCCGGGCAGCGGAAACGTGACGCAAGCGCTTTACGCGGTGAGTGGGTTGGCCGTGTATGCCGCGGCATATGCGTATTGCCGCTACGGTGCCACCGGCGCGTTCGTCCGTGGTGTCGTTGTCCTCGCTCTCATCAACGTTCTCTTCGGCGTCCTCGACATCGTGACGTACAGTCTCGGGGCCTCGGATGTGTTGAGTTTTGCGCGGTCGGGTGGCTACGTGGTCCACCTGTCTCAGCAATGGGCGGGGTTCAGACGTGTCATCGGTTCGTTTTCCGAACCGGCGACGTTCGGATCGCACTCGTTCCAGTTTTTCGTTGCCATGTTCTGCCTGTGGTACCAGCGATGGGGCGGGCGCATCGTGACCTTTTCGATGTTGGGCAATCTGGCCATGCTCGTCGCGTCGACATCCACGACGGCCTATGCCGGATTTGTCGTCTTCGCGCTGTCCCTGCCGATCTGGCTTGCCATCGCGCTGGCCGGCGGGCGGGTCCCGCGGAAGACGGCATCCCTCTTGATCGTTTCGGTGCCGCTGCTGCTTTTCATCTCAGCTCTGGCAATCTCTCAGGCCGTGCCGGCCGGGCTCTACGACGTTCTCGACCTGACCTTGCGGAAAGGCGATTCCGCATCGGCCATCGAGCGGGGCATCATGAATGCACAGGCCTGGCGGAATTTCATCGAGACGAGCGGGCTCGGTGTGGGACTGGGCAGCGCGCGCGCGAGCAGCTTCCTGCTGGTCATACTCTCGAACATCGGTGTGCTCGGGGCATTGCTGTTCTCGATCTTCGTGCTGCAGTTGCTTGCGCCGGGTACATCGGACGGTGTGAGGATGCGGCAGATCGCCTGGAGCATGGCGCGCGGCATGGCTCTGGCGATGCTGGTGGTCGATTGCATATCGGGTGGAGTATTCGACCTGACGGCCAAGTTCTACATCATCTGCGGGGTCTGGGCTGCGTCGAAGGAGGCGCGTTATCCGGCGGCGGATCACGGGCCTACGTCCGTCGGGCTGCCGTCGCCCGCTTAAGTGTTAGGGAGCGATATGGCGAAGGGAGTACACGGGCAGTGACGTAAGGGGTTTGGTCTAGCTCGGCGCAGGGTGAGGCGGCTCTATAGTTGTCCGATCCGTCCAAGCGCGGTGGAGTGATGCTGAAGCAGGTGACCGTTCCGCACAAGTCCGAGCCCCATGGCGATTACCGCGAGCCGCCCGAGCTCGAGGTCGCAGCACTGCTGCAATTCCTCAATGAATCTCGAACCGTGATCGGGCTATCGGTTGTGGTCCCGGTCGTGCTGATGACGATCTATCTGCTGTTAGCAACGCCGCTGTTCACCGCGAGAGCGCAGTTGCTCATCGACCCGCAGACCCCACAACCCCTCAACCAACAAGCGGCAGGCGAAGGCTCGGCCTACGATAGCCCGCAGGTCGAGAGCCAGATTGCGGTGCTGCGGTCGGAGAAGATTGCGTTGACGGTCGCAGAGAAGCTCCGACTTACGGAAGACTCGAACTTCGGCGGTTCTCTAACGCCGCCGGCTGACGAAGCGGAAGCGCAGGTTCGCTCGCAGAGAACCCTTGCAGCGATCGCGTCGAGGCTCGACGTGCGCCGGATCGGCACGTCGTTCGCGATCGAGATCTCGTTCAGCTCCCGTGATCGCAGCCGTGCGGCCGACGTCGCCAACGCCGTGGCCGAGGCGTTCGTCGAGGACCAGTTGACCGCACGGGCAGAGGCGGTGAAGGCCGGCAGCGAGTGGCTCGAGCAGCGGATCGAGCGATTGCGCCGGCTGATGAACGACGCGGCGTTGCGTGTGCAAGAATTTCGCGTGAAGCGCGACTATCGCATTCCAGGACGCCTGCCCGCAGAGGCGGACGAGGCCGGACCGCATCGGGGCAAGGCGCCGGCCGGAGCCGATCGACCTGGTGGCGGCGATGATACTTTGACGTTGGAGGAACTGGAGGCTACGGCGCAAACATATAGGCGTATCTATGAGAGCTACCTGCAGGCCTATACGGAATCCGTGCAGCGGCAATCGCTCCCCGTCAGCAACGCGCGGGTAATCACGCGAGCGACGCGGCCCCTGTCCAAATCCCATCCCCGCACGAGCTTGTCCCTCGCGCTCTCGATCGTCGTAGGATTGCTCGCTGGCCTCGGTATTGCGCTGGTGAAGCGCGGTGTCGCGCGGATCGCTTAACCGGGTATCGAACGCTACCCATGCTTTGAAGAATGCCAGGAGCACTTCGATTTCAATCGTTCGCGGCCACGCTGCAGAGAAGGCTCAGAGGCTCTTCACCCGCTCGGGGTCGTCGCGCCCGTTGATGCCGTCCCAAATCGCTTCCAGGTTTCCCCGAAGACGGCCGGCGCGATCGATGTCGGGTTCGGGCCATAGCGCACGGGCGAAGTTTGCTGCCAGGTTTTTCGATACGTGCGTGAAGGCAGCATCGAGCGTCATGGTTCCCTTGCGATAGAGGTATGCGGGATTCGCCACTTGCGAGTAGCCGAGACGGCGCCCGGATACGCGGCCGCCTTTGACGCCGAGGTGCACGCCGAGGGCAGATCCGAGTTTGACGAGATCGCCACGCTGAGCCATCTGTGCGCCGAAATCGCGATCCTCCTGCCAGCCGTACAACGGCAAGCGTTCGTCGAAACGGGCGTTGCCCACGGCGGCGAGCCGGAACGCCATGTTACATCCATAGGGGCTGTAGGGCTTCTGGATCCACGCTGATCGCCGGGGATCGGCAGCGCGTAGGATCTCAATCGCCTCGGTGACGCTCAGTCCAGGCCCTTTGATGCCGTCGGCCACGACGTTCCCCGTTATCGCGACCACATCGGGGTTCTTCTCGAAGCAGCGCTCGACTTCGTCGATCCACGTTGCGTGCGCGATGAAGTCGTCGTCCAGGAACGCGACGATATCCGTGTCAGGCGGAAGGACGTCCAGCGCGGCATTGCGTTGCTGCGTCAACCCGGGCTGGCCGCGAATGATGGTGATCGGAAACGGCAGCGCCGCCGCCGCGACGTCTGCGTCCTTTACACAGGAAACGATAACGCCGATGGGTTCGCGGGTTTGGTTCGCGAGCTCGGACAACGTTCTGTGTAAAGTCGCGGCGCGGTTGGTCGACGCGATTACGACGCAAGTTCTCATCTGTCGCCTCATCGCACGCCGCCTGCGCTTGCGGTCAGGGACGCTCGGCGGTGAGGCATGCGCGTTTCGCCCCCACTGGTGATGAAGCGCTTCACCAAGGTGAACCCGAAGCTTCGCGTCCATGGATCCGCCTTGAGCAGCGCGGCTCGTCGAGCGATGGGCCAGGGCGCGAGCCATAGCAGCGAAGCCCATGCGGTCAATACGGTCGCCCGCCGTGGTGAGGTTCCCTCGTGCCAGATGCGCTGAACGAAACGCGTGGTTTCGCTCAGCGACGGGCGGCGGTCCGAAGCAATCGCATGAAGCAGGCCACGCTCGTGGACATAGGCGTAAGCCTGCGGATCACCAATCTCGCATCCGGTCAGATCCAGATCGCGGCAAAGCTCTTGGAGGTGATCGAGGCGGGCCATGAAGCGCTGACGCTCTGCCGCAAAGCGAACGGCCGATAGCTTTTCGAAGGCAGAGAAGTTTCGTCCATGTACGCGGTAGAAGACGAGTGGACGCGGTATCGATACGACGCGACCCACGAACGGAGCGAGCAGGTATGAAACGCCATCGATCCACGTTTCGTAGTCGGGCTCGCCGATGCTGCCGATGACGTCGCGACGGTAGACGTTACCCGAAGTCGGAGGCGTGGTGTAGGTGCCGGAGAGCTTGATCGACCGGATGTGGTCGGCCGACGAGCTCTCTGGGTCGAGGGGAGGATAGACATCGCCTATGGAGCGGCCTTCACCATCGACGGGTGCGAGTTGGAACTGGACCTTTGCGACGTCGGATTCGCAGACCGCTGCGATCTGTGTCAATGCGCCGGGCGCGAGGTAGTCGTCTGCGTCGAGAAAATGGACGAAGTCGCCGGTCGACAAGGCATAGCCGGCCAGGCAGGCACGAGCGGCCCCCGAGTTCTCGATGCGCAACGCCGTCACGCCGTCGCCGAACTTTTGGATTTCCTCCCACGATCCGTCGGTCGATCCGTCATCGACGACGATGATCTCCTTCTCCGAGTACGTCTGCGACAGGACGCTGCCGATGGCCTCGGCGACATAGTCGCGATAGTTGAAGCAGGGAATGACGACGCTGATCTTCGGCCGGGTAGAGGTCATGAGGTGACCTTTCGAACAGAGTGTGTGGTGCCGGGTGGACCGCTTGCGTGCGGTTGCCGTTCAGGCGGTCCCTTACGAGACGATCATCGTCCGCTCGGCACAAATCTGGGTGATGGTGCGGAGGTGATCGCCGGCAACGTTCGGCGATGCGAAACGACGCGCCTTCTCGCGGCGGTAGGCGACGTCGTCGGCGCGCAAGGGGGTCGCAGCCTGCGCGGGCATCGCAGCGGGGAGGGCGTCGGGATCTTCCCTACGCGCGACGCGGCCGATCCGATCGTCGCTGATGATGTCGCTCGGGCCGAATTCGCAATCGGTTGCGACGAGCGGCAGGCCAAGGCTCATGGCCTCCACCAGAACCAGGGCGAAGCCCTCCCAGCGTGAGGCGAGCACGAAGCAGTCGCTCGATTGCAGGTAGGGCGAAGGATCGGCGAGGTATCCGGTGAAGGTCACATGGGCATCCAGTCCCAACGTGGACGAGAGTTGCCTGAGTGCCTCTTCCTCCGGGCCGTTGCCGATGATGACAAGCGTCGCTCGCGGAACTGCGGCATGCACCTTGGCGAAGGCGCGGAGCAGAACATCGTGCCCCTTCTGCCGGCTGAGGCGACCGACCGATACAAACCGGTGGATCGGGCTATCAGGGGTGGAGCGGGTTGGAATCGGGAATTGCCGGACGGGATTTGGCGCGAAGTAGACCGGTTGTCTGTCTGCCAGATGCTGGCGGGCATATGCGGCAAGCGATGGCGAGACCGCCAGCAGTGCCGCCACGTGAGGGAGGACGAAGCGGCGATAGATTTGGAAAACGAGGGGAGAGTTCTCTTCCTCGATCTTCGGATTGCCGTGAAGGTGGGTGACGAGCAATGCGCTCCGGTTGGTGATACGCAGGGCGCCGCCGCAGACGACCGACAACTCGCATTGCGGTACGACGACGATATCGAAGCGGTTGTGCGCGAAGAAGCGGACCAGCGGCACGAGCAGGCCACGCAGGCGTTCTGCGGAGATCAGGTGCAGCGTGTAGCGCACGGGCCGTTCGGTGATCTCGGGATGCGGGAAGGAGCTCAACACATGGACGTCGAGCCTTTCGCCGCTGGTCGTGGCAAGCTCTTCCGCGATCGCGTGCACGACATGCTCGATGCCGGCGAATGCCGTCGTCAGCGGCAGGACGTAGAGCACGCGAATACGTCGTCCGTGCAAGGTTGCGTCAGCTCGCGATTTCTTCCGGCGCCATGGGAGAAAGCGACGCTCGGAGGGGCCGGTGCGTGAGACGCCGCTCGGTATGGCCCAAGTCGCGGGGTTCCAGTTGCCGCTCACGATCGCACCTCTTCGGGTGAGAATGGCGCTTCGCGCCTGGCACCAGTTTCCTGGTTCTAATCGTAGCTAACGGCAGTTTTGCCTCGGGCCGCGTATGAAATTCGTCGGCATTGCCGAGCGACCAAAGAGGTAGGTGTCCCGCATTTGGGGGGCAGCGAGGCTCGGGATGTCGCCAACGGATAGAAGTGGCGCCCTCGGCGTCATTCCATTGATGCGTCCATGCCGTCCAACGGTGAGGCGGCCGTGGCGTTCACCCGGGTCGGGAGCGTGAGTACACTCGCTCTTGTCACGGGTTCAGTGCATCGCTTCATCATTGCTCCGGTTTCCGCATCAGATCCGGCCTCGTTCCAGATCGCTCGTTCGCGAGGTCGGCATTCCATCATCGAGGGCGCTTGCGGCATGAGTTCCATCGACATCATCATTCCGAGCTACAACTACGCGAGGTATCTGCGCGACTGCGTCGGCAGCGTGCAGGCGCAGGACGTCGACTATCGGATACTGATCGTCGACAATGCCTCGACCGACGACAGTGTCGCGGTGGCGCACGAGCTGGCCGCTGCCGACCCACGGATCACTGTTGTGGCGCGGAGCGTCAACCTGGGCCTGCATGCGTCGCTCAACGAGGGCGTCGACTGGGCCGTCTCGCCGTATCAGACGCTGCTCTGCGCCGACGATATACTCGCGCCGGGTTCGCTTGCGATGGCCATCGCCGTCCTCGACGCCGATCCCCGTCTCGTCATGGCGCTCGGTGAGGAGCAGCCGTTCTGGGGCAGCGAACTGCCGAAGCTGACAGTGGCAGACCGTTCTCCCGCGGAATGGGAGATCGTCCCTGGGCGAACCTTCATCGATCGCCACGCGCGGCTGCCGGCTCAGCACTGGAATGCTGCAGGCGTCGTGGTGCGCACGTCCGCGCAACGTGCGATCGGACATTGGCGCAAGGAGGTGGAGTACGGGCCGGATCGCGAGATCGGCCTGCGCCTGGCGACGGTTGGAGACGTGGCGATCACGAAGACCGTGCTCAGCTACGTGCGATACCACCACGGAAACTATAGCGCGCCTCTGCGCGATCTGCCGACGCTGCTCGGGCATGTCGACATCGCTTGGCGCAGCTTCCTCGCGAACGAAGGAGCGCGTGTCGAGCAGAGCAAGGAGCTTGCAGCAAGTTACGCGCGCAACCTGGCCGCGACGGCCTACTGGTGGGGCGTTCGGGCGCTCGCGACGGCAAGGCCCGGAACAGCTTCGAAGCTGTTTCAGTTTGCTTATCGCACGAGGCCGGCAAGTGTCGTGGTGCCGCCGCTGCACTATATCCTTCGCGAGGACGGGCCCGTGCGAAACCTGTTCAGGCAGCGCGCTTAGGACCGGAGGACGATGAGGTGCCCGGACTTTCGACGATCAGCGTGGTCGGCAAGCTGCTGATAGCGACGGCGATCACCGTCTCGTTCTTGTTCGGTGCGATGTCACGCCGGATCATTTTTGCGACGAAGCCGGCGGTCCTTGCGATTTTGCCGGTGGCGGATTTCGAGGAACCCGAGATGGTGACGGTGCCCGCGGGCAGCTTCGTCATGGGTTCGCCCACCGGAGAGCGCGGGCGCGGCTATGACGAAGGGCCTTCGCGCACCGTGACGTTTGCGAAGCCCTTTGCGGTCGGCAAGTACGAGGTGACGTTCGAGCAGTTCGATATCTGCTCCGCCGAGGGGGGATGCCGGCAGATCATCGATAGCGATTGGCGTTTCCGGGGCGAGCTTCCGGCGGCCGAGTTGTCGTGGTTCGACGCCAAGGACTACGTGAAGTGGCTCTCGGCGAAGACGGGTAAGCCCTACCGCCTGCTGACCGAGGCGGAGTGGGAGTATGCCGCGCGGGCCGGCACGACGACCGCTTATCACGTCGGCAACGACATCGAGCTGCAGCACGCGAGTTTTTCCGACAAGTTCATGAACAGCACGCCGAGAACGTCGAAGGTCGGTTCTTATCCGCCCAATGCGTTCGGCCTGCACGATATGCACGGCAACGTGATGGAATGGGTCGAGGACTGTTATCGGGAAAGCTTCGACGGTGCTCCGAGCGATGGATCGGCCCGGGTCGAGAAGGAATGCACGTACCGGGTCCTGCGCGGCGGCGCGTATCATTGGGTGCGTCATAGCGTACGGTCGGCGCACCGCTACCGCTACCGCCCCGACGTCGGCAACAGCAACACAGGATTTCGCGTGGCACTGACACTCGAATGAGGGGGTGACGCAAGAAACAAGGCATCACGTGCGATGTGTGTATGCTCCGTTGCCCTGACGCCGGCCGTCTCGAAGGCCATGGTTCCAGGCCCGTGGGCGTGCCCTCAGCGCTCGAAGACCTCGAACGAGGTGCGGATAAGGTCCGCGGTGCGCTCGAGGCCAAGCTTGCTCTTCATGATGCTGCACGTGTTGGCGATGGTCTTGTAGGAGACGCCCATCTCGTCGGCGATCTGCGACATGCTGCGTCCGGCGCCGAGCTGACGCAGGATCTCGATCTCGCGTGTCGTCAGTTGTTGGAGCGGGTCGCCGCCGCCGCCCGAGCCGACGGCGATCTGGTTGGCGAGCTCGCGCTCAACGTAATGGCCACCTTCGGAGACGCGCTTGACCGCTGCGACGAGTTCCTCCGCGGCGGCGCTCTTGCTCACGTAGCCCTTGGCACCGAGACGCAAGGCGCGGGCGGCGTAGATGGGCTCGGCATGCATGCTGAAGACGATCGCGCGGGTGTTCGGGAATTCGCGCAGCAACCGGCGCAACAGCTCGAGGCCGCCGATCCCTGTGAGATTGAGATCAAGAATGACGAGGTCGACCGGCTGGCTGCGGATTGTATCGAGGGCCTGCTGCCCCGTCGCCGCCTCGGCGATCTCGATGCCTGGCATGTCGAGCAGCAGCCGGCGCACGCCCTCTCGCACCACGGCGTGGTCGTCCACAAGAAGAATGCGCTGAAGTCCCATGTCCAACTCGATCAAGATGCCGCGTGCGCGGGCGTTGTGAGCGAGCTTTATGCCAGAATTCGCGCGAAATGCGCAGCGGTTAGCGTCGCCACCGTCGCCGGTTACGATGGCGCATTCGCTCATGGCGATGCGGCGAGGCGATCGGATATGGTCAGGTTGCGGGTGGGCAGCGACGTTGCGCGCGCCGCGATGTGCTTGCGGGTCCCCACCGCGCGCGGTTAGACAGGGCCTCGGCGCCAAACCCGTCGAGACACGTCAACCGGAGGCCGGATCTTGAGAGACTTTCGCCCGCTCGCCTTGAGCCTGATGCCGGACGTCATGGAAGCCGCAAGGGCGATGATGCGACACTTCGCCAATCGCGGCGACTTCGACACCAAGAGCGACGGCTCGCCGGTTACGGCCGCCGATACGGAATGCGAGGAGATCGTCATCGCCGCGCTCGCCCGCGTTGCGCCGGGCGTGCCAGTCATCGCTGAGGAAGCCGTCGCCAGTGCCGGCGCAACGCCATCGTCTGCCTCGGCGCGCTTCTTCCTGGTCGATCCCCTCGACGGCACCAAGGAGTTCATTTCCGGCCGCGGCGATTTCACTCTCAACATCGCGCTGGTCGAGGATGGCACGCCGCGCTTCGGCCTCATCTACGCTCCCGCGCTCGCACGCCTTTATCTGACGCTCTCGGACGAGGAAGCCGTGGCGACGACGCTCGACCCGGAGAACGGGAATTGGCAGTCGGCTCTCGGGTCTGCGACGCGCCTTGCCGCGCGCCCGGTGTCGCCCGGCCGCAGCCGTGTCATGGTGGCGAGCCGGGCGCATGGAGCAGCAGAGCTCGAGCGGTGGCTGCGCGATTCCGCGGTCGAGGTCGGCGGCATGACGAGTATTGGTTCGTCGCTCAAATTCTGCCTTGTCGCGGACGGAACCGCCGATCTCTACCCCCGCCTGTCACCGACGATGGAGTGGGATACTGCGGCGGGCCACGCCATCGCGGTCGCAGCGGGCGCCATCGTTACCGACGCCGCAGGAGCGCCGCTGCGCTACGGGAAAACGGAAACGGGGTTCCGCAACCCGGGCTTCATCGTCTGGTCGAGTCCCGACGATCTGATCCTTGGTGAGCTGAAGGCGGCGCTGCCGTCCTGATCGCTGCTTCGCTTCAGCCGCGCCGTGCTGCCGCGCCCCGGCCGGCAAGGCGCCGGGGCTCCACTTTCTTCCCCGCATCGGCTATTTTTCATGTGCCGTCGGCATCGGCCGGCGCCAACTCGTGGCGACCGCACTCCCCAGCAGGAGCCGCATGGGTAGCAATCAGACCGTTGGCCCACGTCTGCGCGTGGTCATCGCCCCGGGCATCGGCATCGGCCCGGGCAAAGCCGCCTTGCTCGAGGGCATCCGCGAAACGGGTTCGATCGCCGCGGCCGGGCGGCGGATCGGGATGAGCTACAAGCGCGCATGGCTTCTGGTCGTGGCGCTGAACAGCCATTTCGAACAGCCCCTGATCGAGGCGAGCAAAGGCGGGAGGACCGGCGGCGGGGCGACTTTGACGGCGCTCGGGGAGGAGGTTCTGGCGGCCTATCGCGAGATGGAGCGGCGCGCCGGAACGGCCGTTGCGCCCGTTATCGCACGGCTTTCGCGGCTGGCGCGGCCGGCTCGATAAATGCTGTTTTGAGCGCTGGACACGCCGGGAGGATGGTGCTATCCGATCGGCCTCGGGGCCCTGCGGGCCCCGTTGCTGTCCAAGCGGTGTGTCCAATCGGTTCATTGTCGCGACGATACAGCGGCCGGTGCCCGAATCCGCGGCACGGGCAAATGGGTGATTAGCTCAGTTGGTAGAGCAGCTGACTCTTAATCAGCGGGTCGAAGGTTCGAATCCTTCATCACCCACCAATCAATTTTCTTGCTCGCGCGGCCGTAGCGGCCTTTGTTCCCGGCCGCGCGCGGACACATGCCATTCTTCACGGACTGAGCGCCATCGCGAGGGCGAGAAGCGCGGGCCTCGCCGCCGGGGGGTATTTCCTTGACGGCCGGTAGGCGCCATGTTCTCTGCCCCCCGACCAAGGATCGTTCAGCGCTCGACCGAGAAGGAGCGAGGCCAATCCCATGCCGCAGCCCCTCGCCGTCGTCCTCGACACCGGCATTCTCTCCACCATCGGCGACCCCAAGCAACTCGGCCTCGCCACGCTGATTGCCGTGGCGGCGATCTTCGTCGGCTTCATGGTGCGGCGCATTTGGCCGCGTGCCATGAATCCGCTGCTGTTCGGCTGGCTCGCGGCGACGGCCTTCGTCGCTGCCCTCGCCTATCTCGGCGTCCCCGGCGCAGCACTTGTGCTCTGGCTGTTCATCGGCGCCGCTGTTCTGCTAGGAATTCTTGCACTCGTGTTCAACTGAGCGGCAGTCCGGCCGCTCGGGGCGGCGCGGGAGTGAACGTGCCGGCCGCCCGCGCTCGACACGACATGCCTGGATCGACGGAGCAAACCCATGACCCCGCTCGTCGCCGGATGGCTCGCCATCGGCATCCCGCTTCTGGTGTTCGGCTTCTTTTTCCTCGGCCGCAACCGGCCTGTGCTGTTGATGTATTTCGCTGCATGCCTGATCGGTTTGGGCTATCTGACGGCCACCGGCGCGGTCGAGGACGTCGGCGCCAAGCTGCTCGGCAAGGTGCAATCGTCGTCGAGTTCGACCCCGCGCCCGAACGTTCCGGCCCGCAATCCCGCTGACGGCTACTGAAAAGAAACGTGACCTGATGTCTGAACTGCTGCTCGAGCTCTTTTCCGAGGAGATCCCGGCGCGCATGCAACAGCGCGCTGCCGACGATCTGAAGCGCCTTGTCGTCGACGGCCTCAAGGCCCGCGGCCTCGAGGTCGGCGATGCGCTCTCGTTTGCCACGCCGCGCCGCTTGGCGCTGGCGATCCAGAAGGTGCCGGCGAAGTCGCCCGCGCTCTCGGAAGAACGCAAGGGCCCGCGCGTCGGCGCACCGGAGAAGGCGCTGGAAGGATTCCTGAAGTCGGCCGGGCTGAAATCGGCCGGCGAAGCAGAGATCGTCAAGGACGAGAAGAAGGGCGACTATTACGTCGCGCGCATCGAGAAGCCGGGCAGGGCCGCCGCCGAGATCGTCGCCGAGACGATCCCGGAGGTGCTCGGCAAGTTCCCCTGGCCGAAGTCGATGCGGTGGGGCGCGAGCCCGTTCCAGTGGGTGCGTCCGCTGCACTCGATCCTGTGCATCCTCGGTGGCAAGGTCGTCGCGTTCGAGGTGGCGGGCCTCAAGAGCTCCGACACGACGCGCGGGCATCGGTTCCACGGCAAGGAAAGCTTCAGCGCCAGCAGCTTCGAGGACTACGGCCGCATGCTGATGGCCGCCAAGGTGCTGTTGCCGGCATCCGAACGCATGGCCGCCATCGCCGAGCAGGCGCGCGATCTGGCCAAGGCCGCCAAGCTCGAGTGGGTCGAGGACGATGCGCTCGTCGCCGAGAACGCGGGCCTCACCGAATGGCCGACCGTCTACATGGGCGCGTTCGACAAATCGTTTCTCGACGTGCCGGCCGAGTGCCTGATGACGTCGATGAAGCAGCACCAGAAGTGCTTCTCGCTCAAGGACCCAAAGACCGGCAAGCTCGCCAACAAGTTTCTCGCGGTTTCGAACCTGATCGCCGCCGACGACGGCCGCCAGATCGTCGCCGGCAACGAGAAGGTGATCGCCGCAAGACTTTCCGACGCCAAGTTCTTCTGGGAGCAGGATCTCAAGAAGCCGCTCGACGAGATGGCCCTGGCGCTCGCCGGCATCACCTTCCACGACAAGCTCGGAACGCAGAAAGAGCGCGTCGAGCGCATCGAGGAACTGGCGCACGAGATCGCGGGAGCGGTTGACGCCGACCCGGTCGATGCGCGCCGCGCCGCGCAGCTCTGCAAGGCCGATCTCGTCTCGGGGATGGTCGGTGAGTTCCCCGAATTGCAGGGCCTTATGGGGCGGTATTACGCGGAGAAGGCGGGCACCAAGCCGGAGATCGCGCGCGCCATCGAGCTGCACTACAAGCCCAAAGGCGCCGGTGACACCGTGCCGAAGGAGGAAGACGGCGAGACCGTCGCGATCGCCGTGGCGCTCGCCGACAAGCTCGACATGCTGATCGGGTTCTGGGCGATCCAGGAGAAACCGACGGGTTCGGGCGATCCCTATCAGCTTCGCCGCGCCGCGCTCGGCATCATCCGCATCGTGCTCGAGAACGATCTGCGCGTGCCGCTCGGGTCCGCGATCCTCAAGCACTACGTGTCGCAGTACATCGAGAAGCGGTTCGAGGGACAGGCCCAGACGGTCGAGGTGCTGGACCGCGAGGATCTCGTCGCCGAGTTGCTCGCCTTCTTCGCCGACCGCCTCAAGGTGTTCCTGCGCGACCAAGGCAAGCGCCACGATCTGATCGATGCCGTGTTCGCGCTTCCCGGTCAGGACGACCTCGCTCTGATCGTCAAGCGCGTCGAGGCACTCACCGATTTCCTCGGAACCGACGACGGCGCCAACCTGCTCGCGGGCGTCAAGCGCGCGTCGAACATTCTCGCCATCGAGGAAAAGAAGGACAAGCGGAGCTACGACGGCGAGGTTTCCGGACCGCTGCTGACAGAGCCCGCGGAGCGCGATCTCGCGGCTGCCATCGCGAAGGTGAAGTTCGACACGAAGGCGGCGATCAACGTCGAGAACTTCGCCGGAGCCATGCGCGCCCTCTCCGAGCTGCGCGCGCCGGTCGACAAGTTCTTCGATGCCGTCATCGTCAACGCTCCCGACGCGAACGTGCGCGAGAATCGCCTGAAGCTGTTGAACGAGATCCGCGCCGCAACTCTCGCTGTCGCTGATTTCTCGCGGATCGCCGGCTGAAGTAGCAGACATCGTCGAAGGCCCGGTGGAGCAAGACAAGGGCGGCGCCGTCTGGCCGCTCGGCCCGGCAGGCGTAACGCCGCCGGCTTTCGTGCCGTAGCTTGCCCGTAGCTTGATCGCCGAGGGCGCGCCGGGCAACCTGCGCGCGTCTGGCCGCCGGTCGAGAGCGATAATCAAGGAGCGAGAACCAGCATGAACGAGCATACACCCGTCACCCGCGCGCCGGCGGCGAGCGAGCAGACCAAGAACCTCGTGCGCGAATACTACGGCAAGGTTCTCACCTCGAGCGACGATCTCAAGACCAGCGCTTGCTGCACGCCGGGTGCGCTGCCGACCGGCCTCAGGGCGGCGCTTGCCAACGTGCACGAGGAAGTTCGTGCGAAGTACTATGGTTGCGGCTTCGTCGCGCCGGAGCATCTGGAGGGTGCGCGCATACTCGATCTCGGATCGGGCTCGGGCCAGGACGCTTACGTGCTGGCGCAGTTGGTCGGGCCGAAGGGCAAGGTCGTCGGCGTCGATATGACGGCGGAGCAGCTCGAAGTCGCGCGCCGCCACCTGGATTGGCACACGAAGCGCTTCGGTTACTGCTGCTCCAACGTCCAGTTCGTCGAAGGCTATATCGAGGAGCTCGACAAGCTCGGTCTGGAGCCCGCGTCGTTCGACGTGATCGTCTCGAACTGCGTCATCAACCTTTCGCCGGACAAGGCCGCCGTGCTCGCCGGCGCCCGCTCGCTGCTGAAGCCCGGCGGCGAGATGTACTTCGCCGACGTTTATTCCGACCGCCGTCTGCCGGCCGGCCTCAAGGACGATCCGGTTCTGCTCGGCGAGTGCCTGGGCGGCGCGCTCTACTGGGGCGATTTCGTCGAGATCGCCCGTACCGCCGGTTTTGCGGACGCGCGTCTCGTCACCGCACGGCCGCTGAGCGTCGATGACCCGGCGCAGGCGGCCAAGGTCGGCGCCGCGCGGTTCTATTCGGCGACCTATCGCCTGTTCAACATCCCGGAACTCGAGGCGACGTGCGAGGACTACGGTCAGGCCGTCGTCTACAACGGCGGAATCGCCGGGCACCCCGACGTGCTCGAGCTCGACAATGGTTCGCGCTTCGACAAGGGCAAAGTGGTGCCGGTCTGCGGCAACACCTTCCACATTCTGACCGAAAGCCGCCTGGCCCCGTTCTTCACCCGGGTCGGAAGCTTCGCCACGCACTATGGACTTTTCCCAAGCTGCGGCACCAAATCGCCGCTCGGCCGCGACGGTGCGGTCGCGTCGCGCGTGGTGGTGCCGGAGGTCTCGGGGGCGAGCTGCTGCTCGTGACGATGCGGCTCGACAAGCGATAAGATTGGCCGGAACCGGCGCCGCGGGGCGCGGAAACGCCGGGGCCGGCTATTCGGTGCCCCAAACGGGACGGGACGGGGGAGGCGGGAAGGTGTGAGGCACCGCCCAGACAACTCTTCGGTCCGCCCCCGGGTTCCTCGCCGCGCCGGATTTTTCTGCAGCTTCGAAAGGGCCTCCCGGTGACGGCTAGAACCGACCTTCTGTTCGTCTACGGCACGCTGATGTCGGTGGCGTCGGGTCCGCTCGGCCAGGGCGAGCGGCTGCGGCTGCGGGGCGAGGGCCGTAGTCTCGGAAAGGGGGGGGTCGCGGGACTGATGGTCGATCTCGGCAACTACCCCGGGCTCGTCGAGCCGCGGAGTTGGTCACCCGCCGCGGTCGCCCGGTCGACCGTGGTGCACGGTGAGCTGCTCGAGCTTACCGATCCCGAGCAGACCTTCTCCTGGCTCGATCGCTACGAGGGCATCGTCCCGGGTGGCGGCCGCGCTTGCGAATACCGCCGGGACGTTATCGACGCGGTACTGGCGTCGGCTCCGCTGCGACGCCGCGAGGCGAATGCCTACATTTTCCAGGGCGGAATGGGGCGAGCGCGCATCGTGGCGGGCGGGCGCTGGACGACGGGCGCTGATTGATACTCCGTTCGCCCACCGCCCCGTTTGTCCACCGACCGTGTTGCAGCCCGCCCTCTCGCGCTCCGCCATACCCCATGGTCAGGCGTGCGGCGTCAGGCGTGCGGCATCGTCTCCGCATAAGCCGGCACTTCGGCGGCGAACCGCTCGAGCCAGGCGACGAGCTTCGGCCGGTTGGCGCGCCAGCGGCCATCGTGGCGGAAGTCCAGGTGTCCGAGGCAGCAGGCGAGTGCGATGTGGCTGTAGTCGGGTGAGCCCGACCAACCCGGCGGATCGGCTTAGAACGTGTCGAGGCCCGCGCCCGCCCTGCCCTGCTGGCGGCCCATCCAGCCGGCGTTCCAATGGTCCTCGTTGCGGAAGCGCTTCTCGTAGACGATGAGGACGCCCGCGTCGGCGATGCCGTCGGCGAGGGCGGCGCGCGTCAGCATGCGCCAGCGGTCCGGGCCGGGTCCGGGGAACAGGCGGGGCGTGCCCGCCGCGCCGATGCTGTCGAGATATTCACAGATGACGCGGCTGTCGAACAGGCGCGCGCCGTCGTCGAGGACGAGCACGGGGATCTTGCCGAGCGGGTTCTGCTCGATCAGTGCGGCATTGGCCGGGGGATTGGTGTCGGCGGCCACCACTTCGATGCGATCGAGCAGGCCCTTCAGCGCCGCGGTGATCTTCACCTTGCGGACGTAGGGCGAGGGCGGCGAAGAAAAGAGCTTCATGGGCGGCTGGTCCCCTTCGAGTTGCGACGCGACAACCTGCCGCGCGCGGGGCGCCGCCGCAATGGCCACCGTTTGCCGATGCCGAAATCGTGTGAGGAGAGGTCCGCAGGTCGCGCGCTCGTGATCGCGCTGTGGGCGCCGTGCCAGCGCTATTTTTTCCGATCGGGGAGGCTGCCTTCCGATCTCTTCCGAACGGCCGGCGCTCTTTCCTTCTCGAGCGCAGTGAGGGAGACGATGCGTCAAGCCGGATAGGCCCTCTCGCCACCGGACGGTCCCCGCAGACCGTACGCATCGGCTCCCTCTCGCGGCACCTAGATACATGCAGTTTACGGCTCGGGCACTCTTCATTTTTGAAAGGGTGTTTCGGTGTCACATAGATGATGTGAAACTGACATTTTGAACATTTGTGCAAGCCGCCGCAGGTTGACGTGTCACATCTCGCCACAATTCGGCAGAGCGCAGTTGTTCAATAAATCCGGGTACAACTTGCGAGGCGCACACGATGCCGCGCGGTGCTCGATCGTTCAGCGTTGCACGTGCGAAATGCGTTGTGTGAGCCGACTTATATCGAGCGCTGAGGCGTGTCGAAGGTCGTTGCCACGTTCAATTTTGCCGCGTTCTAAGGCAGTGCTAAAAAGCGTGCACGCGAAGCGCATGGCAGAAGGCACAATCGACTACGGAGATTTCATGCTGGCGTCTGTGTCGTCGCCTGAGCGGGCGACGCCAAGACACGGTCCGCGCCGCGTGCTTTCAAACACAGGTTGCCGCGCGCCTCACTCCACCGAATTGGCTTCGGTCGCGGCGCTCTCGGCGGTCTCGTACGCTTCGCCGGCGACGAGCCATTGCTCCTCGGCATCGCCGAGGCGCTTTGCGAGCGCGCCGCGCGCATGTGCGGCCTTCTGCGCCGCAGCGGGATCGCGGACATAAAGGTCGGGATCGGCGAGCAGGGTGTCGAGCTTGGCGATCTCGCCTGCGATGCGCGCCACTTCGCGCTCGGCGGCCTCCATCGCTTTCTTCAGTGGTGCGAGTTCTGCGCGGCGTCCGGCGGCCGCTCGTCGCTGATCGGCACGGCTCGCGGCCGAGCCCTTGGCCGCCTCCGCCGCCGCCTCGCGGGCCGCTGCGCCGGCTCGGCTCCGGCCGCTCCTCTCCGCAATCAGCTCGGCGCGGTAGCCGTCGATGTCACCGTCATAGGCGCGCACCGTTCCGCCCTTGACCAGCCAGAGGCGGTCGGCGGTGGCCTCGACGAGATGGCGGTCGTGGCTGATGAGGATGACGGCGCCCTCGTACTCCATCAGGGCGTGGATCAGCGCCTCGCGGCTGTCGACGTCCAGATGGTTGGTCGGCTCGTCCAGGATCAGCAGGTGCGGGCGATGGAAGGCGGTGAGCGCCAGCAGCAGGCGGGCTTTCTCGCCGCCCGAGAGGTTGGCGCACTTGTTGTCGGCCTTGTCGGCGCCGAAGCCGAACGTGCCGAGTTTCGTGCGCCGCTGCGCCTCCGTCGCTTCGGGCATCAGCTTCGCCATGTAGTCGTAGGGCGTGTGCAGCGGGTTGAGCTCGTCGAGCTGATGCTGGGCGAAATAGCCGACCTCGACCTTGGCCGCGCCAAAGACGTTGCCGGAGAGCGCCTTGAGCTTGCCGGCGATCAGCTTGGCGAACGTCGACTTGCCGTTGCCGTTCTGGCCGAGCAGCGCGATGCGGTCGTCATTGTCGATGCGCAGGTCGAGGTTGCGCAGCACCAGGGGACCATCGGGGTAGCCGACGGAAACGTTGTCCAGCGTCTCGATCGGCGTTGCCTTCCGGGCCGAGCAGCGCGATGCGGTCGTCATTGTCGATCCTGAGATCGAGCCGCGTCAGGATCGGCCGGGCGGGATCGTAACCGGCCGCTGCGCCCTCGAGCCGTAAAATGGGGCTCGCGATCATCTTCTCTGGGCTCGGCAGCAGAAACGGCGCGACGCGCTCGTCCACCTGCTCGGCGATCGGCTGCATCTTGGCCAACGCCTTCACGCGGCTCTGCGCCTGGCGCGCCTTCGTCGCCTTCGCCTTGAAGCGATCGATGAACGCCTGGATGTGGCGCCGCTGGTCGTCCTGCTTCTTCTTCAGTTTCAGCTCGAGCCGCTGGCGCTCGCGCCGTGCTTCCTCGAAGGCGTCGTAGCCGCCGGTGTAGAGCGTCAGCTTGCCGCGCTCGAGATGCAGGATTGCGCCAACGGCGGTGTTGAGGAGATCGCGGTCGTGACTGACCATCAGGACGGTGTGGGGGTAGCTCCTCAGATAGCTCTCGAGCCACATCGTTCCTTCGAGATCGAGGTAGTTGGTCGGCTCGTCGAGCAGCAGCAGCTCAGGTTCGAGGAACAGGACCGAGGCGAGCGCAACGCGCATGCGCCAACCGCCCGAGAAGTTGCGGCATGCGGAGCGCTGGGCTGCGTCGTCGAAGCCCAATCCGGCGAGAATTTGTGCCGCGCGCGCGGGCGCTGAATGCGCATCGATGTCTTGCAGGCGGATCTGTATTTCGGCGATGCGGTCGGGATCGCTGGCGCTTTCCGCTTCGCTCAGGAGGGCGGCGCGCTCGGCATCGGTCGAAAGCACCCACTCGATCAGGCTCGCGTCGCCACCGGGCGCCTCCTGCGCCACGTAACCGATGCGGTGATTGCGCGGCAGGCCGATGCTGCCGCCATCAGGATGGACTTCGCCTGTAATCAGCCGCAGCAGCGTCGTCTTTCCGGCGCCGTTGCGTCCGATCAGGCCGACCTTGTGCCCGGTCGGGACGGCAACCGTCGCGCCGTCCAGGATCGGGCGGCCCTCGATGCGGTAGACGAGGTCGTTGATGTGCAGCATGGGAGGAAGGCTGGGGCGTCCGGGTTCGAGGGCGAAGCGGCGGGTGCCGCTGCGCGGCCCCAAACCCCCTCCCCGGA
>OEIV010000162.1_pt1 | contig 42722 bp, 40 predicted proteins | sample 1539231 | NCBI WGS metagenome assembly OEIV01 (sample SAMN03794762, study PRJEB22550) | activated sludge metagenome | feature: wastewater treatment plant; material: activated sludge; isolation source: Wastewater treatment plant of a petroleum refinery complex | place: Argentina: Buenos Aires ... | reverse complement strand
GCCCACGCGTGGGCCGTCCCCCACCGCCGAAATCACATCCGGTCCGCGCACCATGTCACCCGCCGACCACAGCCATGGTTCGCTGGTGCGGCCCCCGGCGTCAACCTTCAGCCGCCCGCGGTTCCATTCCAGCTTCTCGGTCAGGGCTTGGCCAAGGAGAGCCGTGTCGGTCGCCTGGCCAATGGCTTCCACCACCATGGTGCCGGGGTGGATGCGTTCGTCTCTGCTGTCATAGCTCGGCGCGAAACGGCCCTGCGCGTCGAAGATCGATTTGACCTTCCAGGTGCGAAGGCCCGCCACTTTGCCGCCCTTGATCACCACCTCCTGCGGGCCGCGCGCATCAAAGATCTGGATGCCTTCCTCCTGCGCTTCCTTCACTTCCTCAGGGTCGGCGAGGAAATGGGCAAAATCCTCCAGCGCCGTGACGGTCAGCTTCACCGTGCCGTATTTCTGTTTCTGCAGGCGGGCCAGTGTGCGGGCAATGTCCATGGCCACGTTGCCGCCGCCGATGACCACCGCCTCGCGCGGGGTGCCGATGTCCTCGCCCGCCGTAACCCGGCGCAACAGATCCACGGCCTTGCGCACGTCCTTGTGGTCGCTGCCGGGAATGCGTGTCCCGCGCCCCATCTGCAGGCCAAGCGCCAGCAGCACCGCATCATTGCCGCGCCGCAGCTTCTCCAGCGTGATGTCCTCGCCGATCCTGGTGTTGCACTTGATCGCCACACCCATGGCGCGGATCACATCGACATCGCGGTCAATGGCGTCATAGGGCAGGCGATATTCCGGAATGCCCCAGCGCGTCATGCCGCCTGGCTTGTCCAGCGCCTCATAGACCGTGACCCTGTGGCCCTTGCGGGCCAGGTCGAAGGCCGCGGTGAGGCCCGCCGGGCCGCCGCCGACGATGGCGATCTTGCGCCCGCTGGTTTCCTGTGGCGGTGCCAGCAGCTTGAGACGCTGCTCAAAGGGCACCTGATCGATGATGTGGCGCTTGAGCCAGCGAATGGCGATGGGCTGGCCCGTGTGGCCCGCCGCACAGGCCGTTTCGCACTTGTGGGTGCAGACGCGCCCGCAGATCTCGGAGAAGGGATTGGTGCGGTAGAGCAGCTCAAAGCCGCGATTGTAATCGCCGTCGCGAATGGCGCCGATGTAATCGGGAATGTCCATGTGGGCCGGGCAGGTGGCCTCGCAAATGCCGCAGGCCACGCAGCGGTCGGCCTCGGCCCGGGCTTCTTCCACCGAATAACCGTCGACGATTTCGGCGAAGGAGCTGACGCGCTCCTCGGCGTGCATCTCGCCCATGGCGACGCGGGTCTCCGGCACCAGCCGGTGATGCTCGGGCCGATGATAGCCAAGTTCCGAGTGATCCCAGGATTTGGCGTCGATCCCCGGCGTGAACCGGAAGGCATCGGGGTCGCTGTCCACCCAGATATATTCGTTGGACATGGCAAGCGACCTGGTCATGCACACATCGACGCAGAGCGCACACCAGCAGCAGCGGCCATAGTCGATGCGCGGACGCAAGCCGGAGTCGCCGTTCTTCGCTTCATGTCCCGGCACCGGCACCATGTCGATGGCGCCGTTCTGGCAAATCGCCTCGCAGGTGCCGCAGCCGATGCACAGGTCCACATCGTTCTTGTGGAAACCGCGATAGCGCGCCGCTCCCGGCCGCTCGGTCAGGGGATCGCGGATGGTGACGGGATCGCGGAAGACATTTTTCCACGCGGTGAAGGGCGAGAGGATGTCGTGCAGGCCCATGGCGTTACCTCTCGATTTCCGGCGGATAGGTGTGGAGTGACACCATCAGCGCTGCCACATCGGCAATGTTGGTGCCGACGATCATCTTCTCCAGCAGCGCCACCGCATGGGTGTAGGAGGGACCGCGCACATTGACGCGGCGCGGATAGCCGCTGCCGTCGGTCACGAGATAATAGCCATATTCGCCACGCGAACATTCGCCGCGCACATAGACCTCGCCGCGCGGAATCTTCCAGTGCAGCACATTGGGCACCTGCGCCATCACCGGTCCCGTCATGGGCATGCGCGCCAGCATCTGGCGCACCAGATCAATGGAGAGGTGGACATCGCGGCGGCGCACGTCGGCCCGCGTGTAGATGTCGGAATCACGACCGAAGACCGGCTCGAAGTCGAGCTTGTCATAGATGAGATAGGGCTGGTCGCGGCGCACGTCCTTCACCACCCCGGCGGCGCGGGCGTTTGGCCCCGTCACGCCATAGAGGTCGATCCATTCCCTGGGGATGATGCCCTGGCCCACGGTGCGCTTCTTGAACACGGCATTGTGGAACATCACGGTTTCCACGTCGGCCATGATTTCTTCGATGGTGCGCAGCGTCTCTTCCATGCGTCCGGCAAAACCATCGGGCAAGCCGTCGCGCACGCCCCCCGGCATGATGAACATGTGATAGATGCGCGCGCCCGTCAGTTCCTCGAAGCGGTCGAGCATGAGGTCGCGGGCATAGGTGGTCCATTGCCCGATGACCGGCTGGCCGAGGCTGCCGGACTGGCCGCCGAGATACATCATGTAGCTGTTGATGCGCCCCATCTCCAGGATGAGCGCGGTGATCCACTTGGCCCGTTCCGGCGTTTCGATGCCAGCCAGTTCCTCCACCGCGCGGCCATAGCAATATTCGTTGAAGTCCGGCTCCGGCACGCAGATGCGGCAGACGATGGGGAAGCACTGGATGAAGGTGCGCCGCTCCATCAGCTTTTCAAAGCCGCGATGGAGATAGCCCACATGGGTATTGGCCTGCACGACCTCGTCGCCGCACACCGTCAGTTCCAGCGCCATGTTGCCGGTGATGCCGGGATGTTGCGGTCCCTGCCACAGCTTCAGGTATTTGCCCGACGTGAGGTCGATGTCGAGCGAGCCATCGGGCCGTGCTGCGGGATACTGGCTGCGATCGGGATGATAGCCGGCGCGCGTCGCGGGCAGGTCAGCGTCACCGTTCTCGGTTTTCAGAAACGTGCTGCGCACCGGAGGAAGAAAATTCATCTCAGGCCTCGTCCGGATAGAGTTTCTGTTTCATGTGCAAGGCGGGATCATGGGTGATCCGGCCCGGCCGATGATTGAAGGTGCGCTCCGAGAAGGCCTTGGTGTCGAAGTCGCGGCGATAGGGCGGAATCTCCACCCAGCCCTCGAGAATGAAGGGCTCGTTGAGGCGCGGGCTGCCGGGAAAGTCGATGCCGAACATCTCCTTGAGTTCGCGCTGATAGGTGGCCGCCGCCGGCCACATGTCATGGATCGATTCCATCGTGGCGTGGCCGCGATCGATAAAACAGCGCAAACCGATGTCGCGGGCGCGGGGCCGGTCATGCAGCAGATAGGTGAGCTGGAACTGACCATCCTCCAGCCAGTCCACCGCCGTCAGCAGCACGAGATGATTGCAGCCCTCATGCTCTCGCAGGTGATGCAGCAGGGCGCGCACATGGCCGGGGGACACCGTGATGAAGGACAGATCATCACGCTGCTCGTGCGCATCGAGAATGGGAAAGAGATGGCTGAGCCTGTCGAGAAGTTGCCGCATGGGGGTCACCAATTGTAGTCCGGCATGTCCCAGTCGTGGATCACCTTCTTCTGGTTCGCCTTGTACCAGTCGAAGTTCTGGGCATATTTGTTGGCACCTTCGCCCTTGCCGGCGCGAATGAGCTTTTTCAGTTCGAGGAATCCGGCCAGCAGCGCCTCGGGCCGGGGCATGCAGCCCGCAATGTAGAGATCGACCGGCAGATAGTCGTCGAGGCGCTTGATGGTGTTGTAGGAATCCCAATACATGCCGCCGTTGATGGTGCACGAGCCGAGACCGACGACATATTTCGGATTCTGCATCTGCTCGTAGGAGCGGATGACGCGTTTCAGCGTCTTGACCGAAAGATAGCCCGAGATGATGAACAGGTTGGACTGGCGCGGCGTGGGCCGCCACTGCACACCATAGCGGTAGGCGTCGAAACGCGGCGTCATCAGCGGTCGCATTTCGATGGCGCCGCAACCCGTGCCGAAACCCAGGATCCACAGGGATTCCGCCCGTGCCCAGTTGAACAGGTCCTCGATGATCTTGCCATAGGCGGGCGCATGGACCGAAGGCCTGGCCTCGCAATAATAGTCGCGCAGGGGTTCGACCTCGAACTCCACCCCGTCGGGGCCCTTGACCAGCCGTTTTTCCAGTTCTTGTTTCATGACAATCTCACACCACCAGGATGGACAGGATGCCGATGGGCACCGCCCAGGTCAGGAACCAGCGGATGGACTGTTCCACCCGGAAGCGCGGAAAGACCACGCCCACCAGCACCGACACCATGTAAATCAGAAAGACCTTGAGGAAGAATACCGGCCAGGACGTGGCCCCGCCGAAAAACAGGTTCATGTAGATGACGATCTTGGCGATGGGGAAGATCGCCCGGTTGGTCTGCAACAGCGCCAGATAGGACGAATGATATTCCGTGGGCGGACCAATGGGAATTTCCTGCGGTGCCAGCACCACGTCAAAGGGCGGGCGCATCATGGAGCCGAGGAAGGACAGCATGGCCGCCGCCACCGCGAGCGGATTGGTGAATAATGTCCAGTGCTGGAAACCGCCCTGCTGGGCCGCCACGATGTCGGTGACCGACAGCGTGTGATATTGCAGCGCCACCGAGAACACCGCCATGGCCATGGGCAGTTCCGCCGCCGTCACCTGGGCCAGGCCACGGCTGACACCGATGGCGGAATAGGGGTGGCCGCTCTCCGCCGCCCCGAGCGCCATGCCCAGAGTGCCGAAGAAAATGAAGTAGAGCGCCAGGATCAGATCGCCCGCGAAGGACAGGTTGGAGAACATGGTGGAGCCGTAGATCGACGGCACGAAGAGCAGCAGGCCGACGCCGCCCGACAGGCGGAACACGGGGCCGAGGTAATACATCACGCCATGGCTGATGTGGCTTCGCAGGCTGTAGTTCTTGATGAGGTCGATATAGTTCTGCCAGATGGGAATGCCGTGGCGGCGGCCCACGCGGGCGGCAATCTTGGCGATGAGCGCCGTCTGCAACAGGCCGAAGTTGACGACGATGAACAGCGTCAACAGGGCGTAGGGGATTTTGCTCCAGGTGAATTCCATGGCTTAGACCCCCAGCGACAGAAGGTAGGCAGCCAGAACAAAGCCCAGGAACTGCAGGGCGTAGGTCTGGCCATTGCCGGTATAGAGTTTGCGCGCGAAATCAGCCCCGGCATGCAGCGATCCGGTCACCGTGTCCCAGAAGGCGGTGGCCAGGGGCTGCACCAGGAAGCCCAGCGCCTTGCGATAGGGCGCAAAGAAGTTCCAGGCAAAATGGGTCGTTTCGGGACGGAACGGCCGTTCCGCCGAATAGGCGATGTTGAACTGCTTCACCCACTGGGCCTTGCGGTTGAGGAACAGCAGCCACAGGAACAGCGTGGCGAAAATCACCGCCACGATGATCATGATGGCCATGGGATCCCAATAGCCATAGTCGCTGGTGATGCGGAACCCGTCCCAGGTCAGGCCATTGGCGGGCAAAAGCCTGGTCATGTATTCGTCAACCCGGCGCAGGGCCATGCCCGGCACCACGGCGACCGCGATGAGGATCACGACATAGATCATCTGCGGCACCATCAGCCAGAAGGGCGCTTCCTTCACCCGGCGGTGCTCGTCCTTCAACTGGCCAAGGAAAATCGTGTGGATCAGCCGGAACAGATAAAGGAAGGCAATGGGACCGGAGAAGAACACCAGGATCATGGGCAGGCGGTAATCGCTGGTCAGCAGCGCGTTGTAGAAAATCCAGCGCCCGCCGAAGCCCGACAGCGGCGGCACGCCCGACATGGCGATGATGCCGATGAGCACCGAGATGAAGGACAGCGGCATGAGCGTGATGAGACCGCCCATGCGATACATCTCGCGCGTGCCGGTGCGCTTGGCCACCCCGCCCACCGCAAGAAAGAGCATGGACTTGTAGACATAGTGGTTGATGACGAACATGAGCGCCATGAGCCAGCCCAGGTGGTTCATCATGGCAAGACCGAACTGCGCATAGCCCATCTGGCCGATGGAGGAATAGGCGAGGAGCCGCTTGCTGTCCTCCTGGAAGATGGCCATGAGATTGCCGAGAAGGGCGGTGAGGGCGGCAATCCACAGGAGCACATGGGTGAGGTCGATGCCGCCGAGACGCTGGCGCCCCATGGTGAGCAGCACCACTACCAGCCCATAGAGACCGGCCTTCAGGAGAATGCCGGAGACCATGGGCGAAACATCGGTTTCGGCTTCGGCGTGGGCGCCGGGCAGCCAGATGTGCAAGCCGATGGCGGCGGTCTTGGTCATGAAGCCGATGGCGAGCAGCACGAAGACCCAGGGAGCGACAGCCGCCGGAACCCTGGCCAGGCCGCCGAGCGGCATGACCGGCGCGCCATTGGCGGCGAGGGCAAAGCCCGCGAGGATCAGGAAGGCGCCCCCCAGCGAAAAGACGATGTAGGACAGCGCATGGGGCTCGGAGTCCTTGCCGCGCAGGATGAGGAAATAGGAGCCGACGGTGAGCACTTCCCAGGCGGCGAAGAAATCGAAGCTGTTGCCTGCCAGCAGAAGCTGAGCCATGCCCGCATACATGAGCATGGCGGAAGGGTAGAAGCCGGGGCGCTTGCCATGGACGTGATAGCTGGCGAGCAGCACGACCGCTCCGCCCAGCAGCATGATGACGGCGAAGATCATGCGCAGCGGATCATAGGCCTGCCAGGTCAGGGCAAACCATGCCACAAGGCCCGCAATGGCCAGCGTGTTGTTGACCCAGGCCGGCAGACGGTCGGTGACCAGGAAGGCCAGTGCAAAGAGCAGCGGCAGGCCCATGAGCAGATTGGTCTGGCCGGAGAAGCGTCCCCACAGCCACGCCAGCGCCCAGCCCGCGATCAGCACCACGAGGGTGGGAAGGCCCTTGGCCGGGGCGCAGGCCAGTTTCTGTTCCGGCACCGCGCGCTTGATGGCATAGCCGAACCAGCGGAAGAGATAGGCCGCCTCCACCAGCGCCCCGAAGAGAATGACGGCGAGGAGCGTCAGCCTGCCATTGGCGGCAAGGGCGTGCGCCAACTCCCACTTGGCATAGAAACTGGGGAAGGGCGGCAGGCCGGTGAGCAATGCAATGAAGGTGGCGAAGGCGAAGATCAGCGGCGGCCGGGCGCGCAAGGCCGCCCAGGCCGTAAGGCCGCGCTCCACCACCATGCCGGAGAGGAAGTAAAGCCCCGCCTTGGCGATGGCGTGCGACACCAGAATACCGAAGGCCACGAACCAATAGGCACTGCCCAGAATGTCGCGCTGGCCGACAATGGCAAGCACCAGCCCGATCTGCGCGATGGAGGAATAGCCCAGCAGGCGGCGGTCATTGTGCTGCGGCAGCGCCAGGATATTGCCCGCAAGGAAGGTCAGAACGCCAATGCCCGTGGTCATGGGCAGGAAAGCCGGCCCGCCGATGGCAAGCAGCTTGTCGGCGGCATAAAGTGTCGCCGTGCCCGCCGCCGCCGAGAACAGGGCGGAAAAGGCGGGATGTGCCGATTCATAGATGTCCAGCGCCCAGCCATTGGCCGGGAAGGGCTTCAACTCAGCCACGATGGCGATGAAGATGAGGAAGAAGGCGATGGCCAGGCTGCCGCCGACGCGGCCCATGGTGACGGCGGCCATGCCGTCGATGTTGAGATTGCCCGTGCCATGGTAGGCAAAGATGATGCCCACCAGAAGGAGAGCGGAAATGATCTGTGACACCACGAGGTATTTGAAGCCCGCGCCCAGGGCCAGCGCATCGTCCGACAGCAGAATGAGACCGGCGGTGGCAATGGCCGCGAGTTCGAAAAACACAAAGAGGTTGAACAGGTCGCGGGTGAGGACGATGCCGCAATAGGCCATGACCGCGATCATCACCACCGCCATGGCGCGCTGGCCGATGGCAAGCAGGGTGTCCTTCAGATAAATGGCGGCGAGCAGCCCGGTCAGCGTGATCGTCAGTGCAAGGACGGATTCCGCCAGGCCCATGCGCAGATTGATGGCGAAGGGCGGTGCCGTGCCCGCCGTCAGAATGTCCACCGGGACTGCCCCGGCCCAGCCCAATTGCCAGACCCACCAGCCTGAAACCGCCGCCCCCGCCGCCATGGCGGCAAGCGTCAGGGCATAGGCGATATGCCGGTTGGAGATGAGGCCGAGCAGGAAAGCGGCGGCCAGCGGCAGGGCGATGAGAAGGAGGGCGCTCACCATTTGAGCTCCGTGAACGTGCTGATATCCAGAGTGCGCTTGGCTTGATAGAGTTTATAGGCATAGGCCAGCATCAGTGCGGTGACGCCGACGCCGATGACGATGGCGGTGAGCACCAGCGCCTGCGGCACGGGATCGATGATCCGGGCCGGTGCTTCGCCGGCGGGCAGCGTGCTGTCGATGATCGGCGCAGTGCGGCCATGCATGTAGCCGATGGCGACGATCACCAGATTGACGCCGGAATCGGCGATGGTGAAGCCGACGATCATGCGCATCAGGTTGCGCTGGGTCAGGGCCCCGTAAAAGCCGATGAGGATGAGCAGGAAGCCGGTGGCAAGGCTGATCTGGGCCATCACAACTCCTCCGTTTCCGACAGGTCGGCGAGAATTGACGAGAATTCTGAACCGACCTTGAGACCAATGAGTGAATAGATGAGCGGAATGGCCCCGGCCGAGAACAGTTGTCCGACCTGACCCGTGGGCAGAATGCGGTTGTCGAGGAAGCCGCCCGCATAATAGAGCCCCGCCAGGCCGATGAGCACATAGGCCACGCCGGAGAGCGACTCGATGAAGCCAATGATGCGATGGCCGAAGCGCCGTTCGGGGTCGGCCAGCAGCAGCAGCAGCACGCCGGAGGCAATGACCGCGCCGCCCTGGAAACCGCCGCCGGGGGTCAGGTGGCCATTGCTGAAGATATAAACGCCCAGCAGCATGATGAGGGGTGCCAGAAGACGGCTGCCGGTGGTGAGAAGCTCGCCCGCAGGCACGCGGGTGTGCGGCCGCGGGGTCAGCCGGTCGCGCGCCAGCACCAGCCCGACGATGGCCGCCGACAGGAAGAGCACCGTCACCTCGCCCAGGGTGTCGAGGCCGCGATAGGTTACGACGATGGCGGTGACGATGTTGGCGGCACCAAGATCCTGCGCCGTGCGCTCGGCATAATAGAGTGCCGTGGGATTGAGGCTCGTGTCCGGATGATAGGCAAGGAACAGCGGCAGGAAAACCGCGCCGAGAGCCAGGATCAACAACAGGGCGGCAAATCGCCTAACCATTCTCGCCTCCGCGCACCCGGCCCAGAATGAAGAAGAACAGGAAAGTGGTGAGGCCGCTGCCGATGGCCGCTTCCGTCATGGCCACGTCGGGCGAGGCGAGAAGCAGGAACAGCACCGAGGCAAAGAGGCTGACCAGACCCGCCGCCAGTATGGCGATGGGCAGGCTGCGGCCGGTGATGGCGAGCACCGCCGCGCCCAGCATGGCGATGGCGAGAACGACCGTCAGCGCGACGGAAAAGGTGGTCATCACGCTTCCTCCTTGTCTTCCGCCAACCGGTCCACCGTGGTGATCGACGCGCGCGGGGTGCCGATGCGGTGGGCAGCCCGCGCCAGCACCTGCGACGACAGAGGATTGGTGAACAGCACGAAGATGGCGATGATGGCGAGCTTCAGCCACCACGCGGGTTGCAGCACACCGATGCCTGCCAGCGACAGGATGGTGCCGAGCGTGGTGGCCTTGGTGCCCGCCTGAATGCGGTCGAAGAGATCAGGCATGCGGGTGAGGCCAAGCCCGCCGAGAAACAGGAACATGGCGCCGCCGAGAAGCAGGAAGCCGCCGATGATTTCGCGCAGGGCACCCATCACAGCCCCCGTTCCAGATAGCGCGCCACCACAATGACCCCGAGGAAGGAGAGCAGCGCATAGACCACCGCGACATCGAGATAGATGCCGCGCCCCTCCACCAGGGCCACGAGCGCGATGCCGGTGATCATGATGATGGTGAGAACGTCGAAGGCTACGACCCGGTCGGCATCGTTGGGGCCGACGAGGAAACGGTAAAGCGTCAGCAGGAAACCCGCGCCCGCCAGGGCCGCCGCAGCGAGGATGAAGACCTCAACCATACATCGCCTCCAGATAGGGTTCGAAGCCGGAAACGATGGCCTGGGTGGCGCCTTCGATGCTGTCGGATTCGACGTGGACCCAATGGATGTAAAGATATTCTCCCTCCATCTCGACGGTGAGCGTGCCGGGAGTGAGCGTGATGGAATTGGCAAGTAGCGCCCGCCCCGTCCTGCTTTTCAGCCTGGTGCGCACCTTGACGATGCCGGGGGTGAGCGGCAGGGCAGGATTGGCGACGATGCGCGCCACATCGAGATTGGCCTTCACCAGCTCCTTGGCGAAGAAGGGAATGTAAAGCAGCGCGGCCATGAAGGCCTTCGGCGTGGCGCGGAATTCCGACAGGAAGGAAATGTCCGGGTCAAAGGCCAGGGCGATGATGGCGGAAACCACCAGTCCGGCGAGAACAACATCTTGAGCGAGTGAGCCGTTCAGCAGGAGCCAAAAGGACAAAAGAGTAGCGAAAAGCAAGATGCGGCGCATCGTCACTTTGCAGGCCCCTTGACGGGGCCGGACCTTCTCAGAACATTCGAATATACGAATTCATAAACCTCCCTCGACTTTCGGCAAGAAGTGTTTTCGTCGCGGCAGGGCCGAAGGCGAAGATCGGCCCATGACAAGGTCAGTGAGGATGACATGATGCCGGAAGGCCCATGGACATGGATCAGGAGATTGCAGCCCGATCGCTGTCTTGCGGTGCGGTCCCAGTCGCTGATGGATTCGTCGCACGGATTCAGAGGGTTGGAGACGGTAAATGGCAGAGGCTCAGACCCTGGCTGGTTACGGCATCCAGACAAATCGCACCATCGGGGCGGACCAAGTTTGACATGCGCCGCTCAACCGGGCACGCCCAGGCCTCTCAATTCCGAATAGCTGCCATCCATTTACTGCATTTCCCCGGCAGGGGATAACGTCGGCATGCCGATCTCATGATGGGCGTCCGACCTGTTGCCGGCGTGAGTCTACATTGGCCAGATGGCAAGAGCCGCCGCCAGAACCATGTACAGGCTCAAGACCCATGCAAAGCCCCGGGCAATGGCCGGGGCCTCTGCCAGGCGCAGATAGCGGTAGAGGATGAGGCGGGCCTTCCCCCAGGCAAGCGGCAGAACCGCCAGCGCCAGCCAGCGGCCCGAAAGCCCCGTGGCCGCGACCAGCGTCGACAGGCCGGAGAGGGCCAGGAGAATGAGCCAGGCGCGGGTGACGGTCATGTCAGATAGACCACCGGAAAGAGCAGCACCCAGACGAGATCGACCATGTGCCAGAAGGCGGCACCCGTTTCCATCGCGCGCGGCCTGGCTAGTCCCGCCACCAGCCCGAGCAGAACCACACCCGCCACCACATGCGCCGCATGGAAACCGGTCAATAAATAATAGAAGCTGAAAAAGCGATGGCTGTCATAGCCGATGCCAGCCCGCGCCAGTTCGGCATATTCCCAACCCTTCACCACCAGGAACACGATGCCGAGCAGCGCGGCAAGCGCGAGCAGCAGACGCAGCCGTCCACGCCTTTCCGCCTCCGCCGCCGTCACCGCCAAGGCGGCGAGCCACCCGGACGTCACCAGCACGATCGTGTTCAACCCCGCGCCAGCGCGGTGCAGATGGCTCTGGGCGGCGGCAAAGCCTTCGGGGTCGGTCAGCCGCAGCGCAAGGAAGATGATGAGGCCAGCGCCAAAAACCAGGAGTTCCGAAATGATGAGCACCCACATGAGCAACTCGCCCGGCAGTTGGTCGAGCAGCGCGGGCGGTCCTTCCGTCCCGGGGGTCTCCGGTGTGGTCATCTGCATCACGCCCCCACGAGATGTCGATAGATGTCGGGCAGCGCCGTGGTCAGCCGTTCCGGCTGGGCAATGACGGAGAAGCCGCCCTTGCCGAAGATGCGGGAAAACCACGCCTTGCCCTCCCGGTCGATGGTGATGCCGTGGACCGCATGGCCCATGCGCCGCGCCTCGCGCACCGCCATGCGGCTGTCCTCAATGCCGTGCCGCCCCTCATAATGGTCGAGGTCGTTGGGCTTGCCGTCGGTGAGCACCAGCAGCAAGCGGCGTTTGCGCGCCTGGCCGGAAAGCTCCCAGGTGGCATGGCGGATGGCTGCTCCCAGGCGCGTATAGAAGCCCGGTTTCAATCCGGCGATGCGCGCTTCCACCGCCGGTCCCATGGCTTCGCCGAAGTCCTTGCAGGCCAGCATGTAGACGCGCTGGCGCTTCAACGAGGAGAAGGCATGGATCGCCACATCATCACCGCAGGCATCAAGCCCCCAGGCCAGGGCGGCCAGGGCCTCGCGCGCAATGTCAATGACCGGCCGGCCCGAAACCGCGCTTTCGGTGGAGCGCGACACATCGAGAAGGATGGAGACGGCGAGATCGCGTTTCAACGGCCGCGTCTGCCGCCAGATGCGATCACTGGCCCTGCTGCCTGCGCTGAGGTCGGCGGCGGCGCGCACCGTGGCCTCAAGGTCAAGCGCGTCGCCGTCAAGGTGGCCTGAGGTGGTGACGCGGCCCGGCCGCAGCGCCTCGAACTGGCGGCGCACGGCGCGCACCCGCCGGGCGGCCTTGGCATCGGTGCGGAAACCGGGCAGCGTGCCCGCCGCCTCGGCCGCGCCTGCCAGGACACAGCAATGATCGGGCAGATAGCTGCCGGAGCGCGCTTCCCATTCGGGATAGATGAAGCGTCCGGAGGTCCGGTCGCGGTCGGCGTCCTCGGGCGCGAGATCGAGGTGCAGCTTAAGACGCGTGGCAGGTGCCTTGGACACCTGGCCCAGCCCCAGTTCCTCCTGATCGTCCGCAGCCTTCCTGGCGTCGTCGTTTTCGTCGTCATCGACCCGGCGGTTGAGGTTGATAAATTCGGCCCAACTCAGGATGGCCTCGAACTTATGCAGGATGAAACTGTCGTTCCGCTCGGCCAGATCGGCCTTGTGCCGCCTTGCCCGGTGCATGCGATCCCCCTGAGCCGCTTCCTCGGGAGTCGCGTCGGCGGCCCGGGTTTCAACCGTGTCCTTGGCCGCGCGGCGCAGGCCCCGGATATCCGGCCACAGGGCCACGGGTCGGGCCGGGCGATAGCCACGCGGCGCGGCAAGGTTGGCAAGCCGTCCCTCAGTCATGGCGGCGCGATAATCGCGCGCCAGCGCAGGCAGCGGGGCTGCATCGCCCAGGGCGGCGCGGATCAAGGCCTCCACCGCGGCTTCCGCCGTGGGCAGACCGGGACGCGGACGATCCGCCAGGAGGGCAGCGGCGAGATCGCGGTAGAGGCCGGCAAGTCCCGGTGCCGCCACCACGGTTGCCGCCACCATGGCTTCGGCGCTGGCCAGCCGGGTGAGATCGGCCTGCAGCGGATCTTCGGGGGTGCGGGGTGGAGCCGGGGCCAGGGCGGCGCAGGCCGCCAGCCAGAGATAGGCGGCGGCATTGGCCGCACGCGCCGGGAAAAGGGCCAGCGATACGGGCAGGCGCAGCGCCTCGCCATCGAAGGAGGTGCGCGGCACCGCTTCCACCACGGTGCCCAGGCGGCGCTTGAACGACAGGCGGTGGCGGCTCGTCTCATCGGCGACCGCACGCAGTTCCGTGGCGGGCGCTCCCCCCAGGCCCCGGAACAGCACGGCGAGCCGCCCGGCCATGTCACGCAGATGAACCCGTGCCGCCTCATGCGCCGCTGGCCGGTCCAGGCGGCTGGCGAGGGCATGCCACAACTTCCCGATGGTTTCCTCGGGTTCCCAGGGTTCGAAGTCGAGGCCGCTCACCCGCGCTTACCCGAAGACGGCGGTGACCAGGTCACGCAGCCCGCGCTTCACGTCGTCATCGTCGGAAAGCGGTTCGATCATGGCGACGTCAATGGCGCGCTCCACTCCCATGCCCCGCGCCATCAGTGTGGCGGCATAGACCACGAGGCGGGTGGAAACTCCCTCCTCCAGATCCTGGCCCTTGAGCGCGCGCACCTTGCCCGCCAGCCGCACCAGGGAGGAAACCCGCGCCGCGTCCAGGCCGGACTCCTGCATGACCACCTTGATTTCATGGGCGGGCGCAGGGAAATCGAATTCCAGCGCCACAAAGCGCTGGCGCGTCGATGGTTTCAACGTCTTCAGCACATTCTGATAGCCGGGGTTATACGAGGCCACCAGCATGAAGCCTGGCGCGGCGGCCAGTTCTTCGCCCGTCCGGTCAATGGGCAGGATGCGACGATCATCAGTAAGCGGATGAAGCACCACGGTCACGTCCTTGCGCGCCTCCACCACTTCGTCGAGATAGCAGACGGCGCCCTCCCGCACCGCCCGCGTCAGCGGTCCATCGACCCAGGCGGTCTCGCCACCCTTGAGGAGATAGCGGCCAATGAGATCGGCCGCCGAAAGATCGTCATGGCAGGCCACGGTGTAAAGCGGACGGCCCAGTTGTGCCGCCATGTGGCTGACGAAGCGGGTCTTGCCCACGCCCGTCGGCCCCTTGAGCAGCACTGGCAGGTTGGCTGCAGCCGCGGCGGCGAAGACGTCGCATTCATCGCCCTGCGGCAAATAAAAGGGGGCGTCCGCCGCCCCCTTCGCCTTGCTGTTTGTTTTTTTCATCGCGGTCACGCAGCGGTCCATCACTCGGCCGCCACTGCGCCACGGCTCACTTTGCCCGGGGCGACGATTTCACGGCGCGGGAAGGCCATGGCATAGATAAAGAGAAGCGCGCCCACCACCACGGCCACGCCCGCGCCGAAGCGCATGACGTAGAAGATCCAGAGTTGATCCTGCACCTCCATGTAGTTCATGCCCAGGACACGTTGCAGATGGGTCTGCACCGTGCCAGCGAAGGTGAGCGTGAAGGTCATGAAGACCATGCCGCCCGACATGAGCCAGAAGGAGGCCATGTTCAGAACCTGGTTATAGGGATCACGCCCGCGCAGGATGGGAAAGGCATAGGATATGATGGCCAGGTTCAGCGACACATAGGCGCCGAAGAAGGCCAGGTGGCCGTGCGCCGCGGTAATCTGCGTGCCGTGGGTATAGAAATTGACCCCGTGCAGGGTGTGCAGGAAGCCCCACACGCCCGCGCCGAAGAAGGCCAGCGTGGCGCAGCCCAGAGACCAGAGCAGGGCCGCCTTGTTGGGATGGTCACGCCGACCCTTCCATACCATGACAAAGGCGAAGGCCATCATGGCGAAGAAAGGAATGACTTCCAGCGACGAGAAGATGGAGCCGATCCACTGCCAATAGGCGGGCGTGCCGATCCAGTAATAGTGGTGGCCGGTGCCCAGGATGCCCGAGAACAGCGAGGCCGCGACGATGACATAGAGCCACTTTTCCACCACCTCGCGGTCAACCCCGGTGAGCTTGAGCATGAGATAGGCCAGGATCGACGCCATGATCAGTTCCCACACGCCCTCAACCCAGAGATGCACCACGTACCACCAGTATTGCTTGTCGAGGCTGAGGTTGCCCGGATTGTAGAAGGCAAAGAGGAAGAGCAGGGCAAGCCCCCAGAGGCCCAGCAGCAGGATGTTGGTAATGGCGGTCTTGCGCCCCTTCAGCACCGTCATGGTGACGTTGAACAGGAAAATGAGAGCGGCCACCACGATGCCAAGTTTCACCCACAGGGGTTGCTCCAGGAACTCGCGGCCTTCCTTGCCCAGCAGCACATTGCCCTCGAACAGGTTGAAGGCATAGGTGACGACCGCGCCCAGCGTGCCGAGCACGAGAATGGCGAGTTGCACATAGGCCAGTGTCGGCGAATGGATTTCGCGCTCGCTTTCTTCCGGCAGCAGGAAATAGGCCGCGCCCATGAAGCCGGTGATCAGCCAGACGATGAGCGCATTGGTATGCAGCATGCGGCCCACGTTGAAGGGCAGAAGCTCGGACAGGAAATTGGGCTGGACATAGACCCAGCCGATGACGAGCCCCATGCTCACCTGCACAGCGAACAGGGCCAGAGCCACCGTCATATAGACCATGGCGATTTTCTGGGTTTGATATTTCATGGCATATCTCCAGCTTCAGCCTGCGTTGTTCGGCGGCCAGCCCTGCGCGTCGATGGTGTCGACCCAGAGCAGGAAATCGGCGAGGTTCTGGAATTCCGTGTCATCAAGAATGAAGTGCGGCATCTGGCGGCGGCCCACCGTGCCGGATGGCATGGAGTTCATCCAGCCCGACAGGGCATCCTTGGCTGCCTGATGATCGCCTGGAGCAATGCCCCAGCGGGTCATGACGTTGGAAAGTTCCGGCGCGAAATAGGCGCCCTCGCCCAGAATGGTGTGGCAGTTGATACAGCCCTTCTCCTCCCAGATGCGCTTGCCTGCCACTACGGCGGGGGTCAGGGTTTCGGCATTGGTTGATTTGCTGACGATGTAGCCGTGGCTGTGGGCGGTGAGCCCGACAAAGATGATGAGGAAGAACAGGGACCCGCCGTAGAAAATATTGCGAGCCATGCTCTTGGTCATGACTTCACGCATAGCGTCTTCCTTTCGGGACGATTGACGACAAAAATGAAACAATCTGTCCGGCGCTCAGCTCGCCTTGACCAAAGTCAAAACTTTTCCGGCCCTGCGCTGGTTAATTGCTGACGAGACAAGTCGCCGGTGGGCTGTCGGGCGCGGGCGGCGCATGGTCACGGCTTGCTATCGTTGCAAGGCGGCGTGATCACAAGGTTGGCCCCGAAGGACCATGACGACATCGGATAAATCCTCGTCGCATGAACCACAGGAGCGGCAGAAGCGCCTGCCGCGCCTGTCGCGTCTCATGATCCTGCTTTATCCCTTCGCCATGGCCGCCGTGGCCATCAACCTCTTCCTGCTCGGACTGCTGGGGCAATCACTTGGCCTTCCGGCCATCTCCCCCACTGCGGCTCTCATCGCCAGCGTGCCCTTGGGCGTGCCCGCCTGCTGGGGCTTTGCCCGTTGGGTCCGCCACCTCATGGCGGAGGCAGGCGGGCTATAAGCCGAGCCGCGCTGATTTTACTGCGCCGCCCCCGGTGCCAGGTGCACTGCATCAATTTCGCCGTCTCATCGACATATAACGACTATTAATTTCGTGGTGGCGACGCCCTCGGCTTTACTCCACCCTGCCCAGACCGTGCGAGCGCAGGCTTGAAAGGTGTGGCGCCAACAACCGGCCAACACTGAGGAAACACCCATGAAAACAAGCAAGATTTCTGCCTTTGCCCTGGGCGGCCTGCTGGCGCTTTCCGCGCTGACGCCGGTCCACGCCGAAGACTCCATCTCCATCATGAGCTTTGGCGGCGCCTATCAGGAAGCCCAGCGCAAGGCCATGTTCGAGCCCTACACCGCCAAGACCGGCATCAAGGTGAACGAGCAGGAATACGGTGGCGAAATCGCCAAGATCAAGGCCATGATCCAGTCTGGCAACACCACCATCGACGTGGTGGACGTGGACGCCCCGACCCTGATGCAGGGCTGCGACGAGGGCATCTATGAGAAGATTGACTGGAACGATGTCGGCCCGAGCCGTGAATGGATTGCCGGCACCACATCTGACTGCGGCGTGGGCACCATCGTCTATGCCACCATCCTGGCCTATGACGGAGCCAAGCTGGCGGATGGCCCCACTTCCATCAAGGATCTCTTCGACACCGCCAGGTTCCCCGGCAAGCGCGGCCTGTGGAAGAACCCGGCCACCAATCTGGAATTTGCTCTGATGGCCGATGGCGTGGCCCCTGCCGATGTCTACAAGACGCTGGCCACGCCGGAAGGCGTGGACCGCGCCTTCAATAAGCTCGACACCATCAAGAAGGACATCGTCTGGTGGGAGGCGGGCGCCCAGGCACCGCAGCTTCTGGCCTCCGGCGAAGTGACCATGACCACCGCCTGGAATGGCCGCGTCTATAACGCCAACAAGGAAGGCAAGCAGTTCAAGATCGTCTGGGACAGTGAAATCCTTGACTCGAACTTCTGGGCCATCCCCAAGGGTGCCAAGGACATGAAGAAGTCCATGGACTTCATCAGGTTCGCGGTGGAGCCGCAGACCCTGGCCGGTCTCACCAAATACATTCCCTATGGCCCGGTGCGCACCACGGCGGCGGAATTCGTGGCCCCGGCGGATGCCGTCAACCTGCCCACCAGCCCGGAAAACATGAAGGTGGCCATCACCCTGGACAATGCCTTCTGGGCGGACCACGGCGACGAGATCCGCAAGCGCTTCACCACCTGGATTTCCCAGTAAACCCGACGGGCGCGCTGTCCATTGCAGGGCTGGCGCGCCCGCTTCCGAGATCATGCGGCGCTGACTCAGGCGCTTCATCTGCGGCCGCTGACAGGGTGAGGGCAGCATGAACACAACCATGCCGGAGACGGCAGCACCGGTTCCGGGCGATGCCGCCATTCGCTTTGAAGGCGTGCGCAAGTCCTACGACGGCAGCCACTATGTGGTGGACGACCTGAACCTCGCCGTGGCGCGCGGTGAATTCCTCACCATGCTGGGGCCCTCGGGTTCCGGCAAGACCACGACGCTGATGATGCTCGGCGGTTTCGAGCGCCCGACCGTGGGTCGGATCATGCTCGACGGCAAGCCGGTGGAACGCCTGCCGCCAGAAAAGCGCAACATCGGCTTCGTCTTCCAGAACTATGCGCTCTTTCCCCACATGACGGTGGCGCAGAACATCGCCTTCCCGCTGCGCTATCGCGGCATCACCGGGGCGGCGGCGGAAGCCCGCGTCGCCAAGGCGCTGGACATGGTGCGGCTCGGCCACCTTGGGGCGCGCAAGCCCGGCCAGCTTTCCGGCGGCCAGCAGCAGCGCGTGGCCCTGGCCCGTGCCCTGGTGTTCGAGCCGGCATTGGTTCTCATGGATGAGCCACTGGGGGCGCTGGACAAGCAATTGCGCGAGCGCATGCAGCTTGAAATCAAGCAGCTGCAAAAGAGCCTCGGCATCACCATGGTCTATGTCACCCACGACCAGTCCGAGGCCCTCACCATGTCAGACCGCATCGCGGTCTTCCACGACGGGCGCATCCAGCAATTGTCCGATCCCGAAACCCTCTACAACAAGCCGGTCAACCGCTTCGTCGCTGAATTCATCGGCGAGAACAATACCGTGCCCTGCACCGTGCAGCGCTGGCAGGGAAGAGACGTGGAGGTGACGACCGCCGACGGCACCCGTTTCATGGCGCGGGGCGACGCCGCGCGCACCGGTGGCGAGGCCTCGCTCTCCATCCGGCCGGAGCGGCTCATCATCGTGACCGACACCAGGGCCAAGGTCAGCAATGGTTTTCCGGCGGTCGTGCGGGAGGGTTCCTTCCTTGGCGATCAACTGCGCCTCACCGTCGATGCCCTGGGCCAGACCCTGGTGGCGCGCATTCCCGCCCGCGACATCCGGCGCTTCGACCGGGGCGAGAAACTGACGCTCGCCTGCGATCCCGCCCATTGCCGCCTGCTGGAGGGCTGAGCGATGCATGATGTGGCGCGGCAGGAACGGTCAGCCATCCGCAAGGCGGTGAAACAGGCGGAACGCCCGTCTCAGCGCCGGGCCTTCCTGCTGGCCGTGCCCCTGCTCGCCTTCCTCATCCTTGCCTTTGTCATGCCCATCGCGCTGCTGCTCTTCACCTCGGTCACCAATCCCGAAACGAAATCGGTGATCCCCAACACCGTGGCGCTGCTGCAATCATGGGACGGCAAGGCCGCGCCGGGCGAAGAAATCTATGCCGCGCTGGCCGACGAATTGCGCACCGCCCAGGCCAACCGCACTGCCGCCATGCTGGGCAAGCGCCTTAACTATGAACTGCCGGGCATGCGCTCGCGCGTGGTGGCGACGGCGCGCGCCGTCACCACCGATCCTCACGCTCCCTATCGCGAAAAATTCATCGGTCTCGATCCCGCCTGGGGCGATCCCGCCCTGTGGCAGGTCATCAAGCGCAACGGCAGCAGTCTCACGCCCTATTATCTGATGACGGCGGTGGATCTGGAAAAGACCCCTGATGGCGCCATCCAGAAGGTGAAAGGCGATCAGGCAATCTTCATCGGCATTCTTGGCCGCACCCTCTTCATCGCCGCGCTGGTGACGCTGGCCACCCTGCTGCTCGGCTATCCCGTGGCCTATGTGCTGACCATCGCGCCGGCTGCCGTGGCCAGCATCATGATGCTCATGGTGCTGCTGCCCCTCTGGACCTCGCTGCTGGTGCGCACCACGGCCTGGGTGGTGCTGCTGCAATCCGATGGCATCATAAATGACATCCTCATGGGCCTCGGCCTGATTGCGCACAAGGCGCAGCTCATCTTCACCCGGCTGGGCACGGTCATCGCCATGACCCACATCCAGTTGCCCTTCACCATCCTGCCCATCTATTCGGTCATGCGCTCCATTCCGCCGACCCACCTGCGCGCCGCGCGCTCGCTCGGCGCCTCGCCCTTCTCGGCCTTCTGGCGGGTCTATGCGCCGCAAACCCTGCCGGGCGTAGTGGCGGGATCGCTCATCACCTTCATCCTGTCGCTCGGTTATTACATCACCCCGGCGCTGGTGGGTGGCCCCGGCGACCAGATGGTATCGAACTTCATCTCCTTCTTCATCAACCGTGATCTGAACTGGGGTCTGGCCTCGGCGCTCGGCGTGGTGCTGCTCACGGTTACGCTGTCGATCTATTTCCTCTTCCTGCGTCTCGTCGGTGCCGACAAGCTGAAACTGGGGTAAGACCATGTGGCTGCCATCCTATGCAACGCCTACGGAACGCTTCTTCCGCACCCTGGTGGTGTTCTTCAGCTTTGCCGTGCTGGTCTTCCTCATCGCTCCTCTGTTTGTGATTGTGCCCCTGTCTTTCTCCGCTGATCCCTTCTTCACCTTCCCGGTGCCGAAATATTCCCTGCGCTGGTATTATGACTTCTTCAGCAATGAGCGCTGGATCACCGGCATCATCAACAGCACCATCACCGCAGTGCTGACCACCATTCTGGCCACCACGCTGGGCACCATGGCGGCCCTCGGCCTTGCCAGCCCGCATTTTCCCTGGCGGCGCGCGGTCATGGCCATCCTCATCTCGCCCATGATCATTCCCATCGTCATCGTGGCGGTGGGCAGCTACCTTTTCTACGGACCCATCGGCCTCACCAACACCAGGCTCGGCCTGGTCCTCGCCCACACCGCCCTCGCCACGCCCTTCGTGGTCATTACCGTGACCGCCACCCTCTCCACCTACGACACCAATCTCAGCCGCGCGGCACTCAGCCTCGGCGCCCCGCCGCTCAACACCTTCCTCGTCGTCACCCTGCCTAACATCATCACCGGCATCATCTCCGGTGCCATCTTCGCCTTTGCCACATCCTTCGATGAAGTGGTGGTGGCGCTCTTCCTCACCGGCGCGGAGCAGCGCACGCTTCCGGTGCAGATGTTTTCGGGCATCCGCGATCAGATCAATCCCACCATCATGGCAGCGGCCACGATTCTGCTGGCACTTTCCATCGGCCTCTTCGTGGCCCTGACGCTGCTGACCCGGAAGAAGACCGACTGATCTCAGACGGCGGGGGCCGAGACGAACATGTCGGCAAAGCGCGCGGCAAAACTCTGGACCGCGGTGGAGCGCGCCTTGTCGTGAACATAAATGCCCACCACCACGTCGCTCAGGCGGGGCAGGCGGGACGAGGGGGCAATTTCTGGCAATTTGTCGGAGAGAATGCGCCGCGCCAGCACGGAATAACCAAAGCCCGTGGTCACCGCCGCCTCGATGCCTGACAGGCTCGGGCTGGTATAGACGATCTCGAAGCTGCGGCCCTCGCGCTGCAAGGCGGCCAGCATGTTGCGGCGATAAAGACAGCCCTCGGGGTAACACACGATGCGCAACAATCCGCCGTCACCGCCATCCTGCGCTTCCGGCAGCCCGACCCAGGCCAGGGGCTCCCGCCAGGTCATGAAGGCGCCCTCCGCCGGACCATCGGGCGTCATGGCCACCACCACGTCGAACATGCCGTCGCGCAGCCCCTTGAGCAGCACATGGGAGACATCGCACACCACGTCGATGGCCAGTCCGTCATGCTGGCCCATCAGGCTTTGCATCAGGCGCGGCAGAAAATGATCGGCATAATCGTTGGGAATGCCCAGGCGCAATTTTCCCGACGCGGCACGATTGGTCAGCCGCAGCATCATCTCGTCGTTGAGCATCAGAATCTGCCGGGCATAGCCGGCGACGATCTCGCCCGCCTCGGTCACCTGCGTGCTGTTGCCGTCCTTGGCGAACAGTTGCACCCCCAGCAACTCCTGCAGGCGGCGCATCTGCAGGCTGATGGCGGGCTGGGTGCGGCCCAATTGTTCGCCCGCGCGGGTATAGCCGCGCAGGTCGATGATGGTGACGAAGGCCCTGAGCAGGTCCGTCGGGATGTTGCGCATGGCAAGGTCTTACGCGATGGGGCAGGGGGAGGCAATCATCCTCCCGCCTGCCTGCGCCCGGCCGCTCAACCCTTGACGATATTGTGTTCGGGACCGAAGGGGAATTTGGTGATGTTCTCGGCGCCGTCTTCGGTGATCACCAGAATGTCGTGCTCGCGATAGCCGCCCGCCCCCGGCATGCCCTCCGGCAGGGTCAGCATGGGTTCCATGGAAACCACCATGCCGGGCTTCAGAACGGTGTTGATGTCCTCGCGCAGTTCCACCCCGGCCTCGCGGCCATAGTAGTGGCTGAGCACACCGAACGAGTGGCCATAGCCGAAGGAGCGGTAGCCCAGCAGGCCATGCTTGCGGTAAATCTCGTTCAGTTCCGAGGCAACGTCACCGCAGCGCGCGCCGGGACGCAGCAGGTCGAGGCCGCGGCGGTGCACGTCACAATTGATCTCCCAGATGCGCAGGTGCTCCTTGCTGGCATGGTCGAGAAACAGCGTCCGCTCCAGCGCGGTGTAATAGCCGGAGATCATCGGGAAGCAGTTGAGCGAGAGAATGTCGCCCTTTTCCAGCTTGCGCGAGGTCACGGGGTTGTGCGCGCCATCGGTGTTGATGCCGGACTGGAACCACACCCAGGTGTCCATCAGTTCGACATGCGGGAAGGACTTGGCGATGTGCCGCACCATGGCCTGGGTGCCGGCCAGCGCCACCTCATATTCGGGCACGCCTTCGCGGATGGCGGCGCGGATCGCCTCGCCGCCGAGGTCAGCGGTGCGTGCGCCTTCCTTGATGAGCGCGATCTCTTCCGGTGACTTGATGGTGCGCATCCACATGGTGGCGGCGGCGATGTCAACGAATTCCACGCCGGGGAAGGCGTCCTCCAGCTGCTTGCGGAAGTCGAGGTTCACATGGTCGAACTCGATGCCCAGGCGCTTTACCCTGGGCAGTTCCTGCCGCAATGCGTGGAAGTAATTGTCCCGCCGCCAGTCGGTATAGGTGATGTTGTCGCCGAAGGTGCGGCGCCAGGGCTGGCCCGCGTCGATGCCGGCACTGATGGAAATCGCCTTCGTGTCGGTCACCACGAAGGCGTATTTGCGCCCGAAATAGCAGTAGAGGAAATCGGAATAGTAGCAGATGTTGTGATAGGAGGTGAGGATGGCGCCATCGAGCTTGAGGTCGGCCAGAATGCCGCGCAGGCCCTGCTGGCGGCGGGTCATCTCGGCGGCGGAGAAGGTCGGCGTCACCTTGCTGCCATTGTGCATCTTTTGCAGGCGCAGCAATTCGTTGGGCATGCCCTGAACGGGTTTGTTCATTGTTTCCTCCATGGTTGCGGCGATCATGGCGAGCCATGTCCGGCAACGGAAATCAGAAGAACAAATCCTGCCATTTAACCTTTTCATTCGCGCGTTGACGGGGACCGATGCAGCCTGCCGCAAACGAACGCATGAGAGGTTGTGACCGCGATGGACGATGGCTCCGCTTGGACTGTGACCGAGGTGGCGGCCCCGTCCGGGTCTCCGGCAGTGGGGCGCAAGGCCGCTTGCCGTTTCGCCTTTGTGCTCCTGCCGGATTTCTCCCTCATGGCCCTCACCGCCACGCTGGAGCCGTTGCGCCACGCCAACCATGAGCTTGGCCGTGATCATTATGGCTGGAGCCTGCATTCCGTCGATGGCACCGCCGTGGCCTCATCGAGCGGTGTGCGCGTCACCCCCGATGCCGGTCTCGATACCGTCGATCCCCAGGCCAATCTCATCATCTGCGGCGGGCCGCAGGTGACGCGCCATGTCTCGCGCCCGCTCATCGGTTTCATCCGCCGGGCGGCGCGTCACGCCCCCATGCTCGGCGGATTGTGCACGGCAGCCCGCGTGCTGGCCGAGGCCGGCGTGCTCGACGGCTATCGCGCCACCATTCACTGGGAATCGGTCGATGGCCTGCGGGAAACCTTCCCGCGCATCGACATCCACGACAGCCTGTTTGAATTCGACCGCGAGCGCATGACCTGTGCGGGGGAAACCTCGGGCATCGACATGATGGTGACCTGGCTTGCGGCGCGCCATGGCCAGGGCCTGGCCAGCAAGGTCGCGGCCCAATTGCTGCACAGCCGGGTGCGTTCGGCCAGCGAACCGCAAAGCCCGCCGCAATTGCGTTACGCAACGCGCAATCCCCTGCTGCTGCGCGCCATCGACCTGATGTCGCAGCATGTGGAAGAGCCCCTGGACATCATGGACATTGCCTTGCGCCTCGGCTGTTCGCGCCGCCAGATCGAGCGTATCTTCAGCTACCAGATGAAATGTTCGCCGGTGGCCTTCTATCGTAATCTCCGGCTCGACCGCGCCCGGCAATTGCTGAGTGAAACGCGGCTCGGCTGCATGGAGGTGGCCACCGCCTGCGGCTTCCTCAGCGCCACGTCCTTCAGTAAGGCCTATCGCCAGCGCTTTGGCGTGACGCCGCACAAGGATCGGGGCATCCCCCGCCTGGGCGGCCACGACGCCATGCGGCTGCACGCGCCGGGAAGGCTGGAAGCCCGCGCCAACTGAGGCATGGCGCTTCAGCCGAGATTCATGGGCGCATTCTGGAAAACCGTGCGCGGCTCAATCAGGTCGGGCTCGACTTCGATCATCACCGGCGCGGTCTCGCCGCTTTCCAGAATGTCATAGGCCCGGGCTATCAGGGCGTCTGAATTCTGCCGCACCATGTAAACCGGAAAATGCAGGAAGGCGGCGAAGGGATCATAGTCATAGCAGCCGATCTGGATGGCTGCCGGTTCCTCCGCCTTCAATTCGGTGAACTGAGCCAGAACGCCCTCAAACACCGTCAGCGAATTGACGAAGAGTCCGGCGGGCAATCCGCCCCGGCGCTGATAAATGTCGCGCAAGGCGGCCCGTGCGGCCGCAGGCGCATAGCCGCAGGGCTGCACGTCATCATCGCTGATCTCGATACCCCGCGCCGCGCAAACCGCGCGAAAGGCTTCCATGCGCCGCTGGGTGGCATAGTCTCGTTCCGAGCCGCCGATGAAGCAGGGCCGCGCGCGGCGGAGATCGGACAGCCTGGGCATGTGGGCCAGGATCTGCCCGGTCAGCATCTCCGCGCCACGATAATTGTCGCTGACCACCGAGGGGGCATTGCGCCCGGGCAGGTCAACGAAGACATGGGGCACGCCCGCCGCCGCGCAGAGATCGCTCAAGGGTCCGGCATCGGTGGCGCCGGCAATGAAAATGGAATCCACCGCATAGGAAATCAGTGTGCTGACGATACGGCGCTCCTCATCAGGGTCACGCAGGGTCGACGCAATGACCGGGCACAGGCCGCGGGCGCGCACGAAAGTGTCGAAGGTCTGGCTGAGGGAGGAGAAGAAGCGGTTGTCGTGGAGGGGAATGATCATCCCGACCATGCCGGAGCGCGCCTGCCTGAGGCCCCGCGCCTGCCGGTTCAGCGTATAGCCGTGCTCGGCGGCGATCTTCTGGATGGTCGCCACCGTGGCGTCGCGGATGCGGCGTTTGCGCCAGGTGCCGTTCAGCACCGCGCTCACGGTGGAGGGCGACGCCCCGGACAGACGCGCAATGTCATAGATGGTCGTTTTGGTCATGATCTCTGTCCGCGTGGGCTGAAGGGAACGTCACAAAGCGATGATCTTCGGCGGTGCAGCATAGAAAGTGGTGCGTCATGCCTTGACGCTGGCCGCAATTTCTTGCTTGATGATGTGATCGGTCGTGCATGTCATTCGTGTCTCAAGAACCGCGCCGCGCTTGACCCTTCGTGTGGCGCTGCTTTTTAGAATAAGCTGCACAATCGATTGCGCAAAGGAAATTGTGCAAGGTATGGGGCGTTTCGCCCGGTTATTGAAAATCCCGGCAACGGGAGAACAGGGAGTTAAACATGGATCGCAGACAAGTTCTGACTCTGGCGGGTGCCACCCTGGTCCTGCCCTTTGGCAAGATCGCGGTTGCCGCCGACAATCCCACCCTGGGTGTCGTCGTCAAGATCGGCGGCATTCCCTGGTTCAACGCCATGGAACAGGGCATCAAGGAAGAAAGCGCCAAGGCTGGCGTTGACGGTTCCATGATCGGGCCGACCAGCGCCGACCCGGCGCTGCAGGTGCGCGCCATCGAAGACCTGATCGCCAAGAACGTGAAGGTCATCGGTGTGGTGCCGAATGACGAAAAGGCGCTGGAACCGGTGCTGGAAAAGGCCATGAAGGCGGGCATCAAGGTCATCGCCCACGAAGGCCCCGGCATCAAGAACAAGGATTGGGACTTTGAACTGGCTTCCGCCACCGGCTTTGGTGAGGCCCACGCCAAGCTGCTCGCCGAAAAATGCGGCGGCAAGGGCAAATATGCGGTCTTTGTCGGCTCGCTGACGGTGCCGCTGCACAATGCCTGGGCCGATGCGGCGATTGCCTATCTCAAGGCCAATCATCCCGACATGCAACCCATCGGCGACCGTTATGGCGTGGCCGAAAGTGCCGACGACAGCCGCAAGACCGCCCTCGACATTCTCTCCGCCCATCCCGATCTCGTCGGCTTCCTTGCCTTCGGCAGCCAGGGCCCCATCGGCGCGGGCCGTGCGGTTGAAGAACGCAAGCTGATCGGCAAGGTCTTCGTGCTCGGGCCCTTCTCGCCCGGCCAGGGCCGCAAGCTCATCAAGGAAGGCGCGCTCACCGGCGGCTTCATGTGGAACCCGGCTGAAGCAGGCCGCGTCTTCGTGCGCGTCGCCAAGCTTCTGGCGGAAGGCAAGGAGATCAAGGACGGCGACACCATTGAAGGTCTGGGCACGGTCCATCCGGATACGGCGACCCGGAACATCATCACCGACAATCTGGTGGCCATCAACGCCGATACCGTCGACAAGCTCGCGGATATGGGCCTCTAAAGCAACCTGACTTTTGATGGAACCGTCAACAGTCAGAAAAGTTGCTCGCCAACACTAGGTTAGAGCGGTGGCTTTGATTCATCAAAGCCAACACCGCTCTGAACAATAGCACTGGGGCTGCTGGCAACGGCAGCCCCGGACCCCGCCCGCTCAGGCGGTGCGAACGACAGTGAAAGATGTTGATGTGCCCACAGGGGCTGGAAGCCGCCATGTCCACAGCCGCGCAACCTGAAACCGTCCCGGCCCTGCGCCTGGCCCACATCTCGAAGATTTTCGGCGGCGTGAAGGCCCTGAACGATGTCTCCTTCGAGTTGGGGCGCGGCGAAGTTCATTGCCTTGCCGGGGAAAACGGCTGCGGCAAGAGCACCCTCATCAAGATCATCACCGGCGTCTATACCCCCGAACCCGGCGCCGAGATGGACTACTTCGGCCAGCGCCTGACCTCGGTCACGCCCAACCAGGCCCGCGCTCTGGGCATTGCCGTCATCTGGCAGGATCTCGCGCTCTTTTCCGAAATGACGGTGGCGGAGAACATCGCCTTCGACACGCTCGCCGGTGGCCGCCCGCGCCTCGTCAATTATCAGAAGATTCATACCATGGCCCGCGCCGCGCTGGCCCGGCTTGGGGTGACGCTCGACCTCGATGCGCGCCTCAACACGCTGCCCATTTCCCAGCGCCAGATCGTGGCCATTGCACGGGCGCTGGTGTCGGAGGCGCGCATCATCTTCATGGATGAACCCACGGCCTCCCTCACCCAGGCCGAAACCGACAGGCTGCTCGACGTGGTGCGCACCCTTTCCGCTGCCGGAGTGGCCGTGGTTTTCGTCAGCCATCGTCTGGCCGAGGTGCTGGAAATCGCCAGCCGCGTCACCGTGCTGCGCGATGGCAAACTGGTCGGAGTCTATGACACCGAGGGCATGACCCAGTCGCGCCTCACCGAACTCATGACCGGCAAGACCTTCGACAAGGTGGTCTCCGCGCAAGACCGCAGCGCCGATCCGCCGGTGCTCGAGGTGAGCCATCTCAGCCGCGCCGGAGACTATCACGACATCAATCTGGTGATCCGCGCGGGCGAGGTGGTGGGCCTCACCGGTCTCATCGGCGCCGGGCGCACCGAACTGGGCCACACCCTCTTCGGCATGACCAGGCCCGATTCCGGCACCATCAAGCTGAACGGCCAGCCGCTTGCGCTCAGGTCCAACCGCGACGCCATCGCCGCCGGCATCGGCTATGTCTCGGAGGACCGTCTGGCACTCGGCCTCATTCAGCCGCAGTCCATCGCCGACAATATGGTCATGGCCGTGCTGGCGCGCATTTCCGGCAGCGATGGCCTGATTTCCACCCGCATGAAAACCGACACGGTGAACCACGGCATCAGCAGTCTCGCCATCAAGCTCGGCCAGCCGGCGGACGCGGTTTCCACCCTCTCTGGCGGCAACCAGCAGCGTGTGGTTCTGGCCAAGTGGCTGGCCACCCAGCCGCGCTTGCTCATCCTCGATTCACCAACGGTCGGCGTGGACGTGGGCGCGCGCGATGGCATCTATAAAATCGTGCGCCGCCTGGCCGGGCAGGGCCTCGCCATCCTGATGATTTCCGACGAAGTGTCGGAAGTTTATTTCAACACCGACCGCATCCTGCGCATGGCGGGCGGGCGCATCGTGGCGGAGATCGATCCGCGCCGCATCAGCCTGGAACAGCTGGAAGAGGCCGTCTATGCGTAATTTCATCCGCGCCTATCCGACCGAAGCCCGGCTCATCGCGGTCATCGCGGTCATCATGCTCTTCCTTTCCTTTGCCGCGCCCTCCTTCCTGACGCTCGCCAACCTCACGGCGCTGCTCAACAACAATGCCGTCAACGTCATCTGGGCCGTGGGCCTGCTGGTGGTGCTCATCGCGGGCGGCATCGACATTTCCTTCGCGGTTGCCGCCTCGGTGGTGCAATATATCGCCGCCCATATTTTCATGAGCATCGGCGGCGGCAACTGGCTCATCGGCTTTCTGGTGGCGGGCGGCCTTGGCATTCTTGTGGGCTTTCTCAACGCCAGCCTCATCCATTTTTTCCGCATCATCACCATCGTGGTCACCATCGCCAATTACAACGCGCTCTTCGGCCTGCTCATGTTTGTGACCTCGGGCCGCTCCATCTACGACCTGCCCGACTGGTGGACCACGCCGGTGCCGCTCATCGAGCGCCAGAGCGCCGATGGCACCTGGTATGGGCTTTATCTGCCGGTTGCCATCATGGCGCTCGCCATCCTGGCCACCTGGTTCCTCATCAACCGCACCACCACGGGCCGCCAGCTCTATGCCTTCGGCGACAACCCGGAAGGCGCCCGCCGGGCCGGCATCAATATTGGCCGCATGCAGTTCATCGCCTTCGGCTGGACCGGCCTGATGGCGGGCATTGGCGGGTTGATGCAGGTGAACATCGTGCGCGAAGTGGTGCCCAATGCGCTGATGGGCCGTGAACTCGATGTGCTGGCGGCGGCGGTGCTGGGCGGTGCGCGCCTCGGCGGGGGCAGGGGCTCGGTCCTCGGGTGCTTCCTCGGCGTCATGCTGGTGGCCATTACCCAGAACGGTCTGAACCTCATGGGCGTCTCGCCCTTCGCCTTCAAGATGGTGGTGGGCCTCATCATCCTCGCCGCCATTTCCACCTCCAACTTCAAATGGGGCGGCGCCAGCCGCAAGGCCCCGACGGAGGCCAAGTGATGTCCGCGCTCTACACCAGACTTGACCGTGCCCTGGGTGCCGAGGTCATCGGTCTCATCGGCTTTCTGCTGCTGGTTCTGGTGGGCTTCTCGCTGGCAACGCCGCAGTTTTTCACCGTCGCCAACTTCGACTCCATGGCCTTCCAATTGCCGGAGCTTGGCATTCTCACGCTTGCCATGCTCATGCCGATCATATCCGGCGGCTTCAACCTCGCCATTGTCTACATCGCCAATCTTGCGGGCCTCACGCTTGCCTGGACCCTGATCCAGTTTGGCGGCACCGAAGCGGGGGCCGGGGCCTTTCTGCTTGGCTCCGTTCTCGCCATCGGCGTTGGCGCCCTCGCCGGGGCCATGATGGGTCTGGTCATCGCCTACATCGGCGCACACCCCATTCTGGTGTCCCTCTCCATGATGATCTTCCTGCGCGGCCTGGGTGAATTTCTCACCCGCGGCGGCGACATCTCGGGCTTCCCGCCCTTCCTCAGTTCCATCGGCCACGGCTACATCCTGGGCATCCCCGTGCCGCTGATCATCTTCCTCGCGGTCGCGCTGCTGTGGCATGTGCTGCTCACCCGCACCCGTCATGGCTTTTCGGTCTACATGGCAGGCTCGAACATCCGCGCCGCCGAATATTCCGGCATCCACACCAGGCGCAACCTCACCCTCATCTACACCCTCTCCGGCGCGCTCTGTGCCGTGGCCGGGATCGTCATGCTCACACGCTTCAACTCGGTGCGCGTCGGCCATGGCGAGGCCTTGCTGCTGGTCACCGTGCTCGCCTGCTTTCTCGGCGGGGTTGACCCCATGGGCGGCTTTGGCCGCGTGGTGCCCGTGGTGCTGGCCCTCATCATTTTGCAGGTGCTGTCGTCGGGTCTCAATCTGCTCGGTGCCAACCAGCATCTCTCCACCGCCGTCTGGGGTCTCTTCCTGGTCGGCGTCATGATTTTGCGCTGGGTGGCAGCGCGTTTTCCCATGAGACTTTGAATCGTTTTTTTGACAGGAAAGGAGAACGCCATGGAAGGTTTCGGTGTTCATACCAGCATGTGGACCATGGACTGGACGCCGGCCAATGCCGAGAAGGCGGTGGCCGCGGCCAAGGGCTACAAGGTCGACTTCGTTGAAATTCCGCTGCTCAAGCCGGCCGAGGTTGATGCCGCGCACACCAGGGCGCTGCTGGCCAAGAACCAGTTGCGCGCCGTCTGTTCGCTGGGCCTGCCGCAAAAGGTCTGGGCCTCGGTCAATCCCGATGGCGCCGTCGACTATCTCAAGATCGCGCTCGACAAGACCAAGGCCATGGGCGGCGAGGCCCTGTCCGGTGTCACCTATGGCGGCATCGGCGAGCGCACCGGCCTGCCGCCAACGGATAAGGAATATGACAATGTTGCCCGCGCCATGACGGCGGTGGCGAAACATGCGAAATCCCTGGGCCTGGAGCTGGGCATCGAGGCGGTGAACCGCTACGAGAACCACCTCATCAACACCGGCTGGCAGATCATCGACCTGATCGAGCGCATCGGCGCGGATAATGTCTTCGCCCACCTCGACACCTATCACATGAACATCGAGGAGCGCGGCATGGCCATGGGCATTCTCGACTGCCGCAACCACCTTAAATACATCCACCTGTCCGAGAGCGACCGCGGCACACCGGGGTCGGGCAATGTGCGTTGGGACGAAGTCTTCGGCGCGCTCGCCGCCATCGGCTTCAAGGGTGGACTGGCCATGGAGAGCTTCATCAACATGATGCCGGAAATCGCCTATGGCCTGTCGGTGTGGCGGCCCGTGGCCAAGGACGAAGCGGAAGTCATGGGCAACGGCCTGCCCTTCCTGCGCAACAAGGCCCGGCAATATGGCCTGATCTGAGGCGGAACCGGGCGGGGCTTGCGCCGCCCGGCGCTTCCTACTTGCCGTCCTTCGGCTTCTCCAGATGCCCGCCAAAGGCATGGCGCATGGCCGAAAGGATCTTGTTGGCAAACTCATCCTCGCCGCGCGAGGCAAAGCGCGAAAACAGGGCCGACGACAACACCGGCACGGGCACGCCCGTGTCGATGGCGGCCTTGACGGTCCAGCGGCCCTCGCCGGAATCCGAGACGCGCCCCGTATAGCCGGCCAGCGCCGCGTCCTGCCGCAGGGCCGCCGCCGTCAGGTCCAGGAGCCAGGAACTGATGACGCTGCCATGCCGCCACACTTCGCTGATCGCGGCCACGTCGAGGTCGAGTTGGTAATAGTGCGGCTCGGCCAGCGGCGTGGTCTCGGCATCGGCCGCGCGCGGCCTGCTGCCGGCATTGGCGGCCTTAAGTAAATTGAAGCCCTCGGCATAGGCGGCCATTACGCCATATTCGATGCCGTTATGCACCATCTTGACGAAGTGCCCGGCCCCCGTGGGGCCACAGTGCAGATAACCCAGGGAAGCCGTGCCCAGCGCGGAATCAGCCGTCGCCGCCGCGCCCGGTGCCAGGCTGCGGAACACCGGATCGAGATGGTGCGCCGCCTCCTCCGGCCCGCCGATCATCAGGCAATAGCCGCGCTCCAGCCCCCAGACGCCGCCGCTGGTGCCCACATCCACCATGTGAATGCCGCGCGGCTTGAATTCGGCGGCCAGGTCCATGGCGTCGCGGTAGTTGGAGTTGCCGCCGTCAATGATCATATCGCCGGGCGAAAGCAGGGCGGTCACCTCGCGCGCCACCTTGCCGGTGATGGCGGCAGGCAGCATCAGCCACACGGCGCGCGGCGGCTTCAGGGCCGAGACGAGCGCCGACAGCGAGGCCGCACCCCGCGCCCCTTCGCCCGCGAGCACCGAAACATTGGCGGCATTGACGTCATAGACCACGCAGTCGTGGCCCGCCTTGAGCAGGCGGCGCACCATATTGGCGCCCATGCGCCCCAGACCCACCATGGCAATCTGCATTGTCTTAACCTCCTGCCGACTGGTGCGCAGTCTCGCATATCCCGCGAAATTTGTAATGGCCTACGGCTGTGCCGCTGTCGTGAACAACTGGTTCTGGATCACCGCTTCGGCGGGCTTCAGTGCCGGGTCGGCCGCCCCATCGCAGCGCTTCACCACATGGGAAAAATAGCGGTTCCTCACATCAATCCGCAGCCAGTCCGCCAGCACCGGCGTCAGGCAGTGGAGCGGTCGGCCCATCAACCGGTCGCGCACCGCAGCCGCATCATCACCATTGGATGACACGATGAGCGGCACCTGATGCAGCCTCACATCCGTCTCCTTGCGATAGCCCATCTTCCATTGATGGTTGCGGGTGCCGGGCAGGTGATCCCCGAAGGCAACGAGCACATAGGGCCTTCCCCTGGCCCGCAGGGCGGCGTCGAAATCCCTGAAGGCAGTGACCGCGCTGGCCAGTCGCCTGTGGTAGTCGGTAATGCCAGGATGTGACACGTCATGGATCAGATCGTGCTCGGCATCAGCCTGATAGGGTCCGTGCGTTTCCACCGTCACGATGAAGTGCATCTGGGGCGTGGTAGTGGCCGCGCTGCGCGTCAGCACCCGGTCATAGAGACCCCTGTCCGTGGGCCAGCCATTGGGCTGCATGGTGAGCGTCATCTGCTCCATGCTGTCAAAGCTGGCGAAGCCCATCTTGGGATAGACCTGATCCCTGAGCCAGAAGCGCGGCGTGAAATTGTGATAGGCATGGGCCTCATAGCCCAGCCCCGCCAGCAGGTGGGGCAGGCTCCTCATGTCATCCGAGAAATAGCCGACATAATGCTGGAAGGGGATGATGCCCGCCTGAAACTGGTACACCGGCACCGCCGTCAGCACCTCGAATTCCGCATTGGGCGTGGTGCCGCCATAGACCGGCGAGATCATGGTGCCCTCCGCCATGCCTGACAGAAGGTCGAGGGGCGATGCCATGTCGGAGGGGTCACGCCACCAGGCCTCGCCCAGCACCACATAAATGTCGGGCAGCGGCTGGCGGCGCGGCGCCGGGGCCGGGGCCACATCAAGCGCCGCCATGGCCGCCGCCACTTCCGCCGGCGCATAGGTCTTGAGCCGCAGACCCGCCGTGGAAAAGTAAAGGTGTGTGGCCAGCCCGTTCATGCGCGCACTCTCGGCCTGGCTGAAGGTCAGGTTTTCCACGCCGATCCACCAGGAGTTATCGTGGATCCAGCGCGCCACCGGCTCCAGCCGATAGCTCGACAGCAAGCCGGCGCAGAGGGCAAAGGCCGGAAGGCTCCACCAGCGCAGGCGCAGCCGCAGGACCGCATGGACGAGGGCCGGAATGAACAACGCGGCCACCAGCCATTGCCACCACGCCACATAGGACGTGAGATGCGTGCCTTGCCCCGCCAGTAGGAAATCGCTGACCTGAAAGGGTTCGCCCGTGGCCGCCTGCTTGATGGCCGACGCCATGCCGACGGCCAGCAAGCCAGCAGCGGTCAGCACGGCGGCGGGCACCAGCCGGATGAAACTCGCCAGCGCCGCCACCATCACCATGGGCACGATCATCCGTGTGGCCATGAAGTGCCACCACGTCCGGCCGTGCAAATACTCGGGTGTCCAGCCCGCCAAAACCGCCACCACGGCCAGCACCAGCAAATAGGCAAAGAGCCATTTGGTGAGATAGGAAAGCCCGCGCTGCACGGGTGTCGCGGGAGCGCGCATGTGATCAGGCCGCCTGCACTTCCGTCCCCGGCACCGCGCCGGTCTCCGTCCCGGCTTCGTCCGGCGTGCGGAAGACATTGCGGGCATGGAGACGTTTCCCCGTGGCCACGCGCGCCGTCCACCAGGAGATCACGGGGGCACCAACCAGCCCCGCCATGATCGGCAGGAACCACAGGAAGGTCTGCCATGAAATCAGCGCCGCCACGCCCGCGAAGGCAAGGCCCGCGCTCACATGAAGCCAGTGCGGCTTCAGGAATGCGGTGAGCGGAACCGCGCGGCCCTCGCGGTTCTGCGCGTTCCAGCCGGAGTCGCGGCCCAGCATTACGTCGATGACGAAGCGCGTCTGGATCAGCATCATGATGGGGGAGAGCACCATGGAGAGAGCCGTCTCCCCCAACACACTCTTCACCAGACCCATGGTGCCGCCGCAGCCGCGCCTGAGCTCGGGGTCTTGCCAGGCCAGGATGACGCCAAGCAGCTTCGGCAGATAGAGCACGATGGCGGTGATGATGAGCAGGCGGAAGGCCAGCACCGGATCGAACACCGGCCAGGCCGGGAACAGCGAAAAGCCGTTGGGGAAATAATCGGGTTCGGTGTAGCGCGCCACCATGGCCAGCGTCAGGCCTGCCAGCAGCAACAGCAGCCACAGCGGCGAGGCGAGATAGGACATGATGCCCTGAATGAGGTGCACCCGGCTGACCCAGTGCAGGCCTCTTGCCCCCACGATCTTCAGGTGTTGCAGGTTGCCCTGGGCCCAGCGCCGGTCGCGCACTGCAAGATCAAGCAACGAGGGCGGCGTTTCCTCATAGGAGCCGAGCAGGTCCGGCAGCATATAGACTGCCCAGCCGGCGCGCCGCATCAGGGCTGCCTCGATGAAATCATGGCTCAGCACATGGCCGCCGAAGGGCTTGCGGCCCTTGAGTTCCGGCAGGCCCGCCGCCGCCGCGAAAGCACTCACGCGGATGATGGCATTGTGGCCCCAGTAATTGCCGTCACGCCCATGCCATGACGCCAGACCCGCCGCCACCACCGGACCATAGACGCGGCCCGCGAATTGCGTCATGCGCGCATAGGGCGTCCACTGGTTGCGCAGGTGCGGCAGCGACTGGATGATGCCCGCCCTGGCGTCAGCCGCCATGGCGCGCGCCAGCGTGGTCAGCGTTTCCGCCGTCATGTCGCTGTCGGCGTCCAGCACCACCATATGGTCATAGGCCCCGCCCCAGCGCGTCACGAAGTCGGCGATATTGCCCGCCTTGCGGTGATGGTTCTGTGAGCGGCGGCGATAGTAGATGGGCAGGATGCCGCCCGCGCGTGCCCGCAGGCTGGCAAATTCTTCCTCCTCGCGCGCCGCTGCCTCCGCCGTGCGCGTATCCGAGAGAATGAACATGTCGAAGTGCGCCGCCGCTCCCGCCGCCTGAAGGTTGCGCGCCATGCGCTCAAGCGTGGCGAAGACCCGCGCGGGATCTTCGTTGTAGATCGGCATGAGCAGTGCATTGCGCCCCATCTGGCCCGCATCCGTCAGCTTCGGCGTCAGGTGCCAGCCGGTGAGCAGCAGAAAGAAACCGAGAATGGCCGAAGCGCAGGCAAAGGAAATCCAGGTGAAGGTAAGCGCGAAGAGCGCCGCGAAAATCGCCTGCAACCAGGTCACGTTGACCGGGCTGATGACCTGATACATGCCATAGGTGCCGAGCGCCGTGATGATGCCGGTCATGCCGAAGACAAAGAGCCGCGCCAGATACGTGCCGTGATGCACGGGCAGGGCGACAGCACCCCCCGTCCATTCGGTCAGGCTCTGCACCGGCATGGCCAACCGTCGCTCTGGCGGTGTCAGCCCCTGGTCCAGCGGTAAAGCCACGTCTCACTCACATTGGTTTGGCCGCGCTTCAACACGGCGCGCAATTCCGCCAGATCAGCCCCTTGGGCATCATGGCGGAAGGACAGCCGCGTGGTCTTGGCCTGCTCATTGGCATAAACCACAACATTGGAAATGGTTCCGGCGCTGGCGGAAACGTCCGCCGTGGCAGTCAGCGGATTGTCGCCGCCGGAAAACTCGATGACATAGAGGCGCAGGTCCGGGTTCAGCTCCGGCGGGTTCTTGCCATAGTCCACATCGATGCCCGCGCCGGAGAAAACCACAGTGGCCGGCTGCTGCGGAGCAATGAGCGGCCATTCCGGGCACCAGTGCAGGCGATAGACATAGGCCCGGCTTTCGCCCTTCTTCAGTGGCTCCTTGGGGTGCCACAGGGCCACGATATTGTCGTTGGTTTCGAACTGGGTGGGAATTTCGTAAAGCTCCACCGCGCCCGCCGACCAGTCACCGATGGGCTCCACCCAAAGACTGGGACGGCGCTCATACTTGGCCTCCAGGTCGAGGAAATCCTCATAGCGCCGGGTGCGCTGCATCAGGCCGAAGCCGCGCGGCGAGAGATCCTGGAAGGCCGACACCTGCAGGGTCTTGGGATTGGCGAGGGGCCGCCACAGCCATTCGTCCGTGCCGGTCAGCATCATCAGGCCATCCGAGTCATGCACGGCGTTGCGATAGTCCGCCACCGGCCGGTTCATGGCGTTGAACAGATACATGGAGGTGATGGGCGCAATGCCCACCTGCGCCAGGTCGCGGCGCGGATAGAGCGTCATCTCCACGTCCATCTGCGTGTCGTCGCCGGGCTTGATGGAGAAGCGATAGGCCCCGGTGATGGACGGACTGTCGAGCAGGGCCTCGACCACGATGACCCCGGCGGGCGCCTCGGGCTTGCGCACCCAGAAGGCGCGGAAGAAGGGGAATTCCTCGCCCGTGGGCTGGCCCACGTCAATGGCCAGGCCGCGCGCCGACAGGCCATAGAGAAGGCCCTTGCCCACGGCGCGGAAATAGGACGCACCCTGGAACACCGCCACCTCGTCGAAAATGCCCTCGGCATTGATGGGGAAGCGCAGCCGCAGGCCCGCGTAATGCAGGTCGGTCTTGCCGTCAGGCGGCTTCACGTCGGCCCCGAAGACGAAGAGGGACGGATCGTATTTCAGCCGCGCCTGCTGATTGTTCTCGACCACATGGATGTCCACCGGCCGGGTGAACAGAAAGCCGGGGTGAAAGACATCGAAGGAGAAATTGTGCGGCTCGCCCTTCCATATGGATCGGTCGGGGTTGAAACGGATGTTGCGATACTGGTCGTAGGTCAGCTTGTCGAGACCCGCCGGCAGCTTCAGCGTTTCGTCCTTGAACGGCCTGGACGACAACTCCTTGGCCAGGGTGCGCACGTAATCGTCGGGAAAATCCGTGGGCTTTTCCGTCATCAGGGGTGCAGCCTCGGCAAGCGCAGGCAGGCTGCCCTGCCGCAGCAGAACGGCAAGGGCGGCAAGCTTCGTGGCCGAAGCCAGAACGTGTCGGCGGTTTATGGTCATGTGTCCTGAAGGGCCGCTTTCGGCAGTGCACAATTGGTCGTCCCCTTTTGATTTGTAAAGTGGCGAGACTGTGACCGGCGGCAGGAATTTACCTGTCATTTCAGCGCCTAATGCCGCAGGGCTGAAGCGGGGGATGCAACGGCTGGTGGTGCTGCGCCACCACGGCTGCGGATTTCAAGGCATCCCGGCACCCTGCGGCGTCGGCCATGCCGCCTTTCACCGTTGCCAAGCGTATATGACGTATAGGTAAAATATGGGCGCAAACAGGAAAGGTGACGACGGCATCGCGCTGTTTCCCCTGATCTGGCTGAAAACGGAAAAGCCATGCCGCATTTCGCAGATGCAGCAAATTTGCCGAGTTTTCGGCATTTATTTTGCAATTGCCGTGTTGGATCACATTCCCGCAAGGCCTGGCGCGGCCCATTGACAGCCGCGCGAACAAAGTTTACGTATACGTCAACTTGAGCAGAAGTCGGGAGGGAGCGCCGTGTCTGACGATCTCGAATCTGTTGTGCAGGACGCCTTGCCGAAGCTGACCCGGCTCAACGCCGTGGTGCGGTTCGACCTCGGTGATGGTGGCTACACCATTGACGCCCGCGATGGCCGTTCCGCGCTGGCGGATGACGGCAGCCTTGACCCTGACTGCACCATCAAGGTCAGCCGCGAAAACCTGGTGAAGCTCATCAACGGCCAGATGGATCCCATGCTCGGTTACACCCTGGGCCGCATCAAGGTGCAGGGTTCGCTTGAGGTGGCCATGCGGCTGGTGAAGGCGATTACCTGATGTAACTGAAAACCGTCCGCCAGTGACGAAAAACAATGTGCGAGCGGTGCCAAGCCGCCGGGAGGAAAAAATGCCGGGCAAATTGCCGGAAATTGCGGTGAAGCCGCTCTATGAGCTTCTGGACGAAGCGGTTGCGGTCCAGGGTCAGAAGCCCGCCATGGACTTCCTCGGCAAGCAGTGGTCCTATGCCGAACTCGGCGACCTGGTGAACCGCGCCGCCGCCGGCTTCCGCATGATCGGCGTCACCAAGGGCGTCAAGGTCGGCCTCTGCCTGCCCAACACGCCCTATTTCGTCATCTGCTATTTCGCCATTCTGAAGGCGGGCGGCACGGTGGTGAATTACAATCCGCTCTATGTCGAGCGCGAACTGTCCCATCAGGTGAAGGACTCGGGCACCTCCATCATGGTGACGCTGGACCTCGCCCAGATCTATCCCAAGGTGGCCGCGCTTCTCGGCAAGTCGCCGCTGGAAAAAATCGTGGTCTGCCCCATGGGCGACATTCTGCCCACGATGAAAAGCTGGCTGTTCCGGGTCCTGAAGCGCAGCGAAATCGCCGATATCCCCGATGACGCCCATCACATCAGTTATGAGCAGTTGCTCTCGGCGGGCCGCATGGACCGCGCCGAGCCTCCGGATATCAAAAAGGATATCGCAGTGCTGCAATATACCGGCGGCACCACCGGCGTGCCCAAGGGCGCCATCCTGACCCACGCCAACATCGCCGCCAATGTCGAGCAATTGCGCCAGTGGGTATCGTGTTTTCCCGCGCAGGACGAGCGCATGCTCTGCGCGCTGCCCTTCTTCCATGTCTTTGGCATGACGGTGGCCATGCTGGTGGGCATTGCGTTGGGCGCGGAACTCATCCTCCTGCCGCGCTTTGAGATCGAGCAAATCCTCAAGCTCATGGTGAAGAGGCACCCCACCATGTTCCCCGGTGTGCCCACCATTTATATTGCCATCAACCGCGCCATGGCGGCCAAGGGCATGTCGCTCGATCTCCGTTCCATCCGCGCCTGCATTTCCGGCGGGGCGCCCTTGCCCTTGGAGGTGCGCCAGGAATTTGAACGCAACACGGGGGCCAAACTGGTGGAAGGTTACGGCCTCTCGGAATCTTCGCCTGTCGTCACCTGCAATCCCTTCGACCGTCCGGTGCGCGATGGTTCCATCGGCCTGCCAATGCCGGGGACACGCGTGGAGATCCGCTCGCTTGCCGATGTGCGCAAGAAGGTAAAGCAGGGCGAGAAGGGCGAAGTCTGCGTCGTCGGTCCCCAGGTCATGGCGGGCTATTGGCAGAAGCCCGAGGAAACCGCGCATGTGATGGTGGACGGCGTGCTGCGCACCGGCGACGTGGGTTATGTCGATCAGGATGGCTTCGTCTTCATCGTCGACCGTCTGAAGGAAGTCATCATCTGCGGCGGATATAATGTCTATCCCCGCGTCATCGAGGAGGCGCTCTATCGCCATCCGGCGGTGGCCGAGGCCGCCGTCATCGGCATTCCCGATCAATATCGCGGCCAGGCGCCCAAGGCCTTCGTCAAGCTGAAGGAAGGCCAGAGCGCCACCGCCGATGAATTGAAGACATTTCTGGTTGACCAGGTGTCGCGTCTTGAAATGCCAAAGATCATCGAGCTCCGCCGCGAGTTGCCCCGTACCATGGTGGGCAAATTGTCCAAGAAGGTGTTGATCGACGAAGAAAAGGCCCATGCGGCCGAGGCCGCCACGGCCAGCGCCAGCCCCCAGACCTGATTGGATCTGTAAATGATGACCGAACTTGGCATGAAAGTGACGTTAGGTGCGGAAAACCTCCGCTCGCGTCACGATTCCCATGAGGACAGGCCCGTGACCGACAAACTCTTTTCCGTCAGCCAATTGGCCCAGGACCTGGGCGTCACCGCCCGCGCCATCCGCTTCTATGAGGACAAGGGCCTCATCATGCCGCAGCGCATGGGCAAGACCCGGGTCTACACCCACCGCGACCGGGTGCGCATGATCCTTATTCTGCGCGGCAAGCGCATGGGTTTCTCGCTGCGCGAGATCAAGGAATTCCTCGACCTTTATGTGGTGGACCACACCCAGGTGGAGCAGATGCACCACCTGTTGAAGAAGGTGCGCGGCCGCATCGCTCTTCTCGAAGACCAGTTGCAGGCGGTGCAGGTCAGCCTCACCGAACTGCGCAACATGGAACGCATCTCGATTGAATCCCTCAAGGCCAAGGGCATCACCGCCTGACGCCGCCAACCACCAGACTGAACCCGGAGACTGACATGACCAAGGCCGTAATCGCAGGCTACGTGCGCTCACCCTTCACCCAGGCAAAGAAGGGCGAACTCGCGTCCGTCCGCCCCGATGATCTGGCGGCCCAGGTGGTGAAGGCGCTGGTGGAGCGCACAGGCGTCAACCCCGCCGACATTGAAGACCTGCTTCTGGGCTGCGCCTTTCCCGAGGGCGAACAGGGCTTCAACCTCGCCCGTCTGGTCAGTCTCATGGCGGGCCTGCCCATCTCTTTGGGTGCCGCCACCATCAACCGCTTCTGCGGCTCGTCCATGACCTCGGTGCATGTGGCCGCGGGCGCCATCGCCATGGGCGCGGGCGAAGCCTTCATCTGCGCCGGCGTGGAAAGCATGAGCCGCGTGCCCATGATGGGCTTCAATCCGCTGCCCAATCCGGAACTGGCCAAGGCCATGCCGGGTGCCTACATGGGCATGGGCGACACGGCGGAAAATGTGGCCAGGCGCTGGAACATCGGGCGCAAGGAGCAGGAGGAACTGGCGGTGGAATCCCAGCGCCGCGCCGCCGCCGCCCGCGACGCCGGGAAGTTCGCCGACGAGATCGTCGCCATCAAGACGCGTAAAGGTTCGGTCACCGCCGATGGTCTGATCCGCCCGGAAACCACGCTGGAAATCCTCGCCGGACTGAAGCCCGCCTTCAGCACCGATGGCGTGGTGACGGCGGGCACCTCCTCGCCGCTGACCGATGGCGCGGCGGCGGTGCTCGTCTGCTCCGAGGACTATGCCCGGCGTCACAAGCTGCCGCTGATCGCGTCCGTGAAGGCGGTGGCCGTGTGCGGCTGCGATCCCGAAATCATGGGCATCGGTCCCGTTGGAGCGACGAAGAAGGCCCTCAAGCGCGCCGGTCTCAAGGCGTCCGACCTTGACGTGGTGGAACTCAACGAAGCCTTCAGTTCCCAGGCCATCGCCTCCATGCGCGACATCGGGCTGGATGCCGCCAGGGTGAACATCGACGGCGGCGCCATCGCGCTTGGCCATCCGCTGGGTGCCACCGGGGCGCGCATCGTCGGCAAGGCCGCCACCCTCCTGAAGCGCGAGAAGGGCAAGTATGCCCTTGCCACCCAGTGCATCGGCGGCGGCCAGGGCATCGCCACCATTCTGGAGGCCATGTGATGACCGACATCAGGAAAGTCGCCGTGATCGGCGCGGGCGTCATGGGCGCGGGCATTGCCGCCCATGTGGCCAATGCGGGGGTGCCCGTGGTGCTCCTTGACATCGTGCCCAAGGAGGCTGTGAACCGCAACGCCATCGCCGAGGGTGCCATCGAGCGCCTGCTCAAGGCCGATCCCGCCGCCTTCATGAGCAAGGCCGCGGCGAAGCTCGTCACCCCCGGCAACACCGAGGATCATCTCGACTGGCTTTCCGATTGCGACTGGATCGTCGAGGCCGTCATCGAACGTCTCGACATCAAGCAGGCGCTCTATGGCAAGATCGACAAGGTGCGCAAGAAAGGTAGCGTGGTGTCTTCCAACACCTCCACCATTCCACTCGCCGATCTGACCAGGGGGATGGGCGAGGGCTTCGCCCGGGATTTCCTCATCACCCATTTCTTCAACCCGCCGCGCTACATGCGGCTTCTGGAAATCGTGCAGGGCGACAGGACCGCCGCCACGGCGGTGCAGACCATCACCCGCTTCGCCGACCACAAGCTCGGCAAAAGCGTGGTCATGT
>OEIV010000161.1_pt1 | contig 42743 bp, 27 predicted proteins | sample 1539231 | NCBI WGS metagenome assembly OEIV01 (sample SAMN03794762, study PRJEB22550) | activated sludge metagenome | feature: wastewater treatment plant; material: activated sludge; isolation source: Wastewater treatment plant of a petroleum refinery complex | place: Argentina: Buenos Aires ... | reverse complement strand
CTGCTCGACGTGGTCGGGGGTCGTGTACGTGGCGTTCGTGATCGACGTGTTCTCGAGGCGCATCGTTGGCTGGAAGGCGGCCCGGACGATGCACGCGGCGCTCGTTGTGGACGCGTTGAACATGGCGGCGTGGACCCGCCGCGGTACCGACCTCGCCGGGCTGATCTGCCACAACGATGCCGGATCGCAATACACATCGATCGCGCACACCGACCGTCTCGCCGAGCTCGACGCCCGGGCATCGATCGGGACCGTCGGAGATTCGTACGTCTGTGAGATGTTGGCGGGGTCGTCGGGTCGGGTCTGACTCTTGCTACGACAGGCCGCTGAGTGCCTTTGCGTTGATCTGTCGACCCGGCCCGGCGATGTCACCAAGTGCCGCCGGCTGGGCGGGAGGGCAGTGACCGAATAGGGGCCTGCTGCGAAACCGACCCGTCACAGTCCTGTCCGCCCACCCGACCAGCCGGCGTGCGCTTCCAACCGACAGGAGGAACCACATGACCAGGATCGCATCCGACGACCCGCCACGGAAGGTCATCGTCGGCGTTGACACCCACAAACACATCCACGTCGCCGTCGCGATCGACCACCACGGCGCCCGGCTCGGCGACCTGGCCGTGAGTGCCGACACCGGCGGCTACGCACAGCTCGAGGCCTGGGCCCGAGCACTCGGCCGAGTCGACCGGTTCGGCATCGAAGGAACGGGCAGTTATGGCGCCGGGCTCACGAGCTACCTTCGCCGATGCGGCCACCGCATCATCGAGGTCAACCGAGGCGACCGGCGATCGCGACGACAGAACGGCAAGTCCGACACCCTCGACGCAGAGGCCGCCGCCCGATCCGTCCTCGCCGGCACCGCAACGTCGATCCCGAAGTCCGCCGACGGCCTGTCGGAGATGATCCGCCAGATCAAGGTCGCCCGAGACACGGCACGCAAGGGGCGCACCTCGGCGATCATCTGCCTCAAGACCATCGTCGTGAACGCTCCGGCCGAGCTCCGCGAGTCACTCGACGGTCTTCCCGACAAAGCGCTCATCGACCGCTGCGCCGGTTACCGCCCCCGCTCGATGGCAACGACCGTCGATTCGGCGAAGCACTCGTTGCGGGCACTCGCCCGACGTTGGCTCGACCTCGACGCTGAGATCCGATCCCACGACGCGGTGCTCGACGATCTCACCGCCCAGGCGTCGCCGACCCTGCGCGATGGCTACGGGATCGGCCCTGACACCGCGGCGGAGATCCTGATCGTGTTCGGCGACAACCCCGATCGCATCCGCTCGGAGGCCGCGTTCGCGAAGCTTTGCGGCACGTGTCCGATCCCGGCGTCGTCGGGGCTCACGAACAAGCACCGGCTCTACCGGGGCGGCCACCGACAAGCGAACGCTGCGCTCTACCGGACCGTCATCGTTCGCATGAGGTTCCACCAGCCGACCATCGACTACGTAGCCCGCCGCACCGCCGAGGGCCTCTCCAAGAAGGACATCATCCGATGCCTCAAGCGGTTCCTCGCTCGCGAGGTCTACCAGCGCGTCATGATCGACCACCGCGCCAGACAAGGCCTCGCGCCCGCCGCATGATCACGTCTTGACCTATAGGGGCGTCTGTGAGCGACCAAACGTCAAGGTCGAACTCACCGGCCGGATGCTGCCGGGAACCGAGATCGCCGCAGCTCTCAACGCCATCGACGCGATGCGGCCATCGGTGATCGGCCTCAACTGCGCGACAGGCCCCACCGAGATGGGCGAGCACCTCCGCCACCTGTCCCAGCACGCCCGCATGCCGATCTCGGTACTGCCGAACGCCGGCCTGCCGAGCGTGGTGGACGGCCAGATGCACTACGACCTCGGACCAGACGAGTTCGGACGATTAGAGCGGAAACCACCATCGCCGCGAGTCGAAGGACTCCTGCGAATCCCACCCGCGATGCGTCCGGCCGCGTCATTCGCCGAGCCGCAACAGTCGATCCCGAGCAATCTCGAGCGCTCCCTGCAGGTCGTCCAACGCCAGGCCGTCGACCAAGCCACCGCTCGGCCGAATTGTCACCGTCAATCCACTCGGCCGTCGGCGAACGTCTCCCACGTACAAGTCGCCGCTCCAAATCTCGGCGACGATCTCGTCCTCGTCCGGCCAACTCGCGAACACGATGTTCAGCTGATTCAGCGGGCCCGCCCTGACCCTCACCGGACAGGTGCAGCGGAACCGGTGGTAGCCTGCCCGGACGAAGTGAGCCGTCCTGATGGGTAGGGCGAGAGGCCCCGGCTTGCGATCGCAACGAGCCCCGTTTCGTCGCCCGTCAGGAGATCACCAATGTCTGCGTTTCTCGACCTGCTCGCTCAGCGCGTCGTCGTCTACGACGGCGCCACCGGCACCTACCTGCAGCAGTGCGGCCTGACGGCCGACGACTTCGGCGGCGAGGCGCTGGAAGGATGCAACGAACTGCTCTGCATCACCCGGCCCGAGCTCATCCGTCAGATGCACGCCGACTACTACGCCGCCGGTGCGGACGTGGTCGAGACCAACTCCTTCGGGTCGTTCGGGGTGCCGCTCGCCGAGTACGGCATGCCCGAGCGGGTGTACGAACTCAACCTCGCGGCGGCCCGGCTGGCACGCGAAGTCGCCCACGACATGAGCACGCCCGATCGGCGGCGGTTCGTGGCCGGATCGATCGGGCCGGGCACGAAGTTCGCGACGCTCGGCCAGATCCGGTACGCGGAGCTCCGCGACCTCTACGAGGAGCAGGCCGTCGGACTGATCGAGGGTGGAGTCAACCTCTTCATCATCGAGACACAGTTCGATCTGTTGGGCGTGAAGGCCGCGATGAACGGCTGTCGCGCAGCCATGAGCAAGGCCGGGGTCGAGCTGCCCATGCAGGTGCAGGTGACCATCGAACTCACCGGCCGGATGCTGCCGGGAACCGAGATCGCCGCCGCGCTCAACGCCATCGACGCGATGCGGCCATCGGTGATCGGCCTCAACTGCGCGACAGGCCCCACCGAGATGGGCGAGCACCTCCGCCACCTGTCCCAGCACGCCCGCATGCCGATCTCGGTGCTGCCGAACGCCGGCCTGCCGAGCGTGGTGGACGGTCAGATGCACTACGACCTCGGACCAGACGAGTTCGTCGGCCACGTCCGTCGATTCGTTGACGACTTCGGAGTATCGGTCGTGGGCGGATGCTGCGGGACCACACCCGACTACATCGCCGCGCTCGCCGCCGCAGTCGACGGCATCGAAGCGCCCAAGCGGACCCCCCGCCACGAGAACGGTGCGTCGTCGATCTACTCGTTCCAGCCGTTCACCCCCGACGACGGCTCCGCGGCCACCAACTTCGTGATCATCGGCGAGCGCACCAACGCGAACGGCTCCAAGGCGTTCCGCGAAGCAATGCTCGCCGCCGACTGGGACCTGTGCGCGCAGATGGCGAAGGATCAGGTCCGCGACGGCTCACACATTCTCGACGTGTGCGTCGACTACGTGGGCCGCGACGGCACCGCCGACATGGACGAGGTCGCACGGCGGTTCGCCACCCAGTCGACCGTGCCGCTCGTGCTCGACTCGACCGAACCACAGGTCATGGAGGCCGGGCTGCAATGGATCGGCGGACGAGCGATCCTCAACTCGGCGAACCTCGAGGACGGCGATGCGGAGGGGTCACGACTCGATCGCGTCATGCGTCTTGCCCGCACCTACGGCGCGGCGGTCATCTGCCTGCTCATCGACGAGGACGGCCAGGCCCGTGACCTGGACTGGAAGCTCCGGATCGCCCACCGGATTCACGACCTGGCCGTCGACCGCTACGGGCTGGAGCCCGGCGACCTGATCTTCGACGCGCTCACCTTTCCGCTCTCGACCGGCGACGACGACCTGCGCCGCGACGCGATCGCAACCATCGAGGCGATCCGGCGCATCCACGCAGAGCTCCCCGGCGTGTCGACCACCCTCGGTGTGTCGAACGTGTCGTTCGGCCTGTCGCCGGCTGCCCGGCACGTGCTCAACAGCGTGTTTCTCCACGAGTGCATCGAGGCCGGGCTCACCTCGGCGATCGTTCACGCGTCGAAGATCCAGCCGCTCGCCCGCATCCCCGATCGCCAGCGCGATGTTTGCCTCGACCTGATCTGGGACCGGCGCGGCGCCGCCGGCGTGCTCTCCGAAGGCAGCGACTCGTACGACCCGTTGACCACGCTGCTCGACGTGTTCGCCGACGCGACCGAGGTCGTCGCCGTGGTCGAGGATCGCACCGGTTGGCCGGTGCAGCGGCGCCTCACCCAGCGAATCATCGACGGCGACCGCGATGGGCTGACCGTCGACCTCGACGAGGCGCTCGCATCGGGGATTCCCGCCCTCACCATCGTCAACGACGTGTTGTTGGACGGCATGAAGACGGTGGGTGAACTTTTCGGGCGCGGCGAGATGCAGCTCCCGTTCGTGTTGCAGTCCGCCGAAACGATGAAGACCGCCGTCAGCCATCTCGAACCACACATGGAGAAGGACGACACGGCCGCCGGCAAGGGACGCATCGTGCTCGCGACCGTGAAGGGCGACGTGCACGACATCGGCAAGAACCTCGTCGACATCATCCTCACCAACAACGGCTACGAGGTGCACAACCTCGGCATCAAGGTCTCGATCGCCGAGATGATCGATCAGGCCCAGCGACTCGAGGCCGACGCCATCGGCATGTCGGGCCTGCTGGTGAAGTCGACGCTGATCATGCGCGAGAACCTCGAGGAGCTGAACGCCCGCGGCCTCTCGCGCATCCCCGTGCTGCTCGGCGGCGCCGCCCTCACCCGCTCGTACGTCGAGCGCGACCTACGCGACGTGTACGACGGCCGGCTCTTCTACGGCAAGGACGCGTTCGAGGGCCTCTCGGTGATGGATCGGCTCGGCCGGATCCGCCGCGGCGACATCGTCGACGACGCCTTCGGTGTGGAACCCGCCGGACGCGACCGGCCCGCGAAGGCCCCTCGTCCCGCGCCGGCCCTCGACACAGCCACGCGCCGAGCGCCCGACGTCGCGACCGACAACGAGGTGTTCGTGCCGCCGTTCATCGGCTCGAAGGTCGTGAAGGGCCTTCCGCTCGACGACATCGCCGCCTACGTGAACGAGACCGCCCTCTTCCGCAACCAGTGGGGATACCGGCCCCACGAGGGCGAGGACGACGCGGCGTTCAAGGCGCGCGTGCGGCCCGAACTCCGAGCGCTCCTCGCGACGTGCAAGGCCGACGATCTGCTGGTCCCGCAGGTCGTCTACGGCTACTTCCCCGCGAACTCCGACGGCAACGACCTGGTGGTGTGGAGCGACGACACGAGAACCAACGAGGCCGCACGATTCAGCTACCCGCGCCAGAGCGCCGAGCCGTGGCGGTGCATCGCCGACTTCTTCCGCCCCGTGGAATCGGGCGAGACCGACTACGCGGCCTTCCACATCGTCACGATGGGCGAGGCGATCTCGGCGCGATGCGCCCAGTTGTTCGCCGCCGACCGCTACCAGGACTACCTGATGTTCCACGGCATCGGCGTGGAGATGGCCGAGGCGCTCGCCGAGTACTGGCATCACCGTGTGCGAACCGACTGGGGCTTCGCCGATGAGGACGGCCCGACGCTCGGCGGGCTGTTCCGCCAGCAGTACCGGGGCGGGCGCTACTCGTGGGGCTATCCCGCATGCCCCAACCTCGAGGACAACGCGACGGTCGCCGCACTCCTCGGCGCCGAGCGCATAGGGATCGAGGTCAACGAAGACACCGGGTGGCAGTACCAGCCCGAGCAGACGACCTCGGCCCTGATCTGCCACCACCCGCAGGCCAAGTACTTCGTAGCCCGCTGACCGCGAACGACTTTCACCTTCTGTTCACCTTCGGTACACTTCGCCGCCACATCTGGATCGACGAGTTGTGCTGGAGGGACCGTGGATCGTCGGGGATTTCTTCGTATTGGCGCGACCGGACTCGGGGTTGCCGCGCTGGCGCCCACGGTGGGCTGTGCCCCCGACGAGCCGGCCCCGAGCGGCGTGTTCGCCCACGGCGTGGCCGCCGGGCTGCACTCGGACTCGGAGGTGGTGTTGTGGACGCGGGTCGACCCCCGCGTGTCCGACGTCACCGACCTGACCTGGGAGGTCGCGACCGACTCGTCGATGTCCAACATCGTCGCCTCCGGCAACGTGACCGCGTCGCCAGCGGCCGACCACACCGCGAAGGTCCTCGTCGGCGGACTCGATGCCGACCGATCGTGGTGGTACCGCTTCAGCGCAGGCACGGCTGTGTCCCCGATCGGGAGGGCGCGCACGCTCCCGAGCCCGGGCTCGTCACCCGACTCGCTTCGCCTCGCGTTCGCCAGCTGCCAGCACTACAGCGCCGGCTTCTACGGCGCGTGGCGCCAGGTCGCCGAGCGCGACCTCGATGCCGTGGTGTTCCTCGGCGACTACATCTACGAGATCGGCGAGGGCCCGCTCGGCGTGCGATGGGAGCCGTTCTCAGTCGCGCTCACCCTCGATGACTACCGCAAGCGCTATCGCCTCTACCGCTCCGACCCCGACCTGCAGGCAGCACACGCCGCCCACCCGTGGACGGTCGTGTGGGACGACCACGAGGTGTTCAACGACCACGACGCCGCACTGCTCGCCGCCGACCCGGCCCGAGCCGGGGCCGCGCATCAGGCCTGGTTCGAATACCTCCCCGTCTGGCCGACCGACGGCACGCAGATCTACCGGTCGTTCCGCTGGGGCAAGCTCGCCGAGCTGGCCATGACCGACACCCGGCAGTACCGCTCCGAGCACCTTCCCGCGACCCCGATCGGCACGCTGCTCGACGCCGCCTATCTCAACCCGGACCGCTCCATCTACGGCGAGACGCAGCGGCAGTGGCTGTTCGACACGCTCGCCGCGGCGCAACACGACGGCGTGCGATGGAAGCTCCTGGGCAACCAGGTGATGATGGCGCCACTGCGCCTGGTCGATCTGGACGAGCCGATCTGGCGTCAGCTCGACCCGAACCTGCCCCCGCACCAGGGGCTCTACCTCGCAACCGAGTCGTGGGACGGCTTCCCGGCCGAACGGGAGCGGATGCTCGAGTTCCTCTCGACCGAGGCCATCGGCGACGTGATCGTGCTGACCGGCGACTACCACGCCTTCTTCCAAGCGGCGATTCACCGCGACATGGACAACCCGTCGTCGCCCGTGCTTGCCCAGGAGTTCGTGGTGAGCTCGATCTCGTCGACGCCGTTCAACCTGGTGGAGCACATCACCGAGGCGTTCAACGGTGGCACGATTCCCGCGACCCCTCCCTTCGCCTACAGCGACACCAACCGCAACGGCATCGGCTACGTGACCGTGACCCCGACCGAGGCGACCGTCACGTTCAGCGCGCACGACGCACGCTCCACCGCCGTCCCCTCACCCGCCGCGGCGTGGACCATGGCGGCGGGCGACCCCACCGCCACCCGGGTGACGCCGACCTGAACGCCATCGGCCCATGTGGACGTCGCGTTCGACATACACGCCGGAAACGTCACAGACTCTCCCCATGACCGTCGTCGTCACCGGTGCAGCCGGGTTCATCGGAAGCACGCTCGTCGACCGCCTGCTCGCGGAAGGCCACGAGGTCGTCGGCATCGACTGCTTCACCGACTACTACGACCCGGCGGCGAAGCGACGGAACCTGTCGGGCGCGCTCACGAACGACCGATTCCGGCTCGTCGAGGCCGACCTGGTGACCGCCGACCTCGATGCCGCGTTCGACGGGGTCGACGTCGTCTGGCATCTCGCCGGGCAGCCCGGGGTACGCCTGTCGTGGTCCGACGGATTCGAGCGCTACAACACCCTGAACGTCCTTGCGACGCAGCGGGTTCTCGAAGCGGCGCGCCAGCGCGAGGTCGGACGGGTGATGTACGCGTCGAGTTCATCGGTGTACGGCAACGCCGAGCGGTACCCGACCCTCGAGACCGACCGCCCCGAACCCTTCAGCCCCTACGGCGTCACGAAGCTCGCCGCCGAACACCTCTGCGTGCTCTACGCGGCCAACTGGGGCGTGCCGACCGTGTCGCTGCGCTACTTCACCGTGTACGGACCCCGCCAGCGTCCCGACATGGCCGCGCATCGGCTGATCAACTGCGCGATCGACCAGACCCCGTTCCCGATGTACGGCGACGGCTCGCAGGAACGCGCCTTCACCTTCGTCGACGACGTGGTGGACGCCACACTGCGCGCCGGGCTGACGCCCGACGTCGAGCCGGGCACCGTCATGAACGTGTCGGGGTCGCAGTGGTGCACGCTGGCCGAACTGATCGGACTCGTCGGCCGCGCCGTGGGCCAGGAGGTGCCGATCGATCACCGCCCGCCCGCCGCAGGCGACGCCACCAAGACGGGCGGCTCGACCGAACGAATCCAGGCGATCCTCGGCTGGACGGCCACGACCTCGCTGGAAGCCGGGATCGCCGCGCAGGTTGCGGCCCGTCGGGCCGAACTCGCCGCCGGCTGACCAGGTCAGACGACCGGCAGGTGCTGGACCATCTCGACGGCGGCAGCGAACAGGTCGCCGTCGCGATCCACCCGAGCCAGCACATCGGTGGCGGTAAAGGTGAGCGGCATGCCCACCGCCGCGTCGGCGACCTCATCCCAGGCGACCGGCGTCGACACGGTCGGCGTCGGGCGAGCGCGCAGCGAGTACACGCACACCGTGGTCTTGTGTCGCGAGTTCTGCGACCAGTCCACGAACACTCGACCCGGCCGCACCGCTTTCGCCATGGTGGTCGTCACCTTCGTCGGCTCCGCGCGTTCCAACACCTGCGCGACCGCCAGCGCAAAATCGGCAGCCTGTTCGTGGGTATGCGGTGCGTTCAGCGGGACATAGACCTGCATCCCCTTCGATCCGGAGGTCTTCGCGAGGCACACAAGCCCGATCGCATCGAGCATCTCGCGGATGCGCAGCGCGAGCGCCGCGCACTCGACGATGGTCGTCCCCTCGCCGGGATCCAGGTCGAACACCACCATCTGGGGCGACTCCAGGTCTACTGACCGCGCCATCGGCGTGTGGAGCTCGAGCGCTGCGAGGTTCGCGGCCCACGCGAGGCCTGCCCGCTCGGCGATCAGGCAGTACTGAATCGGCCCGCCCCGGTCGCCCGGGCCCGCGGCGGTGTCGACCCAGCCGGGCCGGTGCGACGGACAGCGCTTCTCGAAGAACGACGTGCCGTCCACCCCGTTGGGGAACCGACGGAATGTCACGCACCGGTCGCGCAGGTGCGGCAGCATTGCGTCGGCGACGCGAACGTAGTAGTCGACGACCTCGGCCTTCGTGAATCCCGCAGCGGGGTAGAGCACCTTGTCGAGATTGGTGAGCCGGACGCGCCGACCCTCGACGGCGACCTCGACCGGTTCCCCCATCAGGCAGATCGCGCCGCGCGGGCCGCCGCGACCGACGCCTCGAGCGCCGCCATCAGATCGATGACCGTGTCGCCCGACGGCGCGGGCGTCAGCTCGGCGGTGAGATCGAGCCCCTGCGACTTCCGGTCGATCAGATCGAGCAGTTGCTCGCGATAGGTGTCGCGATACGACTCCGGTTCGAAACGATCAGACAGCGACTCGATCAGCTGATCGGCCATCAGCAGTTCGCGGTCCGACACCTCGATGTCGGCCAGCTCCTCGAACTCGGGGATCACCGTCGCCGGAACGAGCTCGTCGGCGTACACCATCATCGACAGCAACAGCGTGCCGTCCTTGGGGCGGAGCACCGCCACGTACTCCTTCGAACGCATCACGAACCGGGCGATCCCGACCTTGTGCGACTTCTCCATCGCCGCGACCAGCAGCGCATAGGCTTTCGGCGCCTTCTCGGGTGCCACGTGATAGGCCCCGTCGAAGAACACCGGGTCGATCTCGTCGAGGTCGACGAAGGCCGCGAGGTCGATCGAGCGCGACGCCCGCGGAGCGAGACCTGCGAGGTCTTCCTCGGTCACCTGCACGTAGTGGCCGCGGGCAACCTCGAACCCCTTCACGATCTCGTCGGTCGGGACCTCGTCACCGGTCTCGGCGTTGACCCGCTGCTGGCGGATTCGAGCGCCGTTGCGTCGATCGATCTGGTTGAAGCGCACCGACTTCTCCGAGATCGCCGAATACAGCTTCACCGGGATGTTCACGAGTCCGAAGCTGATCGAACCGCTCCAGATGGCGCGGGGCATGGGGTCCTCCTGTCGGTCGCCCTCCAGTATCGGCCGATTCGCGCGGTTCTGTCACCGCCCGACCGCCCAACCATCGAGCGAGCCGCGCTCCCCAGCCGGCCCTTCCCCCGAACTGGGCCCAATTGCAGACCGACCAGGTATGTGGATCGGCCCAGTTCGCAGGGGCGCCGCGCTCTCGGCCCGAACTGGGCCCAATTGCAGACCAACCAGGTATGTGGATCGGCCCCGTTCGCAGGGGCGCCGCGCTCTCGGCCCAGTCCGGAGGAGCGTCACCCGGCAAGGATCAGGCGAGCCACGAGGTCCTGGCCGAACCCGGTGATGATGGCGAGGTACAGCAACCCCGTCGCCGCCATGACCGCCGAGTACGCCCGCTCGTGCAGGGCCGCTCGGGTCACGCGGGCGAGCACGATCGTGGTCACCACGCACGCGATCCAGAACCATCCCAACATGCCGCCCCAGCCGTCGTCGATCGTGCCGGTGAGCACCGACCCCATCCCCGTGGGAAGCAGCATGACCGCGGTCTCGATCGGCCAGAGCCAGGTGAGCCAGCGCACCAGATCGAGCAACGGGGCCCGCGGCAACCCCGGCTGGGTGAGATACCAGTGGCCGAGGAGCATCGCATCGGTGACGCACCCGAGGAACAGCGCACCCACCACGACCCGAACGACCTGGGTCACCGCCGGGGAACCGGCGTCGATCCCCGCCGCGACCAGTCCGACCAGTCCGACCGCTGGAGCGATCAGGTCGAGGCGCGGCGGGAACTCGGCAACGGTCTCGTCGAAGTGCTGAGCCTCGCGATCGATGCCCGTCATCTCGGTGATCCGCGCCGATCGCGCCTGCGACTGCTCTCGTTGGTGGAGCACACCGGCGCGCCGACGGCGCCAGCTCACCACGAAGGCGGCGCCGGCGGCGAGCCCGACTGCCAACGACGATGCCTCACGCGCCACGACGGGGTGGTATCGCACTCCCGCGACGGCCGCCGCCAACGCCATCAGGCCGTATACGCCGCGAAGCAACCATCCGTACCCGATGCCCACCTGGCGACGCTCGCCCGTGACCCACAGGAAGAACAGCCCCCCGACCGACCACTGGAGCAACACGGTGGCGAGGTCGAGACGAAGCACCCCCCGACGCTATGCGGCCTCTCAACGGAGCGCCCAATGCGCGCGGCACGGCCGGACCACCTTCGGGTGATCCGGCCGCTCGCCTGATGTGAGCGTCAGTTGTTGGGGGATGGTTGGTTGGTCGTCAGTAGTTCCTCCGTCAGTTCGCCGTGGTGGTGGTGGAGCCGTCTGCGGGCGCATCGGCCGGGGGAGCCTGGCCGTCCTGACCCGGGCCGCCGGCGGGCTTCTCGCCGTTCACCATGGCGGTGATGTGCTCGGTGGCATCAGCGAGCCGCTGGTCGGCCTCGGCCTGGGTGTGGGTCCCGCTGGCGACCTCCTCATCGAGGTGGGTCTTGAGGTCGGCGATCATGGCGTCGATCACCGTCTGCACGTCGACCGACTTCTCGCTCGCCACATCGGCGATCGACTTGCCGCTCTGCAGTTCGGTGCGGAGGTCGTCGGCCGAGATGCCGAGCGCAGTCGCTGCGGCCTCGGTGCCGGGGCCGCCTCGCTGCCCGTCACGGCCGCCGGGACCACCGGGACCGCCCTGGCCACCCTGCGGCGGGCCCGCATCGCTGATCGCCTTGACGACCGCATCGGCCTGCGCCTGGGTGATCGTGCCGTCCGACACCAGCGGGGCGATCGCCTCGGAGAAGTGTTGCGACGGATCGGGGCGGTTGGCGTCGGTGGACTGCGATGCCGCACCGTCGCTCTGGTCGGCCGACGCCGTGGCTGTCGTCGAGGTCGAATCCTGGGCACCGGCGTTGCTGAGTGCGAGTCCGGTGCCACCGAAGACGAGTCCGGCGGAAAGTCCGAGGGCGGCGAGTTGCTTCTTCATGGTGGGCTCCTTGGGAGGTGTTGGTGTCCCGGTCCGTCCGGGACATTCACCACTCTGAAGCCCCCATGTGAGATCCAAACCCCACGCGGTTCGAGAACTCTGTAAGAAGCCGCGGATCTCGTCTCGCGCCCAAGATCAGCCCAGAACCAGGCAGCGATCAGGCAATGATCAGGCAGCGATCAGGCAGCGATCAGCCCACGATGGCCAAGGCGTGATCGGCCCGATTGAGCGACAGCGGGCCCGCCTCGGTCGCGACCACGATGTCCTCGAGACGCATGCCGAATCGCCCGGGCAGATAGATCCCCGGTTCGATCGACCATGCGTTACCGACCTCGATGGCGCTCCGGTTTCCCGCCACGATGTACGGGTCCTCGTGCTCCTCGACCCCGATCCCGTGACCGGTCCGGTGGATGAAGAACTCGCCGAACCCGGCATCGTCGATGATGCGTCGACACGCAGCGTCGACGTCCTCGCACGCGTTGCCGACCTCGCCCGCAGCCACGCCCGCCGCCTGGGCGCGTTCGAGCACGCCGTAGATGTCGCGTACCTCCGACGACGGCTCGCCGGTCCACACGCATCTCGTGATGTCGGAGCAATAGCCCACGCCGAAGTCGTCGAGCATCGTGCCGCCGAAGTCGCACAGCACCACCTCGCCGGCCTCGATACGCCGCAGCCCCGGCTCGTGATGTGGGCTCGCGGCATTCGCTCCGGCGGCGACGATCGCGAAGTTCACACGGTGGTGCCCGGCCGCGAGCAGCCGCCGCGACAGGTCGGCCGACACGTCGGTCTCGGTCCGCCCGACCAGCGGAATCGTTCCCGACTGCAGGTCGGCGGCGATGCCGTCGACGGCCGCCGCCGCACGCTGGAGCACCGCGATCTCGGAGGGCTCCTTGCGCTCGCGCAACACCCCGGTGACCGTCTGGGCGCGCTCGAAGCGAAGCTCGCCGTGACGCGACCGCCACTCGATCAGGAACCGGGCCCACGTCCGATCGCCGATCGCGACGCCGGCGCCGCGGGGGACGAGCGCGTCGACGATCGCGATCGGGTCGTCGGCCTCGCCCCACGGCCGCACCGTGACGTCGCCGCGGTCGTTCACGCGGGGGGCCTCCAACGCCGGCACGACGAGCGTGGCGGGACCGTCCACGGGAACGACGAGCATCGTCAGCCGTTCGAGCGGCATCGCCTCGTAGCCGCACAGCCACGGCAGATCCGGGCCGACCGAGACGGCCAGAGCATCGAGGCCGAGGCTCCGGAGCCGGTTTCGAACCCGGTCCAGGCGGGCGGGGAATGGACTGGTCATGGCATGCCGCGGCTCGCTCATCGGATGCAGCCTACGGGCACCCCCTCGCGGTTACTGTCGGCGACATGACCGCCGCATTCCCCACCTCACAACGCCGCCGCTGGCTCGTCGGCGCCGCCGTCGGGCTCGCAGTTGTCATCCCGCTCGGATGCAGCTCCGACGACTCGGCCGCGTCGCCGAAGACGTCCGAGTCGGCCCAGAAGCCGTCGTCACGGGTCACCGAGGTGACAGCGGAAAAGGCGACAAAGGTGCTCGCCACGACGCCCGGGCTCGTCGTGGTGGACGTCCGCACGCCCGAGGAGTTCCTCGCCGGCCACCTCGCCGGGGCGAACAACGTGCCCCTCGACGATCCGCAGTTCGCGACCGTGCTCAAGCGCCTCGACCCGAAGGCGCCCACGCTCGTGTACTGCCGGACGGGCAACCGCTCGACCAAGGCCATCGTCGCGATGGAGAAGGCCGGATTCACCAAGCTCTACCACCTCGTCGACGGGACCGAGGGCTGGGAGAAGTCGGGGCGCCCCCTCGTCACCGAGTGATCGAAACCGCAACCGCACCCTGCTGAGCGTGGTAGCTCGAACGGGTGAAAGGCGACGACTCGACGTGGCCGAGCCCGAGCGCGTCCATGCCGAACTCGGCCCAACGGGCGAAGTCCTCGGGATGCCACCACCGAGCGACCGGTAGATGACCGTCGGTCGGGCGCAGGTACTGGCCGATCGTCACGATCGACACGCCCACCGACGCGAGGTCGAGGAGCGTGCCCCGAATCTCGTCCTCGGTCTCGCCGAGCCCCACCACCAGCCCGGACTTCGCCACGGCTCCGGCAGCGGCGACGCGGGCGAGCAGCGCCAGGCTGCGCGAGTAGCGGGCCGACGGTCGAGCGACGCGCTGCAGCCGCGGCACCGTCTCGATGTTGTGGTTCACGATGTCGGGGCGGGCCTCCAGCACCGTTGCGAGCGCGTCGGCGTCGCCGCCCAGATCGCTGATGAGCGCCTCGATCGTGGTGCTCGGTGTGCGCTCCCGGATCGCTGCGATCGTCGCCGCGACGTGCTCCGCACCTCCGTCAGGAAGGTCGTCTCGGGCGACCATCGTCACCACGGCGTGACGCAGATCGAGCGCTGCGACCGCCTCGGCCACCCGCCTCGGCTCGTCGAGGTCGAGCGGCTCGGGCCGCCGGGTGTCGACCAGGCAGAAGCCGCAGGCTCGGGTGCACCGCTCGCCGCACACCATGAACGTGGCCGTGCCGGCCGACCAACACTCCGACAGGTTCGGGCAGCCCGCCTCCTCGCAGACCGTGACCAGGTCGAGCGAGCGAAGCGTCGACCGCAACTTCAACACGTCGGTATCGAGACGGACGCGGGCTCGCATCCACGACGGCTTCGCCGCGTCGACCGGCACCCCCTCCCCCACACCCGCCTCGTCGAGACGCGCCCGACGGCGCGGTGACAGGGCGACCGTCGCCGATCGGCTGAACGGCGCGAGGTCGCGGTCATCGTCGGCGACCCTCCACACCACGTCGGACCGCTCGACCTGCCCACCGCCCCAGCGCCGCGCCGCGGCAGCGACCAGCGCGTCGACGACCGCCCTCGTTTCGACCGTCGCTCCCTCGGCCGCCATCGACGTGACGCCCTTGTCGGCGATGCCGCACGGGACGATGTTGGTGAACATCGCCAGATCGGGATCGACGTTCAGCGCGAAGCCGTGCATGGTCCGCCCGCGGGAGATGCGCACACCGATCGCAGCGATCTTGCGAGGGGGTGTGCAGCCGTCGTCGACCCACACACCGGGGCACCGATCGATCGTGGTCGCCTCCACGCCGAACGACGCCAGCACCTCCACCAGCATCGTCTCGATCTGGGTCACGTAGCCGCGGGTCGACGCGAGCGCGCCCGAACCGGGCTCGACGAGCGACACGATCGGGTAGCCGACGATCTGGCCGGGCCCATGGAAGGTGACGTCGCCACCGCGGTCCACCCGCAGCAACTCGGCGCCAACCGTCGCCGGGTCGACGAGCACGTTCGACTCGTCGGCGTTCACCCCGAGCGTGTACGTCGGCGGGTGTTCGAGCAGCAGCAGGTGGTCGCGCGCCGACCGCTCGAACAGCGCGCGCTGCAGGGCGAGCGCCTCGCCGTAGGGAACCCGGCCGAGCCACCGGACGTGAAGCGACAACTCGCCCTCAGAGCTCTGCGGACCAGTCGCGGGTCTCGATGATCTCCTTGGCCCGGGCGAGGAACGCCGCCGCATACGCGCCGTCGACAGCGCGGTGGTCCCAGCTCATCGTGAGGTTCCCGACCGAGTGGATGCCGATCGACTCGCCGCCATCAGCGTCGCGCACCACGACCGGGCGCCTGGCGATGCCGTCGGAGGAGAGGATCGCCACCTGCGGCTGGTTGATGATCGGCGCGACCAGGAAGGTGCCGAACGAGCCGGAGTTCGAGATGGTGAACGTGCCGCCCGACAGCTCGTCGGGCGAGAGGGCCTTCGACCGAGCGCGCTGGGCGACATCGTGGATTTCGCGGGCGATCGCACGCAGCCGCTTGCCGTCGGCGCCCGGAATGACCGGGGCGAGCAGTCCCTCGAAATCGAGGTCGACAGCGATCGAGAGGTGCACTGCGTGGTGGACGATCAACTCGTCGTTGCCGACGGTGCCGTTGAGCCGCGGGAAGTCCGCGAGCGCGTCGATGACGGCACGAGAGATGAACGGCAGGTACGTGAGCGAGAACCCCTCCTCGGCGGCGAACGCTCCCTTCGCCGCACGGCGAACCCGATCGACACCCTCGTAGTCGACGTCGATGGCGGTGATCACGTGCGGCGAGGTCGCCTTGGAGGCGACCATGTGCTCGGCGGTGCGTCGACGGATGTTGGTGAACGGCACTCGGGTCGACTCGGCGCCGGGGGTGCGCTCCAGCGAGTTCGGCGCCGCGATCCGACGAGGCGCCGCGGACGCACCGGCGGCGGACGCACCGGCGGCGGCGGATGATGAGGAGGAGACGGCGGGCGCAGACGCTGCCGGCACCGCTGCTGCCGACGCGGGCACGGGAGGCGGCGCGGTGGCCGGCGCGGCGGTGCGCAGCGCACGACGATCGATCTCGGCGAGCACGTCGTCGCGGGTGATGCGGCCGCCGAGCCCGGTGCCGGCCATCGTGGCCGGGTCCAACCCGTGCTCGTCGATGAGGCGCCGCACCAACGGCGACAGCAGCAGCCCCTGCGTGGCGGGCGACGGACCGGCGTCACCGGCAGCGGCGGCCGGCTCGGCAGCGACCGGCTCGGCAGCGACCGGCTCGGCAGCGACCGGCTCGACAGCGACCGGCTCGACAGCGACCGGCTCGACAGCGACCGGCTCGGCAGCGACCGGCGGGGTGGCTCCGGCGTCGCCGAGCACGGCCAAGACGGTGCCAACGTCGACCGTCTCGCCCTCGGGCACGCGGATCTCGAGCACCACGCCACCCGCGGGCGAGGGCACCTCGGAGTCGACCTTGTCGGTCGACACCTCGAAGAGCGTCTCGTCCTCGGCGACGGCGTCGCCCACCTGCTTGAACCAGCGGGTGATGGTGCCCTCGGTCACCGACTCACCCAACTGCGGCATCACGATCTCGGCCATCGGTTCCTCGTCGTCCTTGTCTCGTTCGTACACGTACTCGTCGGCGGTCAGTGCAGCGATCTGCCGGTCAGGGAAAGCACCGTCTCGCCGAACAACTCGCTCATGGTGGGGTGCGGCTGAATAAGGGCCGCGATCTCGTCGACCGTCGCCTCCCAGTTGACCGCCAGGTACCCCTGGCCCAGCTGCTCGGTCACCCACGGCCCCGCGAGATGCACGCCCAGCACCCGCCCGGCCGTGCCGTCGGGGCGACGCTCGGCGATCACCTTCACCATGCCATCGGTCGAGCCGATGATTACGGCGCGGCCGTTGCCGATGAACCGGTGTTTCGCGGTCACCACGTCGAAGCCCGCCTCCTTCGCGGCGGCCTCGGTGTAGCCGGCAAACGCCACCTCGGGCTGGCAGTAGATCGCCCACGGCACCCGGCCGGCGTCGATCGGCGGCGGGTCTTCACCGAGGATGTCGCGGATGGCGTTCATGCCCTCCATGAAGGCGACGTGGGCGAGCTGCGGGGTATCGATGCAGTCGCCAACCGCCCACACACCCGGCACGCCGGTGCGGCCGTGTGCGTCGACCTCGAAGAACCCTCGCGGCGACACGGCAACCTTGCATCCGTCGCCGAGCACCCCGTCGGTGACCGGCCGACGGCCGACCGAGACGACCACCATGTCGACGAACAGCGGGTCGGATCCCTCGATCTGCACCGCCGTTCCGCCGCCATCCTGCGGTTGATGACCCGTGACGCGCACGCCGGTGCGGATCGTGAGGCCCCGCTTCTTGAACGACGTGGTGACGACCTTCGCAATCTCCTCGTCACAGCCCGGCAGGATCTTCGGGAGCCCTTCGAGGATCGTGACCGAGGCGCCCATGTCGGCGAGGGTCGACGCGAACTCGCAGCCGATCGCGCCGCCGCCGATGACCGCCGCCGAGCCGGGGAGCTCGCGGAGGTCGAGCAGTTCGTCGGAGCTGAACACCAGCCGGGCATCGGGTTCGAAGCCGGGGATCACGCGGGGAACCGAGCCGGTCGCCAGGATCACCGCATCGCCCGCGAGCGTGCGGCTCCCGGCGTCGGTCTCGACGGTGACCCGGCCGTCGGCCTCGAGCACGCCGGAACCCGGAACCACCTCGACCTTGCGGCCCTTGAGGAGCGAGCCGAGGCCGGTGAACATCTGGTCGACGACACGCTGCTTGCGATCGATCGTCGCCGACCAGTCGATCGACGGCTCGCCCACGTGGACGCCGAACTCAGCGGCGTGACGAACGGTCCGGTACACCGAAGCCGACTCGAGCAGTTCCTTCGCAGGGATGCAGCCGCGGTGCAGGCACGTGCCGCCGACCTTGTCGCGTTCGACCAGGGCGATGCGAAGCCCGGCGCTCGCGCCGTACAGCGCCGCTGCGTACCCACCGGGACCGCCACCGATCACGATCACGTCGAAGTGATCGCCGTCCGCCTCATCCACAGTGCTCTCCTCTCACACGAAACGCTCAGCCTAACGGCGCGGGTGATCAGCGAATCATGAACAGCTGGATGGCCCCGGCGCTCAGGATCAATACCGCGCACACCACCGACAAGATGATCAGCATGCGTGTACTCACCGGGTCATCGTATGACACGTACCCGAAGGCCCCCGACCGCCCGACTACCGTGGACGGGTCGACAGGAGGGTGTGAGGATGCGTGACGCGGTCGGAAACGTGAGCTCGGTGCTGGTGCTCGGTGGCGCCTCGGAAATCGCCACCGAAACGGTCCGCCGCCTCATCGCCCAGCGATGCCGCACGGTGACGCTCGCCGTGCGCAATCCCGCCAAGGTCGCCGACCTCCTCGAGGAGTACCGCAGCGCCGGAGCCACAGCGACCGCCATTGCGTTCGACGGCGCCGCGACCGCCACCCACGCCGACGTGATCGGCCGGGCCTTCGGCGACGCGGGCGACATCGACGTGGTGCTGAGCGCCTTCGGGCAACTCGGCAGCCAGGCCGAGCTCGACGACGATCCCACGGCCGCGGCCGAGTTGGTCAACGTGAACTTCGCCGGGCAGGTCTCGGCGCTGACGGCCTGCGCAGCCGAGATGCGGCGACAGGGCCACGGCACCATCGTGGTGATCTCGTCGGTCGCCGGCGAGCGGGTCCGCAAGGACAACGCCGTGTACGGCGCTACCAAGGCCGGGCTCGACGGGTTCGCGCAGGCGCTCGGCGACCGGCTCGTCGGCACCGGCGTCGACGTGGTGATCGTGCGACCCGGCTTCGTACACACGGCGATGACCGAAGGGCTCACGCCTGCACCGTTCTCCACCACGCCCGACCGGGTCGCCGACGACATCGTCGAGGGCATCCGCCGCAAGAGCGCGATCGTGTGGTCCCCCGCGATCCTCCGCTGGCTCTTCACGGTGATGCGCCACCTGCCCCGCCCGGTGTGGCGAATCGTCTCGAACCGCTGACCGACGGACGTCATGTGCTGGGCCAGCGCCGGCGCGGCGGAGCCGGAGCCGGAGCCGCAGGACAACGAAGCGGACGAAGCACGAGCGATCGCAGCACGGCTGCCCGGTTCGACCGCCGAGCCAGCGTTGCGCACGACACGTCAACGGTCGACGCGAGGCTCGGGGCGTAACAACGACGACCGCCCATCGAGAGCTGGGGCTTCGGTCCATCGCTGCCGAGGCTGCTCAGCGGACCAGTAACCTCGCTCTCGGCACCAGCGGGTGAGTTCCTGAAGGACGCTGACAATGATCGACAGGCAGATCCGAAGGACCGCTGAGTCTCCCCGGCGTTCGGAGCGAGCGTGCCTTCAGGCTGCCCTGGTTCTCGTTACCCTCCCCTTCCTCGTGTCAGCGGTCGTCTGGCTCGTCCGGGGGTACACGCCGACCTCGGACGTCTCGCTGATCGAACTGCGGATTAGAGACGTGTCTTCGCAGTTCCCACTTACCGGGGTGTACTCACGGTTTGGATACGAACACCCGGGTCCCGCACTTTTCTTACTCATGTGGGTCCCATACCACCTGTTGGGATCCGATGGCGCGGCGCTCGTGGCGTCAATGCTGTTGTGGTCGGCGGTCCTCGTCGGCACGGTCGTCGCTCTCTTCGGCCGGCACTTCGGCGGGCGCGCTGCGCTGCTCGCTGCGGGCACGGCAATGGCAGTTGTCCTGATCGTCGGCTGGAAGCCGGTTGCGGAGCCTTGGAATCCACACATCACGACGCTCGGGGGTTTCGGACTCATCGGGCTGGTGTTCCTGTCCTTCGGCCGAAGTCGCCTCGCCGCAGCGCTGGTGCCTTTCGTAGGAACGGTGCTGTTGCAGGCGCACCTCGGTACCGGCGTTTTCGTGGTCACGATGCTGGCCCTCTGGTTCGTCATGCCGTTGGTGGAGCGGCGGACTGGTTCGCCGGAGAATCGACCCGGCCCGATCGACCGGGCTCGGGAGGGGGACGAGAGGGATCCGGGCAAGCGTCGGTTGCTTTTCGTGAAACGTTCCCAGAGTGCGTTAACGATCGCGCGGGCGCGCGTGATCGGTGGCGTGGGGGCAGCGGTCATGTGGGTGCCGCCAATGCTCGACCAACTCTGGGGCACTCACAACTTCGGTCGGATCCTGGCCTCAATGCGTACCGATCAGCCAGATCAGCTCCAGGTTGGTTGGCCTGCCGGTGTTCGCATGACGACGATGTCGTGGGCGCTTCCCGCCTGGTGGTCCACCGATGGGAAGCATGGTCCGTTGGAGCTGTTGTACCCGGCCTTTCGAACGCCGTGGCTGCTCATCGCGACGGTGGCCTTCATCACGCTCGCGTGGTTTCGGCGAGGCGGGTCCGGCTCAGCCGTGCGAGCCGCAGCGGTGATCGCCGCGGCGTTCGTCGCAATGCCACCGACTTTCGCCGGAATCCGAGGAGTTCCCTGGGCATACCTCGTCACTTGGGTACCCGGGGCGGTCGTGGCCTGCATCGGATTGGGAGTGGGGGTAGCCCTCCTGTCGACGGACCACCTGAGTCTGTCGGGCGTTCGAGTCCGACCGATCACGACCGGTCTCGTTGCAGTCGCTGCGCTCGCCATCTCGGCGATGACCACCCTTCGGGCGCCGAGCGCCCAGCTGGACCTACCGGGAGCGTCAGGAGCCGAGCGACTCTGGAAGGACCTGTCAGGCCGATTGCCGCAAAGGCCCGGATCCGTGTTGCTCAGGTCCGACCTCAGCTTTCCCTCGATGGAACTCGTGCCAGCGATCGTGTTGTTGGCGGATCGACAGGGAGTTCCGATCCACGTGGAATCGCGGCTCGCCGCCTCGGTGATCGAGGACCGCATCGCTTCGACGGCATCCAGGGAGTTCCTCATCCTCACCGACGGTTCCGCGGATGCTCTGGCCCTCCAGGAACCGGACCGGATCGCCGCGACCGATGATCCGTTCTCGGAGTCGGAACGACGCGCGCTCAGCGCCGCGTGGACACGCATGGGAGGGGCCATGGCGCGAGGTGATTCGGAGGCGGTGGAGTCGACGCAGGCAGCCATCGACAAGACCGCGGATGGCCGGCATCTCACCATCATCTTCGAACGGCAGGGATGAGGCCGCTCCGTTCAGGCTGCCGGACGGCGAGCGACCTCGAGCAGTCTCGGCGCGAGCCACCTGAAGGCGATTGGGGCGGACGATTCCAGCAAGTGAGCCCCGTCCGGCCGCATCTCCACGCCCTCGATTTCCTCGACCATGGTGCCCTTCGGGCACAGGAAGGATGCCCAGTCGACGACCGACACCCAGCCAGGATTCTCCGCGGCGACGGCTCGGATTTCGTCGTTCACCGCCGCGACGCGAGCACGCTCGTGCTCCTCCCCGCCCGTCTTGGTACCGCGCCACTCCGAGCACGGGTACGTCAGCATCGCGATCCGAGCATCCGCGGCCTTCACGAGGTCGATTCCGGTTTGCAGCTGGTCGTGGTACCTGGCGCGCCACTCCGGTGATCCGACGACAATTCGGCGTCCGTCCACCTGGACATCGAACGTGGCGTGAAAGCCCTGTGCGATGACGACAAGGTCGGGGTTCTCGCTCACATGTTCGGCCCACCGTGTCTGCCAGTTCGGGCAGCCGACATCACGCTCTCGCAGCGTATTGCCGAGGAGCATCGGGGCCAGGTCCAATCCACAGCCGGGCATGCTTCCGTCCAGAGCCTTGATGCCAGGACCCTGGAACATGCTGGCCATGACCCATGCAGTCGAATCGCCGACCCAGAGGATCGTCGGCTTCTTGTCGACGGAGATCGGACCCGGAGCGTCCGGAGCCGGTTGGGGAGCGGGCTTGGAGATCGACTCCGACAGGTCGAGTGTCGGATCACCACCGTGGGGGACCGAGGCAGGCGATCCGTCCTGACCGACATCCTTCGGGCCAGGAGTGACGGCCGACAGGCTGATCCCGGAGCCGACTGAGGGGCGAGTGAGGCCCATGAGGAGGGCGATCACGACGGCGAACACCACCGATGTAGTGAGCTTCGGCCGCGGGATGGGCCAACGATTGTCTCGGATGGGCCGCTCGACGAGGTAGAAGCTCACTGCGGAAACGATCAGTATGATCGAGGTTTGGAACACGAACAACGCAAAGCCAGACACGGGGAGCTTTCCCCGGATTTCGAGCCTTTTGAAGGCAACGTCGATCGGCCAATGCCACAAGTAGATCCCGTATGTAAGTTGGCCGAGCCAACGGAATGGCTGGTGGTCCACGATCTTGTGGACGATGCCGGGGGTCGGCTGAGCTACCGCCAGAATCAGTGGAGAGGCAAGCAAGGAGAACGCAATGAACCCGCCTCGATACCACGTGAGATCCTGATCAGATGTCTTGAAGACCATCCACACGCAGAGCGTTCCGCTAACAAGCGCCGCAGCGTCGAGACGCCGACGAGCGCTACCGGAGTCGAACGCTCGATGGTGAGCCCAGATCCCCAGCGCAGCACCGACGAAGAGCGCTTGCGATCGCGTGTCCGACCCGTAATACACACGTGAAGGATCAGCAGCATCGTGGACAAGGTAGGCCATGAGGATCGCACCGGCTGCCGCCAGCGACAGAAGCACCGGGACGGCTCGTTTCGCCGCTCGTATCCCACCGCGCCCGAGCACGGCCCAGAGGGCAAGCGGCCAGACCGCATACCATTGTTCCTCAAGAGAAAGCGACCACATGTGCCGGAGCGGCGACGGGGTGAGGAACGACTCGAAGTACGACGAGCCCGTGACCACGTACTTGAGGTTAAGCACGTAGGTCATCGCCCCGAGCCCGTCGCCACGAACCTGGCGGGAAACAAGCGGATCATTGATCAACAACGCCCAGACTGCGACGGCGCAGATCACCAGGAGCGCAACCGGCATCAAACGGCGGAACCGACGCCCCCAGAAAGCGACCAGGTCCACGCGGTCCTTCCGTTCGAACTCTTTGAGCAATAGAGCGGTAATGAGAAACCCGGAAAGTACGAAGAAGAAGTCGATCGACCAATAGGCGCCGGGAAGCCATTCCGTATTGAAGTGATATGTAATCACCGCGATCAGCGCCACGCCCTTCACGCTGTCGAGCGCTGGCATGTATCCGGGCCGCCGATGGCTCGCCTTGGCCATCGCATCCTGCGGCGATCGAGGGGGCGTTGGTGTCGGCCGGGTGCCGGCCCGGGGTCGCTCCGGGCGTTCGAGAGCCATAGACGAACAGTTCATCACACCGCGGCAGGGCGTAGCGATCGGCGGGTACGGAGGAACGCTCCGGGAACGCGCGCCTTGCTGCGCTGTGAGGGTTCTGAGGCAGTCGACGACCACGAGCGCGCGGCTCGCACTCGGCCGGGGCAACACCGCGCTGGGGGTTCAGTTCCGCCTCGGCGATGTGCCCCGGGGCCGAGAGGACCGATTCGAGCGACCGGAACCGCCCACGAATCGCTCCCGCGGACGGCCCACCGGGTGTGCGGAACGGGCAACGCCTTCGGCCTCGCGACCGTGTGATATGAACAGTCGATGCGTAGGTGGACCGTCCGGATTCTCGGGCCCCGATGACGTCCCTGATCCCGGGCGAAACCACCAAGACGCGGTCTGCCGCGGCAGAGGAGGCCCCGCGGAGTCGGTTGACGTGGTCGCTTGCGCTCTGCTCAGCGACGGCTACGGGTGTGTTCGTGTGTACCGCTCGGCCTGAAGCGTCAAGCTTCGTCGTGCTCGCCATTGCGGTCATCGCCCATCTCGTTCTGGTGCTCGTTCCCTCGATCGCTGCGGCGTTGCACGCCAGGGCGGTGTTCGGGCTCGGTGCGGCCTTGATCGCCGTTGCAGTGTGCGCCCAGCCGATGGGGACCGACCTGTGGGCCTACCAGATGTATGGCCGGATCGTTGTCGAGCACCACGAGAATCCGTATCTGCTCACGCCCTCGGAGTTCCCCGATGACCCCGTACTGCGCTACATGGGCACACCGTGGAGCGGAGTGCGCGCAGAGTACGGCCCTGTGCTGGTAGCCACGGCGGCCGCTGTCGCAGCTGTCACCGGAACCAGCGAGCTACGGGGCCGCCTCGCATGGCAAGGGCTGTGCGGCGCTGCGGTATTCGCGACCATGGTGCTGATCTGGCGCCGCACAAAGAACCCTGCGGCCGTCGCTGCAATCGGTCTGAACCCAATCGCGCTGTACGAGCTCGTGCATCTCGCGCACAACGATGCGCTCATCGGCTTGGCAGTGACCGGAGCGACGGTTGCCGCTCGGAAGGACCGCCAAGTCGTCGCTGCGCTGCTCCTCACGACTGGGGCGCTCATCAAGGCACCGGTTGGGCTGGCGTTGGTCGCCCTACTGATCTGGGTGCTCATCCGCCGCGGACTCCCCAGCGCCGTTCGGGCGGCTGCCGCAGCTGCGCTGTTTGCCGTGGCGGCGATCCTGGCTGCCGGTGGCAGCGAAGTGGTCGAACCGATGCTCGGAGCACGTGGCCGCACCAATGCCTTCACTCTCTGGAATCTGGTTCGCGGCGGTGCCGACATCTTCACGGGGAATGGGTCACACGAACTCCCATTCATCGCGGGTTCCACGTTGGCGACGGCAGCGATGGCATCGGCGGTCGTCTTCGCCGTCGGCCTCACGGTGATCCGCTCCTGGCGACCCACACGCGCCGAGTGGAGTGACACCCAACCCGCAGACTGGCCCGACCCCAGTCCGGTGGTGTTCGCCGCGCTCCTCTCGTGGCTGTTGCTGTCGCTGTACACCTCCCCGTGGAGCTTCGGTTGGATCCTCCCGTTGGCCGCGATGACGTGGCCCGCCCGCCATGCGCGAGCCGTACTCGCGTTCGCATCCCTGTTCGGATTGGCCGCGCTATGGGGCATCGTCACCATTGCGGCTAAGTGGCTGGAACAGCCCACATTCCCAGCCTTCGATGATTTCAGTGCTGTCGGGAAGTCGCTCGTCGCCGCCGGAGCCCTGGCACTCATCGGGTCGTTGACGATCGATGCTGCCCGACGGCTGTCCAGAGGACGCGACTATGGACCGCACCCGACGGCCGTCGAAGCCGGCGCCGCGTACACGGAGAACGTCGCCGCTCGGCCGACGTCGGTCAGCGAGCCAAAGCCCGCTTGATCCACCTGACGGGCCGCATCGCGAACGTCACGATCAACGATTATCCCAGCATCAGCCAGTTCCAGGATCCCAACGATCGACCATCCGTCGAATTGGCCCGATTCGGAACGCACCGTCGTGAACGGCGGCAGCAACTCGTTCCGTCGACCGGCAGCGAGTGAACGAGGCACTCGGCTGACGAACCGCTCGGCACGGGACGGGTCGTAGGTCACCCCACCCTTGTCCTCGAGCACAGACTCGAGATGATCGATGGCTGCGGCCAGTCGCCTTGAAGGAACGGCCGGACCCCTTGTTCGTGCGACCAGCCGGGCGCCTGGGGGCAGATCGGTCGCCGGGCCGTCCGGCTCGCGGCGGAACAGCAATACCCCGTCGAGTGGCTGTCGCCGGTCGCAACGCGTCGGTTCCCCCCAGTAGTACACGGTGTCATCGGGGAGCAGGATCTTCGCGTCCGATGCCATGAGGTCGGCCATGACCCCTCCGAACACGCTTGCCGAGTAGACGTTGACTTGGGCAAGCCATCGACCTCCGCCGGTCGTGCGGAGGGTCGAAGTGGACATGTCTCGGATCACCGACGACAGCCGTTCGGTTCCCGCCGCGTTGATCGATCGGCCAGGTGCGGCAGCCGCGAGACCCAGCATGATCACGACGAGAGCGCCAGAGGCTATCGAGGCAAGGGGTGAGCGAAAGACGGGCAGCGCAGTCCCCGCGAGGCGCTGCCGAATGAGCGATGTCGCGAGCAACGCTGTGGTAAGCCAAGACGCGCAGCCAAGCGACAGCACCCAGTAGTTCACGTGCCAGGTCGTGAAGATCCATGGCGCGGGCGTGAAGGCGTCGGTGGGCACACGTGACGCCTGCATTCCGCAGACGATCAGCGGAAGCAGCGATCCGCCAACGGCGATGGCTTCGGATCGCAGACCCAATCGCCAGCCGAGCACGGCGAGTCCCACCATCGATGCGGCGATCATCGACGCGATCCATAACGAGGGTCCAACCGCGAGCGCAGTGCCGCGATGATCGCCCATCATGAATCGCGCCGGGAGGCCGAGCGCGCTGGCTACGAAACCGAAACCGAACCGCATGCCGCCGCTTTCGGGACGCTGACTCGTCGCGCGAAGCAGGTTCGTCAGGTTGTGCGATCCGAACAACTGATCGATCAGCACGGGCATCCACAGTGCTGCGGTGAAGGCGGCGATTCCGATACCAAAACGGGAGCGGTTCCACCGAGCGTGCCCGCGTGCGGTGGGCTCAACGGCCACGTCGACTGTCGCAACTCGATTCGCCGGCCGAGCCGATCGCGCCACCCAGATCTGCACAACGATCGCAAGCGCGAAGAGCGCCGCCCCGGGGAGGACCCCTGACAGGTGCGACTGAGCGACGAACGTCGAAAAGAACACAAACGGCAGCCAGGCCAGGCGGTCACCTGCCGCGATCGATCCTATGCACACCGTCGCTGCGACGAGCGGAAGGATCGAAACATAGGGGTTGAACACTGACACGAGCAGGTCGGTCGTCATCGAACGTTCTAGAAGCGCGACTGCGACGGCTGAGACCACAATGCCCCGTGTTGCGTGTCTTCGATATCCCAGGACGACGATCGTGAGCGCTGCGGACGCTGTGATGAATCCGGCACTCACGATGATCGCCGCAGCGCTTCTCCCCGAAAGCCCGTAGAGCGGCGTGAGCAACCAGAACAACAAGGGACCGGGGTGGTGCGTGACGAGTTTCGGCCCGATGACCTCACCCTGGAGCGTCGACGGCATCCCGACGAGTTCGACGTGTCCGTCGAGGATCTGACCTACCCGAGCGGCGATCGCGGCGTTATCGAGATCCGGAAGCCAACCGTCGCGAATCAGCCCGAGAGCACCGTGTGCGATCGGCATCAGCACTGCCGTACACGAGCACACCACAATGACGAGGGCTCGGATCCGACCTCGCCGGGGGCTCGAGACGGAGCGATCATCGACCGCCGAATCGTCGAGCAACGGGTCCGCGGCGGCCGGCCGCTCAGCTGTCATCAGGTCGGATCCCCGGCATCGTCCAGAGCCAGGTCGTCCACGTCGGTCGGTGCTCGAAACATCGCAGGACGATACCCGCTCGCCGCAATGGATCCTCGCAAGGCGGAGCGCCGTGTCCGCCGGTCTCAAACCCCGGGCTCGACCCGCACCTCAACCGGCACATCGGACAAGCGGTTCTCGCCGACAGGGCTCGTCGCCCCGCCGGCGGCTCCGCGATCCCGCCCAGATCGAGAATCAGCGGAGCCCGATGGCGGCTACCGGCCCACGCTCCTAGAGTCTGATCGGTGCACCTCGATGTCGATCGGACTGCGGCGCTTCTCGACGAGTCCGAGCCCGGTGCCAGGGTCAACGGGCTCGAAGGCCTTCGTGCGGTCGCGGCATTCGCGGTACTCATGACCCATGCCGCCGTGTCGGCGACCGGCAACCGGTTCACCCTCAGCCACATATGGGCGCGGCTCGATGTGGGAGTTACGGTCTTCTTCGTCATCTCCGGCTACCTGCTGTGGCGGCCGTTCGCCCGGTCGCTCCTCACCGGGACCCCCGCGCCGCGGCTCCGTCCGTATCTCCGTCACCGCCTGCTCCGCATCCTTCCCGCCTACTGGGCGGTGTTGATCATCAGCTACTTCTGGTACCGGCCGGACGGGTCGGTCGGTCTCGGCGATGTAGTGCGACATATGACGTTGACCCAGATCTACACGACCGGTCCGCTGGTGCGCAGCCCCATCCCCCAGGCGTGGAGCCTGGCAACGGAACTCGCCTTCTATCTCTTCCTCCCAGTGCTGGCCTCGCTCATCGAACGGGTGCCGGCTGCCAACGACGCACAACGTCGCCGTCGCGTGTGGGGGGCGCTCGCCGCGATGGTGGTGGCGGCGCAGGTGTTCCGCATCGCCATCGTGACCGGTGGCTTCTCGCTGCTCCAGATGGTCGCCCTCAAGGCGTGGTTACCGAACCATCTCGACACGTTCGCGGTGGGCATGGCGCTGGCCGTCATATCGGTGTCGCGCTCGACGAGGCGGACGGCGGGTTCGGGGACGGACCCCGCACCGACTCACACGGCGGATGCCACCCCGAACCCAACGGGGAGCCCGCTCGAGCGGGTACCGGGCTGGGCGCCGGCGCTGCTCGGCGTCGGCGTCTTCCTCGTCATCGCGAACCTCGGGCTCCCCAAGACCAAGCTCGTGTTCACCGGACCGCAGGAGTTCTTGCTCCACCTCGGCTACACGGCAGTGGCGACGGGGCTCGTCATGTCCGTGCACCCCGCCATCACCCGGGCGAACCCGGTTCGCACGCTGCTCAGTTCATCGCCATCGCGCTTCTTCGGCCGCATCTCCTACGGGATCTACCTCTGGCAGATCCTTGTCATCGGGCGGTATCTGGATCGTCACGACAACCAGCAGTTCCTGTTGTCCCTCCCGCGCCTGTTGTGGTTCGTCGTCCCCATCACCATCCTTCTGGCGACGGCCACCTGGTACGGCATAGAGAAGCCTGCGCTCCGTTGGAAGCATGGAGCGCTCCCGAAGTTCGGCACCTGGCTGACGATCATCACGCTGCTCAGCTTGGGGTGGCGGCTCTTCAGCTTCCTGAAAATCACGACGGTGATCCCCGACTTCGGCGACCCCTTCTATTACCACTCGCAGGCCGAACTGCTCGCTGCCGGGAAGGGTTTCATCGAACCGTTCGGGCACCGACAGACCGGTGCACTCACGCCGACAGCGTTCCACCCACCGCTCTTCTCGCTCTGGTTGGCGATCCCGTCGTGGTTGGGGACGCACAGTTATCTTGCGCACAAGACCATGGCTGCGTTCGCGGGCGTCGGCACCGTTGCGCTCGCCGGGCTCTTGGGCCGCCGACTCGGCGGCGAACGCGCCGGGCTCATCGCCGCCGCCGCCGTCGGCATCTACCCGCACCTCTGGACGATCGATGGCACGCTGTGGGCCGAGGGCTTGTTCACGCTGGTTCTGGCCGCCGCACTACTCCTGCTCTACCAATGGATCGAAGCGCCCTCGTTCTCGCGTGCAGCCGGCGTCGGCACGCTCATCGGGCTGTCGGCACTGGTGCGTGGCGAATCACTCCTGATGTTCCCCCTCATGGTGGCGCCGGTCGTGTGGTTCGCGAAAGAAGTTCCGTGGCGAGCGCGGCTCCGGCAGATGTTCGTCGCAGGCATCCTGGGGGCGGCGGTCATCGCCCCGTGGATGATCCGCAGCCTCACACTGCTCGATCAGCCGGTCGTGTTCGCGTCGAACAGCGATGAGGTCATCTACTACGCCAACTGCGACGACACGTATTACGGCGACCTCCTCGGATTCTGGTCATTCAACTGCCAGGAGCGACACCGCCAGGAGTTCGGCAACGAGCCGCGGGAGGAATCAGCCCGGGTGAGGTTCTGGCGCGACCTCGGCATGAAGTACGCCCTCCAGCACAAGGACCGGTGGCCGGTCGTAGCGCTCGCCCGGCTGGGTCGCGTGTGGGACGTCTACAAACCTGGACAGAACCTGCAGTTCATGCAGATCGAGGGCCGCCCGCGGGTGTGGAGCCAGGTGGCCCAATGGATGTTCTGGGCGTCACTGCCGCTCTCCGTCGTCGGCAGCGCGGTGACGCGCCGTCGCAATGTAGCCACCTGGCCCGTCGTCTCCCAGTACATCGGGGTGAGCATCGTCTGCGTGCTGATCTACGGCACAATCCGCTTCCGGACCCCGGCCGACCTGATGGCCATGCTGCTCGCGGGCATCGCGCTGGATCGGGCTTGGGCGTGGATTTCGGCCTGGTATGCGGCGCCGCCGGGTGTCGTGCCGCCACCGACACTCCGTTCGGAGACCCCGCGTTGGTCCGCTGCTGTCGGCGCAGTCGCTCAACGTGTATCGGATGCTGGCGGATGGCTGCTCCGCAGACCGGCTTGGCTGCGCACAAGTGCAGCGTTCGGCATCGTCGGTGCGTTCATTGCTGCGGTGCTTCCCGGCCTGTTCCGCATCCCCGGCTCACCCATGGAAGAGGGCTTCATGCTCGTCTTCCCCGAGCGGGTGCTCGCCGGCGACATCCCCAACGTCGACTTTCTCCACCTCTACGGCCCCGCCAGCCTGTACATCCTCGCCGGTTGGTACCGGCTCGTCGGCGTGTCGCTCCACGCCGAGCGCGTCTTCGGACTCGCGCAGCACCTCGGCCTGATCCTCGGGTTGTTGTTCGTGGCGCGTCGCTGGGGTCGCCGGCTGATGGTCGCCGTGGGTCTCGTCGCGGTACTCATCACGCTCACGCCGGTGGGGCTCACCGCGCTCGCTTGGACCGGCGCCGTGGCGCTGGGATCATGGTCGGTCATCGCCGGGTTCGAGTCGATCGAGCGCGGTTCGCGGCGACTGGCGCTCGCCGCCGGCGCGCTCGCCGGTCTGGCGTTGGCCTTCCGCCCGGACCTCGTGATTGCGGTAGCGCTCAGCTGGGCGACGTTGTGGTGGGTCAATGGGCAGCGTGGAGCGAACCATGCCAAGGATTTCGGGACCGTTCAGAACGCTGCCGGCTCCAGCGGCTGGGGGCTGCGACCGGTCGGTCTCGGCTTCGCGGTCGGACTCCTCCCGATGTTCGTTCACATCGCCCGTGCCGGCGTGTCAGCCTCGGTCCGGGGCATGCTTATCGACCCGGTTCTCCACCTCCGCGGCGGTCGTCGGCTCCCTCTCCCGCCATCATGGAATCAGATCGACGGCGCCCTGCAACGCCTCGCTCTCTTGGTGCAGCCGGAATCGACGCTCAGCGTCTTCGCTCCGTCGCAACAGGTGTGGCTCTGGTTTTGGCTGCTGCCAGTCGCGATGGCCGCCGGGCTCGTGGTTGCTCGCCGATCGGCACGCCGCGACGGGTGGACCGGCCGGAGCGCTCTGTTGCTCGCGTTCACCGTGTTCAGCCTCGGCTTGATGCCCCAGGCCTTGCAGCGTCCAGATTCCACCCACCTGGCGTGGGTATCGTGCGTCGCGCTACCGCTCTCGCCGATCGTGCTGTACGAGTTGATCTCTCCACGGTTCCGGCGCGGCCGGGGAGGGGTCGCTTCGGTGGTGGCCGGGGTCGCTGTGCTCGTGTCGACGCTCATCGGCATCCCCCAGTTCACGTGGCGAGCGTTTGCCGACTTGCGAGCGGCCGGTGACCGCGACTGGTCGAACACCGAAATCCGCCGCGGCGACCGCACCTTCACCTTCGACTCCGCGGACGTGGCCGCCGAATTCCGCGCCGTCGTGGACGAACTCGGCGAGCGGTCCACACCCGGCGAGCGGCTATTCGTCGGGCCGGCCGATCTGCGACGGACGCCGTACGGAGACGCCTTCCTCTATCACTACTTTCCTGAACTCACCCCCGCGACCTACTTCATCGAAATGGACCCAGGGGTCGCCAACGCGCCCGATTCGGGACTCGCAGACGAAGTCGCGAGCGCCGACTGGCTGATCCTCTCGAGGGTCTGGGAAGAGTGGAGCGAACCGAACGGGTCCACCGACGTCGGGCCGGACGCGCCGAACCGGGTGGTGGCCGAACGGTTCTGTAGAGTCGTTCCCGGCCGAACCGTCGAGCTCTGGCACAGGTGCGCATGACCACAATCCAGGACCGGGCCGGAAAGCCAGCTCTTCCGTTGTTGGTCCCGGTAGCGGTGATTGGAGTCATGGGGTTCCATCGGAGATGGGTCGCCGAGGATGCGTTCATCACGCTGCGCGTTGTGAAGCAGATCGGCGCCGGGAACGGGCCGAGCTTCAATGCCACCGAGCGGGTCGAGGCCTCCACATCGACGCTGTGGACCTGGCTCCTTGCAGCCGCCGACCTCGTGACGCCGTTTCGACTTGAGTGGATCGCAGTTGCACTCGGACTTGCGGCGACGCTCGGAGGCGTTGCGGCTGTCGCGCGTTACTCGATCATTCTGAACGAGACGGAGTCGTCCGGCGAGGAGGCGGCGCGGGCGGCTTCTAGCGCTGACGGTCAAGCAGCGGTCGTTCCGGAAAGCGCGCCCCAAGCAACTCGACGCTACTTGGTTCCGGTTGGGCTACTGGCGCTCGCGGGCCTTGCGCCGTTCTGGGACTATTCGACATCAGGCCTCGAGACTGGCTTGTGCACGCTGTGGATCGGTGTCTGCGCGCTGGCGCTCGTCAGGCCGATGAGCGGCCGACGAGCGCGCCTGTCAGCTGCGTTCCTCATCGGCCTCGGGCCTCTCATCCGCCCGGACTTCGCTCTCTACTCAGTCGTCTTCCTAGTCGCTGTTCTGGTGATCCTCCGGCCGAGCCGACGCGACGCGATCGCGTTCATTGCGGCGACCGCGTCACTGACGGTGCTCTATGGAATTGCGCGTGCCGGCTACTACGGAACACTCGTGCCGAACACCGCACTGGCAAAGGAGGCGTCACGGCTTCTTCCGCGCCGGGGCGCCGAATATCTCTGGGACTTCGTCGGGACCTATTTCCTCATTATTCCGTTGCTGCTCGCCCTGATTCAGGCGTTCATTCTGCTCAGACGCCAAGGCGATCCACGAACGCGTGTGGCACTGCTGGCATTGCCGGTCAGCGGCGGCCTCCACGTCGTCTATCTCGTGGCCATCGGCGGCGATTACATGCATGGAAGGCTGCTGCTCACCGGCCTCATGGCAGCGGTCGCCCCGATCGCGGTCGTTCCCGTTACGGCGCGGATCCGGCCCGTACGGTCTGGTTCACAGGAGAGAGGTCCCGCCGGGTACGCGTCGGCCGCCCGCGCCTTTGGTGTGCTGCTGGTCCTCGGATGGGCAGTCGTCGCCGGAACGTCGCTCCGTCAAACTGCGACCGGCAGCAGCGGACTCCGCCTGCTGGACGAGCACGACCACATGGTCGGGATGGCAAAGCAGCCACACCCCGTTGATATCGAGGACTATAGAGAGTCGTCCTCCTTCGACACCGTCCGCCAGGTGGAGCGGCTGGCCGGCAATCGAACTGATGTCGTGGCCGTCTCCGACGGCCCCGATCAATTTGCGCTGCCCGGAAGGGAAGGGGTCGGCCGAGTGGCCATCGTTCGATTCATCGGCGTAATCGGCTATGCCCTTCCGCTCGACGTTCACGTCGTCGACCTCTTGTCGTTGGCAGATCCGCTTGGAAGCCGAATTGAGCTCCAAGAGCCAGGCTTCGCAGCAGGCCACGAGAAGAGCCAGCCGCTTGTGTGGCCCATCGCACGGTTCGCGAGAGTCGGACCCGCCGAGGATCCGGCGCTGACCACGACCCGCTCACGATTGCGCTGCTCGCCCGTGCACGAACTCATGGAATCGATCGAAGCTCCACTGACCTGGCGGCGGTTTCTGGACAACCTGGCGGCAGCGCCCGCTCAGACCACGTTGCGGGTCGGGAGTTCGTCCGAGCTCTTCCCATGCGACCGACAGCGATGAGCACTCATCCAGTTCGTTCCTGGGGCGAGCCCATCCAGGCTGCTCCGACCGGAGCCCGAGGGGAACCGCCGCAGCGCCCACTCGACCGGATCGTGGCGAGGCGGGCACGTTGGATAGGCGGCCTCGTAATTGCGTGGGCGCTCTCGCGGGTTGGCTACTTCGCTGCCGGAGTTCGTTTCGATGGACGAATGCTCGACGGGGCCGATCAGATCGTTGATCGTGAACTTCTTCGAACCGACTACTGGCGTACGTTGTGGTATCTACACAGCCAGCCGCCATTGTTCAACGCGTTCGTCGGTGCGGTGGAACACCTTCCCAAGGCGGCGCGCCCCGCGGCCTATTGGCTGTCGAGCTGCAGTGCGACTGTCGCGACGGGGATCGGGGCGGCCTATCTGGCACGGTCAGCGAGGATCTCCCCCAAGGCGGCGTGGGTCATCGCGGTGTTGCTGGTGGTTCGACCCGACGCCGTGCTGTACGAACAGTGGTTCTTCTACACCAACTTCGAGGCAGCCTTGCTCGTGGTGGCGCTGGCAGGCATGCGCGGTTGGGCCAGCAGCTCGGACAAAGTGGCACGATTGAGGTGGGCGATACCCGCTTCCGGCGGCCTAACCGCGCTCGTCCTGATGCGCTCACTATTCCACGTGCTCTTCGTGGTCTTCGTGATGGGCGTGGTAACACTTGCAGGGAAATTGACGATCCGGCAGTGCATACAGATCGCACTGCTTCCGGTGGTGCTCGGCACTCTTCTGTACGTGAAGAACTACGTGTACTTTGATTCGTTCGGTCCCTCGACATGGCAAGGCGAGAATCTGGCTCGGATTACACTTGGCCGATTGAGCTCGGCCGAACGCGACCAATTGATCACGGAGGGGGTCGTGAGTGTCAACGCCGCGATCATTCCGTTCACTCCGAACTACGCGCCGCCTCCGGGGACGAAACCCCAGGATCTCGGGCCCGAAACAGACGCTGAGATTCTCAATTCGCGCATCAAGTCGTCTATCGGTACGCCGAACTTCAACTGGCGGGGGTACCTCCCGCTATTCCGAGCGCATCTTCGGGACTCCGTCGCGTTCATCCGTCAAGAGCCGAGCCGATGGTTCACGGAGATGGGGTTGTCCTGGAAGCGGTTTTTCAATTCTCCAGGCGACAACATCCGCTTGGAGCCGAATTCTGGGCGGATCGATTCGTTCCGCCGAGCGGTGGACATGGGGAGTGGACAGATCCACGCCGGTGGTTCAGAACTGACGCTCGCCGCGTACGATGATGCGGTTTCGAGCATCGAGTGGGGTTGGGTCATCGCTTGGATTCTTGCCGTCTTCGGCCCGGTAGGACTGACGTCCTACCGATGGTGGAGAGGGCGTTGGGGCAGGGGCATAGCCGTATCGCACGCCGGTGCGTCGGGCGTCGACGAAATGGCGCACTTCGCGATATGGGCGGCCATCGTCTACGTCAGCATCGTGGGGAACTCCTTCGAGCAGGGTGAGAACAACCGATTCCGCTTTGTAATCGACTCGCTCATCCTCATCGGAGCGGTGGCAACGGCGACGAATCTGTCGGCCGTCGTTCGAGTCCGCCGGACACGAGCCGGGCTCAGCGATGCACAGTGACGTCGCGCCATCGGACCAGCGTCGGCGGTCCTGGGGCATCGAGTCCTGGGCGATCCTGACCGTCCTCTCGATCTGGACCGGGTCGCGAGCTGCAGCGGCGCTGGCCGGCGTTCGCTTCGACAGTGCGATGTTCGCAAACGCCATGCAGTTGGCGGATCCGGTGTGGCTGAAACGGGAACCGCTGCGAACGATGTGGTATCAGCACAGCCAACCGCCTGGCTTCAACGCCCTGTCGTCCCTGCTACTCGCGACAGGCCGCGAACGCGTGGCCGCCGCGATTCTGTTCCACCTTCTTGGAGCAACCTTGGTCGTCGGCGTCCTGCTTCTCAGCCGTCGCCTTGGCCTCACGACCCGATGGTCCGTTGTCCTGGCGTCGATCGTCTGCCTTCGTCCGGACGTGCTTCTCTACGAACACTGGTACTTCTATACCTTCATCGAGGCATGGATCCTTGTGGCCGTCCTTGCCGTCCTCGCGACGATCGGGCGAAGCGCACCGATCATTCGTCTCGCCCCAGCAGCTCTGGGTATAGCGTCGTTGGCCGCGATGCATGCACTGTTCGGCGTCGTCTGGGTGGCAGGCCTCGGAGCGCTCCTTTCTTGGCGATTCGGATGGCGACGGACCATGGCGCTGGTCGGGCCGGCGATGCTGCTGCTCGGCGCTATCACGGCGAAGAACTGGGTTCTTTTCGATCAAGCGGCGATCTCGAGTTGGCAGGGAACGAACCTTTCGAGGATCACGACCTATCAGCTTTCGGAGGCGGAACGAAGGCGACTCGTGCGAGACAGATCGCTGACGGAGTCGGCCCTCCTGAGCAGTTGGTCGAAGAACTGGGACGATCCCCTACTCGACCAGCCTGCCGGCGAGACCGGACCTTCGGCAACCGTCGACGTTTTGGACCAGACTCGGAAGCCGACGGGAGGTGAACTCAACTACAACAACCGCCGGTATCTCCCGTCGTATGAGAACGACTTGGATGATGCGCTGTGGGTCATCCGCCATCGGCCAACCGTCTGGCTGCACGCCGTATGGCAGGCATGGGGTGTGTACTTCAAGCCGGCGGATGACAACTTGCGAATGATCGACAACATCGACTCCATCGCCGCCTACCGGTCTATCTGGCGTGTGCCATTGGCCGAACCGTACCTGTCGAGCGGCCAGTTCGACCACGATTGGATTGGGGACAGTTGGCGCGGTGTTCAATTCAGTGAGATTGCCTTGTTCGCACTGGCGGCATCCGCGTTCCCTCTTCGTCGACGACGGCGAGCACGCAACAACCAGTCAATGTCGGATGCGGAAGGGTTGTGCCTCACCTTCCTGACGTGGGCCGTCGTCGCCACGCCGGTCCTGGCGAACGCAGTGGAGATCGGCGAGAACAATCGATTCCGATTTGCCTTGGTTCCCATCACAGCGATCGGCGCAGCATTGGCCCTCCGGGAGCTTGCCCTGTGGTATTCGCTTACGAGGGACCGCCGACGGCGTCACGATTCCTCGACTTCGTCAACAGGAACCGTCGGGTGACTGGTCCGGCAGGAGGCCGATGTAGACCCGAGATCGCAGGTCTCCGTTGCCATCCATCGGTGCGCGGAACACCTCGTCAGTCGAGCCCCTGAAACGGCCAGGGTCGTTACTCACGATCAGCAGGCCATCGCAACGTCGTCCGCCAGGTGGATAGTCGTCAACGAGTGGCGACATCGAGTCCGGCGAGATGGTCATGAGGCGGCCACCCACGACGAGGACGCGCAACACGGGATGGGTGAAGATGAGGGTGCTCCTATCGTCGACCCCAACGAGGTAGCGACGGCCTGGCGTGGTCAGGGAGAGCGCTGCGCGCTCTGCCACGCGCATGGCCGGGAACTGCGCGCGCTGGGACACGTCGGGATAGCTGAACGAATGGGGGCGCTCGAGTGGGATCACCAGTCCGCCGAGTACGCAGCCCAGTGCCGCGGTCGAACGTCCAACGCCCAGGATGGGGTTCGAGCCACGACCGTACTGCGGGAACGCACGCCCGATGCTGCGCCATGCCGCCAGCCGACTTCGCGGGTTCGCGCCACGAACGAGCTCCCAGATCGTTGCCAGCATCATCGCCGTTACGAGGAACCCGCTGACAGCGAGCCACCTGAACGTGTACCTCGTCACGAACCACTTGTCCTGCGGGAACACCGAGACCGACCAAGCCGAGCTGACGACCAAGGCCACTGCGAGAGACGCCGTCGCTCCCGTTGCCGCACAGCGCCGTCGCCACGATGTGGCGACGGCGCTGACCACGACGATGATCGCTGCGATCGCCAGCATGACCGAAGGCCACGCTCTCACGCGACCCCGAGGAAGCAGCGCCTCAGGGACGGTCGGCGACGCCTTTGTCCACGCCGGGAGCAACGAGGCGGCGCGGTCGATGTACTGCATCGCAACGCCCCAACCGTACGTCGGCTTTCCGGTGCTCGAGAGTCGTACGACAGCGACGAGGTTGCCGGGTGAGTAACGGAGCTGCTCGTACAGAGGGAAGCTCCAGCAGATCAGGACGGCGACAACACTGATCGCGAACCAGCGTCCTCGGCGGTCGATCCGGCGGGTCGCCCTACCGTCATCGAGGGCAGCGTCGGACTCGCCGGTAATCGCCACGGCTGCGGCCGCGTCCTTCGGGTTCGGTCGCCCGCCCGGCTCACTCGGCCGGAACCGCAAGACGGCCGACTCCCAGACCCACGACCCGTACCCGAAGGCGAACGCGACTACGCCGAGCGCGACCGCCGGGGCGACGAACATCAGGTGGGTCTGCGCAACGTAGCTGGCGACCACCACCACAACCGGAAGGAGCACTCGGTCCTTGACGGCGACCGACCACGTCAACAGCACCAGCAGGACGAGTGGGCCGAGCACCATTGCAGGGTTGAAGACCTCGACGAACGTCCGAGCGTTCTGTGAGCGAATAGTCAGGAGTAGTCCGGGCACGTAGAAGAAGCACGTGAAGCTCAGCCCACAGCGGCGATACGCAAGCAGGACCGAGACCGAGAGACAGAGCATTGAGACAAGCGCCGTGGTGAACAGAACCCACCCGTACGACCCGAAGCGCGCAGGCACCGCCAAGAGCCAGTACGCAATCGGCCCCAGCGAATACGTGCGCGCTTCGTGACCGACGCTCGCGAACGACGGTTGGCCGACAAGCGGGGTCTGAGCGCTCAGGACCTGATAACTCCGGAGCAGGATGTTCGACGAGTCCTCGAGCGCGCTCGGTGACTCGCGCAGCATTGCGACGAGAGCCCGCGTGATCAGAATCCCAGGTGACAAAGCGAGGAGCGCTAGCAACCCCCGCTCGGCTCCAACCCGCCCCGTCCTCTTCATCCGCGCCTCACGTCGACCCAAACGCTAGCAGTCCGTTGTGGAGGCAGACTGGCCGCAGGATGGCGGAATGGGTGACTGCGGCGGTCTTGAAATCGCTGGGACGCAGGCTCCTGGGATTCGAATCCCCGCCCTCATCCACATGAGTCTCGCGGACGACCGATTGGCTGGCTGGCTGTCTGTCCGTACGGCGGCTCTGCCGCCGTCAAGGTGGCGTGACCCCCGGTGCCGCAAGATAGACCGCGGTCGGTTGACCCAACATGATGAGCCGATCAGCGCGGCGATGTCCGGCATCGCTCAGCGCCTTGTCGGTCATGATCGCGAACATCGGCGTGTCCAGCGCCCACGGCCGGTTCTTGGCTGTGATCTCATCGAAGAGCGCCGCTTGCGTCCGGGCAAACTCCGCCCGCTCGGCATCGGTACGAGTGTCCACGAACGCGAGTCGGGTGCCCACGCCCGACTTCTGCCACTTGGCGATGGCCGGGCCGGTCACGACGTGCAGCTCCTCGTCGGCGTCAAATCGGTTGCCGACCCGTTCCTGCTCTACGCCGGCACCGAAAACCGGCTCGGTCTGCACCGTGAAGCCAGCGCGATCAGCGGCGAGCATCAACCCGAACCCGAGGCCTCCGAGGCTCACCGGATCGTCCCACACGATGTGATAGCGACGGTCCAGGGAGAGCTTGGCGAGCACCTTAGGCGCCAGCTCCGCCTCCGCTTTCCACCCCGTAGCGTATGGGATCTCCTGCGTCGAGAGTTGGTGAATCGTCGAGATCGACAGCGCCAGGAGGCAAACCACTGCGAGCGTGGTCCACCGCCGTTCGCCTCCCCGGAACCGATAGAGCGCCCCAGAGCGATCGACCGCAGCGGTTACCGTCAGCACGATAGACGTGAACATCAACGCTGCGACGATCACCGCCCAACGGAACGTGTAGATGAAGAACTCCCCGAACACCCTCGATATGGCGAGCACCGCGCTCACCCAGCCGATCGCCACGACGCCGTGCAAGCGAACGAGCCCGTTCATCGACCGCTTGGCTGCTGCGTCGCTATCACCGCGACGGTTGCACGCCACGCAATACCTGACGCATGCGATCCACGCCACGGCAACCGCCAAACCGGGAAGCACGGAACCGGTCGGAGTCGCCTGTGCCCGGGCCCATGCTCCGACCGGGTTCAAGAGTCGGAGCGTGGTGCTGAAACCGGTGACCAGGCCATACGTCTCAGTTGACGGCTGGGTGAAGTTCGCGACCAGGATCGAGAAGTTGCCGGGGGTTCGTGTGAGCTGCTCGTAAAGGGGGAGAACCCAGAGCGCGACCCCGAGCGAAACAGCCGCCGCCAGCGGCTTCCAGCTGACCCGGCGACGAGCCGCCTTGACAATCAGCGCTACCGCGAGTGCAAGAGGGACCGGGACGATGTAGCCCACGTGAGCTTGCATGCACCATGAACCGGCGACCACGACGACAGGAAAGAGCAGATCATCGTCATCGAGATAGCCCCAGACTGCAAGAACGAATACTGCGAAGGGCAGCAGCGCCACCCACGGGTTCCACGCCTGCGTGAGCGCATCGAGTCCGAAACCAGCCAAGAGCACCGAAAGCGCGAACCCCCAGGCGATTGCGCCTCGACGACCAAGCCGTCGCGAGACGAGCCATACCGAGGCGGCCGCCCCGATGGCATTGAGGATGGCCGTCGAGGTGGCGAACGCCCAAGCGGAGCCCCCGAGCAGCCGCCATGCCGGCCAGAGCGCCCAGAACATCGCCGGGCCCGGATGGTTGCCCTGCACGCCTTCCTCGTTGACGATCCTGCCGGCAGCTCCGACGAGCGGCGGATGATCGAAGAAGCGAATCATGCGAAGCTCCGCCTGTGCCAGATCACCCGTCGGATACCACGCGACCGACCGAAGCTGCAGGGCCGCTGCGCCGATCGGCAGAACGACGAGTAGTGAAACGAAGGCGACGACCGGATCGATCCGTCCGATCCCGGCCCGGAAGGAGCGAACGACTCGAGTCGGTATCGACCAGCCGACCCATACCGGCTCCGTGGTTTCGATGGTCGCCCGACCTCTCACGCGTTGCACTCTATAGACCGTAGATCCGGCCGCCCGGCGATCGCGTCGCTCGCCACCCTGTCGAGCGCCAACGGCGTCCGCGGAGTCTGACCAACCCCGCCACTTCCACGACGGACCGTCAGGACGGCGTCCCCCGCCCGAACGGTTGCCGATCGACCCTCGGCGGTCTGCCACGAAGGCAGGCCTATCCCCTGCCGACGGCGGTTCGCCTATTCTCCCCACCGTGCCCACACCGACCTTTCACCCTCCCGTGAGCGCCGACAGAGACCCAGTCACGATCGACAGCGCCGGAGCTGCACTCAGCCCGGTTCTCGAGTCGCTCGACGGCGCCGAGAACTACGTCGGCTGGATTTGCTCGATGTGCCAGCCGTGGCTCGGCGACCACGTGCTCGAAGTGGGAGCCGGCACCGGCACCTTCACCGCGCGCTGGTCGCAAGGACGGACCGTCACTGCGCTCGAACCCTTCGAGGCCGCTGCCGACCGGCTCCGCGAACGCGTCGCTGGCCACGACAACATCACGGTCGTCGCTGGCGGGATCGAGGACTACAAGCCCGCGTCTCTCCATGGGTGCGCCGTGCTCGTCAACGTGCTCGAACACCTACCCGATGACCGCGCCGCCGTGCGTGAAATCTGCGAGCTTCTCGAGCCCGCGGCCAACATCATCCTGTACGTTCCCGCCTACCAGTGGCTCATGTCCGACTTCGATCGCTCGATCGGCCACTTCCGGCGGTACACGAAACGAGCGCTGCGCGAACTCGCAACGGCGACCGAATGTGAGATTGCAGACATGCGCTCGGTCAACTTCCCGGGGATGTTCGCGTGGTTCCTGGTGGCACGGCTCGGACGCAAGGATCCCACGAGCGCCAGATTCGCCGCGACGTACGACCGGTTCTTCGTCCCGGCACTTCGCTTCATCGAGAGCCGACTCCGCCCGCCGTTCGGGCAATCGATCTTTTGCGTGTTGACCACCTCCGGCGAGGCCAGCAGACCTGCTCACCGATCGTCGTAGCCGAGTAGACCCGCTCGCGATCTCCCCCCTCGTCTATCCGGCGCCGCGCCCGCACACGGAACCATGCATCCTCACGCTCCAACCCTGCTGTGACCGCAGCAATCAGCGACTCGATCGGTGTCGACGCCTGGACCCCAGCAATCGATCGCGACGGCCGACCGCGCACCGATGGTGCTGCTGTATGCGAACTCACGTCGCTCATCGACGACTCGAGACTCCCTGCCGGGACCCGACTGATCGTGCGACGCGAACCGTTACACCCCGGCGCCCAACGCTCCCTGTTCCCGTCGCTGGAATACCGATACTGGGGGTTCTACACCGACCAGGACGGTGACCCCGTCGAGTGCGACGCGACCATGCGCGCTCACGCGCATGTCGAACAACACATTCAACGGTTGAAGGACTCAGGCCTGTGCCGGTTCCCGTTCAACCGGTTCGACACCAACCAAGCGTGGCTCCAGACCGTCACCCTCGCCGCGGATCTGGTTCGCTGGTTCCAACTCGTTTGCCTCCCTGACACGTGGGCTGATGTGCGACCCAAGAAGCTCCGCTGGACCTTGTTCGGTGCGCCCGGCCGCCTCGTGCGCACCGCACGCCAAACCATCGTCAGGCTCATCGACGACTGGCCCACCGCCGGCGTCCTGGTCGGCGCCTACCAGCGCATCGCCCTCATCGCCTGACCACACACGAACCCGAACACGACCGGCACCACGCTCACAGCGCGCGCCCCAACACCAGCCCAACCCGCCTCGCCTCGCCTCGGAACCTGTCAAGGAGTTTGAGACAGTTTTCGGTTAGTTGTTCTGTATGAGCGC
>OEIV010000160.1_pt1 | contig 42799 bp, 36 predicted proteins | sample 1539231 | NCBI WGS metagenome assembly OEIV01 (sample SAMN03794762, study PRJEB22550) | activated sludge metagenome | feature: wastewater treatment plant; material: activated sludge; isolation source: Wastewater treatment plant of a petroleum refinery complex | place: Argentina: Buenos Aires ... | reverse complement strand
TTTGATATTTTTCATACAGATTTTGTAGTTTCATTTCTCTCTTTTATCTATTTAATTATATTTGTCAATATGTTTTGTTTGTGTTTTTTGTTTGTGTTTTTTTGTTATTTGTTTACCCTTCTCCACTACTCATCTGCATAAAAAAGCAGAATAAAAATTTTTCCTGTTTTTTTCTTTGAAAAAAAATTTTTTATGAGTATGGTGGGGCAGGAAATTTATTTTTTGATTATATGAAAATGACATTTGTATTACCAGAACTTAGTTATGGTTATGATGGTCTCGAACCGTTTATTGATAAGGAGACAATGAGTATTCATCATACTAAACATCATCAAACTTATATTGATAAGCTCAATACCGCTCTTAAAGAAAGCGAATTTGCGAGCTGAGCTTTGGAAGATTTGCTGAAAAAACTAGATCAGATTCCTGAAAATATCAGATGAGCGGTGAGAAGTCATTGAGGCGGACACTATAATCATAGTCTTTTTCGAAAGATGATGAAACCAGGTGGTTCTCAGATAAGTTCTCCACTTTTGGAAAAAATCACTGAGAGTTTTGGTGGATTTGAGCAGATGAAAAAACTTTTTAATGATACAGCGTTGGCGACTTTTGGGAGCTGATGGACTTGGCTCGTGAAAAAAGCTGATGGTTCATTAGCGATTTACTCTACACCAAATCAAGACTCGCCGATCAGCAAGTGAGATACTGAGCTTCTTGGAGTAGATGTATGGGAACATGCTTACTATCTCAAGCATCAAAATCGCAGAGCTGATTATCTCGAAGCTCGATGGAATGTGATCGACTGGGATTTTGTAGCTTCTAGACTGTAAGGAAGTACTAGGAAGGTCATAATTTACTGACTATCCCTTCGATAAACTCAGGGAACGGTAGGTAAACTCAGAGATCCACAAGCAAGGCTACTAAAAACTCGTCGTTGCGAGTGAAACGAAGCGATCTATTGTAGGCAATAAAATCTTGTATTCTTATAATTCTTTAAAACCCTCTCCGGGTGGCCATACTTTTTTGTCATTGCCACAAAAAAGTATGCAAAAAAATGCTAGCCAACGCAAAATCTCGTCTTTACTCTCCTCCTTGCTCCTTGACTACTCACCATATTTTTTCTTGAGTTCTACCGACTCACCATCAAAGGATCGTCTCGTTTTTTTTCTTCTACCACGAAGTTGGACCTCAGACAAGGTTGCGTTGGCGAGGATATCTAGTGATCTTTTATTTCTTCAATCTTTTTCCTCCCATGAAATTTTTTGGAAAAAAATGGCGAAGGCCGACTGGCTTGATTTTTTTGGCTGGCTGTGTTTTGCGAGTGATCGATTTTTTTCAGCTGGCTTCCTTGGAGCTGAAAAGCTGAGAGGCAAACTGACATACTGAAATAGTCACTACTGACCAGCTGAGCTGAGAGTATTTGAGTGGTTTAGTTATCGTTACTTGAGAGCTTTTGAGCTCGCCAAAAAAAAGTTTTCCGAGGCGAAATGAAATCGTCAACAGACAAAATCATCTCGATGGCTGGATTTACTCGATCACTGATGATAAAATCAAAAAAACACTTCAGATGGTAGCTTCAAAAAATGGCATTAGATTGATTGCAGAAAATAAAATTTATCAGTGAAGTAAAAAAGAGGCGAAAAAGTTGGTGGATTTTTTTGAAAAAGCTGGAATCGACTATCGCAGCGATGATGCACTTGGAACTAATTTTGTCCATGCAAAAACTTTTATCTGAGATCAGGATTTTATTATTCAGACTGCCAATCTCACCCATTCATCTTTTGAAAATAATAGAGAGTTTTTTTTCGTGTCGAAAAACCCGATTATCAAAAAAAATCTGGAAGAACTTTTTGCTCAAGATCGGAACGGAACCACACTTAAACCTGAAGAAATCCATCCGAATCTCCTTTTTTGTCCGATAGACTGTAGAGCAAAAATCGAAACACTCCTCCAGTCTGCTCAAAAAAGCATTTTGATTTACAACCAGTACATCACTGATGATCGTCTTCTGGAAATCATAAAAACCAAGACTCATCTGCCGATAAATATTATTCTCACTGACGATGATGACAATCAAAAACTACTCGACTATTTTGGTGAAAAAATTATCAAGCTCATCAAAAAAATGAGGATTCATGCTAAGATGATACTGGTTGATGATCGTTTTCTCGTTTTATCGAGCATCAACTTTTCTGCTAATTCAATGGATAACAATAGAGAAATTGGCATCATTCTTACTGATCCAACACTTATTTCTTCTTTTAAGAAAATTTTTTATTCTGACTGGAACTCATAGAACCATTGAAAATCTTTTCTAAAAAGCTAAAAATTCTTTACTATGGATACGAGGCAAAGTCGTCGTCCCTACAAAACAGTAAAAAACTTTTTAACTTTGAGCAAGACTGATACAATGCAATCTCATAATTTCTTTCAGTCAACCGTGCGAAAAAATCTTAATGAAACTGTTTACTGAAATAAGATCTTTCAGGCAGTTTTGCTGTGAAAAAATTATCGATGAGTTATCAAAGAACAGAAACGAGGGCCTTTTGTCTTTAAGTGGTTTCAAATCTTAGGGGTAGAGTTTGGTGCGGATCTTTGAAATTTGAAAAAACTGCGTCAAGAACTTACTGAACTGAAAAAAAAACTGGCAAGCGATCGAAAGTGTCTGTTTTTACAGCTTTGAATCATTGATCCTATTGCTACTTTCCCATCTGAACAGATCAAGGAAGAACAGTTTAGCGAGACTATTAAAAAACTCCGTTGCGAGGTCGAGAAAAACATCACTCAAAAACTTCATTTTCTGGTTGCTTTTAGAGAAAATCTCCCACCATCAACTATCGTTCTTGATCTGAGTAAAAGTATAGAACAGCTCGAGGCTGGCATGAACCAAAGCTGCAGACAAAGAGTAAGAAAAGCAAGCAAACACAATCTTTTTTTCTCGATAGCTCAAAAAGATGAGCGAGATATTTTTTATGATAAATGGAAAGAAATTTCTCTAGAAAAATGATTTCATATCATGGGGAAAAAAACTTATCAGAAATTTAAGGAATATGTCGTTGAAAACCAGATTTGAGATTTATTTTTAGCGAAAAAGTGAGAAGAAATCGTAGCTGGTACGATCTGTATCAAAGACCACTCTTCGCTGATTTATTTGTATGGAGCTGCTGATAGACATTATTGAAATATCTGAGGACATCAGTTTTTATTACATGAGATCACAAAACGAGCCAAAGAAAACGGCTACTGGTTTTTTGATCTGTTTGGTGGAGCTCCAACTGGTTTTCCAGACCATTCTCTTGCGACTGTTAGCAGTTTTAAAGAATCTTTTGGTGGCACCAAAATCGAATATTCTGGTAGTTATGATCTGGTTTTTAATCGTTTTTTGTACTTGGTTTTTAAACTTTTGAGAGTAGCCAGAATCCCGTTCCGATTCAATCTGAAAATCTTCACGGGACTACAAACATTTGGTACAGTGGAAAAAATTTTAGAAAGAATAATATCATTTTTTTGGAAAAGATAGTTTTATTTTTTTAAAGTGATGACTAAGGAAACGATCAAAAAAATTTTTGAGATGCTGGAAAAAATGTATCCAGATCCGAAGACGGAGCTTCATTATGAGACGCCGTTTCAGCTGACGATAGCTGTGATTATGAGTGCTCAGACGACCGACAAGCAAGTTAACAAGGTGACAGACAAGCTTTTTCAAAAAGTAAGTGGTCCCGCTGATGTGCTCAAGCTCTGACTTCCTAAGCTAATGAGTGCGATTAACTCGGTGAATTTTTTTCGTAATAAGGCGAATAATATTTTTAAGCTGGCTCATGTGCTAGTCGATGCTGATTTTCAGAAAAATATCTTGGCTGAAAAAAATCTCGATGCTCAAAAAATGTGAAAAAAATATGGCTATGTGCTGCCGACAACTATAGACTGATTGACTGAATTACCAGGGATTGGCATCAAAACTGCGAAGGTGATCGGTCATGTGCTCTGGGATTTACCGGTGATTGCTGTCGATACTCATGTTCATAGAGTGACTAATAGACTTGGCATCGTCACTACCAAAACTCCTGAAGAAACCTCTGATATTCTTGAAAAAAAAGTACCTGAAGAGTATAAAACCTTTGCTCATCATGCTCTGATTTTGTTTGGTAGATACCACTGTACCGCTCAAAAACCAAAGTGTGAAACTTGTCCGCTAAGCTCGATGTGTCGCTATTTTAAAGGTCTGAAGTAAATCTCTGACTAATAAACATTCCCTCTATTATCTACTTTTTTCAAGATATTTGAAGGTATTTTTGAAGCCTTGTAGAGATTTTACATCGTATTCAAGAAGATTGTTTTTCTTGATGTTTTCGAGCAGTATATAAGATTACGAAGTGTATCGCGAAGAGTTTTTACTCAGATAGATTAATTATACTATTCATCTAAAAGTTTTCATAGCTCCATTCCTTCTGGTCCAAAATCAAACTCTTCTATAAGTGGTCAATATTTATAAGAACAGCTACTGACTTATTGTTAACAAAAATATATTTGGCTTTAGACAGATTTTTGGGCAGACTATTGACTCTACTCTTGAGATCAGTGACAGAGATACATTGTTCTTTTACCAGCATATAGATCTTTATTAGATTCTAAATTAAGATCCTTATATGAAAAAAAGATTTTTTCAAGAAAAAATCTCCTCGTTGCAACTGAAAAGAAGCCAACCATGGCTAGTAAACCTGTCTGCGATAAGCAGGCTCAGGAAACGAAGTGATGGGAATTTTTTAACTAAAAAATCTTGCATTTCGAGTAGAAAAGAATTATGAAGAAAATGTTTTAAGAAAAATCAGAATTTTATTTTTTACACGAAGTAACCATGTCTCTGAAATTGATTATGCTCAGCGAACCACAACGATGAAAATGGGTTTTATCAGGGCTTAATTCGCTCTATACTCAACGAGTTTTTGTCAGAGCTATCGTGCCTTACACAGCAGATATTTTCCTTTTTTCATTTCCTGTTTATTTGGTAGGGCTTTATTTACGAGGAGTCTGGAAAAAACTCGATTACTATAAAAATGCAGCGCTGTATATTTTCAGTTCAGGAGTCGGAGCGATAGCTGTGAATTTAACTATCCAGCTCATAGCTTTCAAAACAAGACCTGAAGCTACACTTGCTATTCAGAATAGATTGATGATGAGCCATCTACCTACCAATCCCTTTCCATCTGACCATGCAGCGATGACGGCAGCTATTGCGATGGCTACTTGGCTACGATGAAAACATAATCAAGATAAACTTTTCATAAAACTTTCTTATCTGCTCTGGATATTTTGCTTTATCACTACAATTTCAAGAGTCATTGGAGGGATTCACTGGCCGACTGATATTTTAGCTGGGATTTGTGTCTGAGTTTTAGTTGCCTCTTGGTTTATCCAGAAAAAAACTTTTTTATTTTTGAAAAATAAGATATTTTTTTGGATTATTTTGCTAGAAAAAAATATTTTTAGGACAGTTTTTGGTATTAAGCAGAACTAGAAGTCATTTGATACTCAAAACAGTAATTTCAATTTAGGGTTTTATTTTTCTCCATCGCTTTCTTCTACGTCATCTTCTCATTTAGCAACTTCTGCTGTCACAACGACACTTTCTGCTTTATTTTCTCATGTAGTTTCTGCTTGTTTAGCCTCTTGAACTTCTCCTCCTTCCTCTCCAAATTCCTCGTTGGCATCCTCTCCTGCGTTCTCTTGCTGATTTTCAGTCTGATTTTCTGATTTTTGGTCTGTTGTAGCTGTTTTGGGTTTTTGTTCAGTAGTGGCTTGAATATTATTTTCTTTTTTCTCATTACCAGCAATTGCTCAAAGAACTATTAGCTTTTGCTTAATCTGTTCTAGATCTTCAATTCATGAAAGAAGCTGATTGAAAGATTTTTCTCTTATTCTTACCTCTCTATTGGCATCAGCGATACTCATTCACTCTAAATCCAACACCGTAGATGTTTTTGTATCTTTCTGTCCAGCTGTAATTTCTAGTTTTAATTCTTTTCCAGCTGAACTTATTTTTTGGTTAAAAATATCTGTTGCTTTATCTTTTCGCCCTTTAATATCAGTCTTAACGACATCATCAGAACCTGAATATGTTGCATCACTTATTGAGCTTAGTAGTTTTTTTGATTCAGCATCTTTCTCTGTTATTTTAGAGTCTATTTCTTTGATACTGGCTTGAAGCTCGGCTATTGACCTTTCTCTTTCGACAAGACCTCTAAAACATCAATCAATTCCATCTTCACCTTTTATCATGTAAGCTGTAAGCGGTGTAATAATATCACTTTGTGAGAACATTTTTTCTGCATCTTTATTTTCTCTGTACTGTTCCTGTCTTCATTTTATAAATTCTCGCATGTCTTTATTTTTTATGAGAGCATCAGTAATTTGACTTTTTTGAGTTTCAGTAAGGTCTTTTTTGAGCGTTCGTGTTTTGGTATCAAAAAAACTTTTTGGATCGATTTTCTCGTCAGTAAGTGCTTTATATATCACTCATGGTCTAAAATTCAAAAGATTTTCTCACGACTGAAGAGCTTTTTTATACTCAGTAAGATTTATATCTGGTTTATATCAAAGTACCAACTCAATTTCCTCTTTCTCTTTTGTATCTGCAGGATTTTCTAGAGTATTTTTATATTCTCCAGTGGTTTCATCTCTTTCCTGAGTACCATAATCTGCTATAATTTTATCAAATGTTTTTTTCTGCTTCACATCAAGTCCAAAAATAGCTTCTCTTGCTGCATCAAGCCCTCTAGGACCATAGAGAATTTTGAGAAAAAAATGGATCATTTTGACAAGTGGATTTAGTTTTTTATATTTTTCTTCATCATTTTTTTCTAGGTTAGATAGATCTGATGGAACATTGAATATATTTTCTGTCAATCTAAGAAGCGATCAACCTTTGGTTTCCATCATCTGTTTGAGTGCTGCTTCTTTGTTTTTCCCTTTTGAAATCACCTCCATCTGTTTTTCCATTTTTTGAGCAACTTCCATATTTTTCTTGGTTTCTTGAATTTTTGCTTTTTGTTCATCAGTCAAAACTGGTGCTAGCTCCTGAGCTGTTTTATCGACAGCCTCTGCAGTTGACCCCATAGATCATTTTTCTTTGAGCAGTCTTTCTGAAGCGTTTTTTTTCTGCTCTGCTGGCATAGACTCTAATAAAATATGGAGATATTGATCCTTTCTGCTTGGATCTTCTGTCTGAAGAGCTAAAACCTGGTCCAACTGATGATCAAAAAAATCCTTTGGTGAAAAATCTTCTGACATACCAGCATATTGAACTTTTGTCTCTAGAAATATTTTGTACGATGCAGGACCTCATTTCTCATCAATGGCTGCCAAAGTAAGATCTCCTTCTGAAAATTCTTTTTTGCTTGCTTGAGCTAAAATTTCTTTACGAAGCTCGTCGACTTGTTTTTTTGATTCTCTAATCGTAGCTACAAGTTCTTTTTCTTGTGAATCATCGAGTTTTTTTACTTCTTTCTGAAAATTATCTCGATCGGTTTCTCGCTCTTTCGGATCTAATTTATTTTTATACTTATTGAGAAGAGAATCTACTTCTGTGTTTTTTGATCTCAATTCTTGAGTCTCTGCATGAATTTTATCAAAATATGCAGTTTTGTTTTCATTGAAAAGATTTTTTGCCTCCTCTTTTGATAATTTTTCTGCTTCTGAGATTTTTTCTCCCATTTTTTTCATTTAAAAAAAGTAAATTTTTTTGAGTATATGAGTTTTTTCAAAAAAATGCAAAAAAACGGCATTATTCTTTGTAAAAATCTCTCATTAAAAGTTTCTATTTCTGACTACTGATAAAAAAGTCTCGTCGTTGCGAGGAGGTACGACGAAGCAATCTATAAAATATTTGATTGCCACTACTCATTCCATTCGTCTCGCAATGACGATTGGTGGTTCCCTTCGACAGGCTCAGGGACCCTGAAGCTAAGCAATTACGGAATAACCAGAATAATAATTTTTTTATAAAAAAAGATGAAAATTGGTTACAGAAAGGCAAGGAAAGTGTTGCATAGTGGCTGGAAAAAATGTATATGTTGGTAATTTATTTTTTTATTGATTGTGAATGAAAAAATTGGGTTTGATAGCTTTGTGTCTTAGTCTTGTTTTTTTAGCTTGATGTAGCAAATCTGAGATTGTTTGAAAAGATGCAGTAGCTTCTGGACAAACGATTGCTGTGGACTATGTAGGGAAATTGGTTAGTGGTGATGTTTTTGACTCGAGTATCGAAGCTGAAGCGAAAAAATCTAAGAACTATAGCACTCAGAGAGAGTACAAACCTCTTGAATTTACTGTAGGAGCTGGGCAAATGATTCCTGGTTTTGATAAAGGTGTGGTGGGAATGAAAGTTGGTGAAACGAAAACTGTTACTATCAAGCCAGAAGATGCTTATGGACCAAAAGATCCTCAAGCTATCATTTCTGTTCCAATGAGCCAGTTTAGCGGACTTAATCAAGAAATCAAAGTAGGAATGACTTTCTACAACCAGATGCAACAGCCTGCGACGGTCGTTGGATTTACTGGAGCTAAAAAAGAATCTGTACTTCTTGATACCAATCATCCTCTTGCTGGTGAGACACTTATTTTTGAGATCACAGTAAAAGCTATTAAGTAATTTTCTTTACCTGTTTAAGTTACAAAAATTAAAATGAAACAAAATAATTCTGGACGAATACGACTGGTTGTTTTGCTCATCGCTATCATTATTTTATGACGATGGTGGTCAAAAAAATCTCTTTCAGAACCTCTTTCTCTAGGAGACAGCGTAACTATGGATTTCACAATCAGAACTCAAGATGGAAAAATCTTTGATACAACAGACCCTAAACTAGCTCCTGAGTCTATAAACTATGATCCAAAAAAAATTTATCAAGCAGTTTCTTTTACGCTCTGATCTGGAATGTTTCCAGCGGGTCTTGAAACTAAACTCGTAGGATTAAAAGTCTGAGACAACCAGATTATCAGCTTGGCTACTGAAGAAGCTTATGGATCTAGAAAAGATCAGGCTTTACAGACTATACCTGTAGCGTTCTTGGCTCCTCTTGGCATCGAAATCAAACCTGGTGTTGAAATCAATGATGGCAATGGTCTGAAAAAAGTAGTAGCTTTGACAGGAGAGAATAACGAGCTGGCAATCATTGATGCAAATCACGCTTTGGCTGGTCAGTCAGTAGTTTTTGAAGTCATTATTCGTGATAAAAACTAAATTATGACAGCCTGTCTGCGATAGGTAAACTCAGGGAGCGAGAGATAGGTAAGCAAATCCGCACTCCTCCCTATGACGAACCGTTTATTTTAGCATACTAACTCTAGGATGACTCTTTTCAAAAGGATTCTTCTTTCTCTTTTTCCTGATGAGATGATCAATCAGCAGATCAATCCTGCTTCGATGTTTGTAGGACTTATTTCTTCCAAGCAATTTTTTTCTGTGATTAATAGAAAAATAGTCGAAAACTATAAGCTGAATTTGTTTGATATTTCTCTCGATCCTTTTGAAGTGAAAGTCTGATTTGGTGAGAATCCTTCTATCAAGGTGAAAGATATTGATTTCTATTATGGCTACTGTGCTGTTGCGAATCTCAACTGATATAGATTTTTGAGTCCAGCAAACATTACTAACAGTCTCACTATTGCTCTCAGTATGTCGGCAGCTCCTCTCTTTTCTCAGTATCCGCATTACTATTTCATGAACTTCTTGTTTGCTATCAATCTCCTTGGTTTTTTGTTTGCCGCTCAGATCAAGGTATTTCCCTACGAGAATCAGGAAAAAAATTATAAACGATTTATTGATCTTTTTTTCAATTTTTATCGTCTGATTTTTGAACAAAGCGCAAAAAATATTGATGAAAAATATTTTCAGCAGATTAAAAAAAGTTTATTGAGTAATATTCAGATTTTTTTCACTCTCTTTTACACTTACCAACAGTTATCTTTGGAATTTAAAGCAGATGGGTCGCTTCAAAAAGAGTTCTATCAATGGCTTTTCTACGATGAACTTAAAAAGTGAACTTATAAAAACCTCGTCACTGATTTTGTAGAAAACTATCAGGCTTATACCACGAGCGAAACTTTTTCGACGACTGAAAAAAATATTATCAATCTCATTTTACCAGCTGATATTTTAATCAGATATCTTTTTGAGGGGAAAGATATTTTTCTGATTACTTCAACTATTGTTTGAGAGATTTTTGATAAACATAAGATCGAAGAGTTTACAATGAGTTTCTTGAAAAATGGAGATAAACTTGAGGAATTTATTTCGTATATTACCGATTACAGCCACTATAAAAAAAACTTTTTCAAAGGAGTTCAGAAATTTATTATGAATAAGTTTAAAAGCTCGACTCACTACGAGATCGATCAGGAGCTAGATGACTTTATTTCCTCGATTGGAGATTATGAAAGTATTGATGAGGTTAAAATTCCTGAGAGAATCAAAAAAGAATCTCAAGTGACTGAAAGACTCATCAACTTTTATCTGACTTTTTTGGGAGGTTTTTGGATTTCCAGAGGAGATACTTTTTTTCTCAGATTTATGAAACCAGAACTCGTTTCTTCTATTGTCTGAGAAGCTGATATTTCTCATTTAAAGCAGGATGCACTTTTTTATTATGGAAGTTTGCTTTATAGCTATAGTAAAAATGTTTTTTACTACAAATTTGCTTATGAAAATGTCAGAGCTGGTAAGGAAAAATTTCAGCTTCCTTTCAAGTCTCAGCTGAGAGAAGTTTACTCCAATATTTTTATTCTCAAACTTTTTGATGAGAATTTTTTGGCGACGATCTTGCAAGATATCAATACCAAAGATGTAAAAATCTACCTTAAACAGAAAGAAATTTTAACTCACTTTAAAGATGTCTTTTGACATAAAATCAGCTCCATGCTGGGAAAGAAAGATACTCACTTTGTCAAGGAGGTCTATGAAAGCACTCAGGAGACGCTAGGTGATCAGCTTCCTTTCCTAGAAAATGTCGTCAAATACCTACACGAGAAAGATATTTCAAATATCAAAGAAAGTCTTTATACACTCGATTTTTGGATTTACCAGTATCTCGTTGAATTACTCAATACTGATAAAGAGAAATTAATCATTCAATATTCTGGGCAAAGTATTATGGGAATTTTAGCAAGTGCTAGGGACACTCTTTTTGGTTTTCTTTTATATCTCACTTTTTTGGAACAGTCGCCCATGACTCCTCACCTTGAAACATTGCTATTCATTTATGTCAGTGATATTCTCAATATTTCTGAGCAGTTTCAGCCTCTCTTTATTCGTATCATTAAAGAGATTCAACGCTTTTTCTTACCTTTTTTACAAGCTCGAAATGAAACAGACGATAACAAAAATTTCCTCCACATTGGTCTAGAAAACTGGCTCTTCTTCGCAGACTGAAAAACTCAGTGACAAATCTTGGGAGCTACGACATGAGAAGATATTCTCTGGCTCAGAGGCTATCTCAAAAATATTACCTACTACAACAAGAGGTATTTGATTAAAAATTAGAAAAGAATTTCATCCAATATGTAAGATTCCCTGTATATATCGAGATAAACTCCTACTTGTTTTTTCTTCTCTTCGTTGAGAACCAGAATAATATTTTTTTATAAAAAAGCTAACGAACTCATGGCTCGTTAGCTTTTTTTTATTATACCGATAAGACTTAATGGTAATCGAGTTTACTTTCCTTCAAGTGTCGAAGTGAGTACTTCTATAAGACCTTTTTTATAGATATTATACTTTGTAAGGAGAGTTTCATCATCAATTGGTGAGATTTTTGCGATAAGCAGATTAATAAATTTAACCTGATCTTCAAAGTTTTTATCTCTAATAGCTTTAAAAAGAACTCTCAAAAGCGTGTAGTTGTCTGATCTCATTGACATTCAGATATCATAACTGAGATTAAATCCTTTTACTGAGATCGTTGACATCATCGATCTTGTAAACGGCAGGTCTTGATTAATGTCTTTAATCATAGTATTGAAATCTACTGATTTGTCATGAAAACTAATTGCCTTACCGAGAATAATCAAAGCTTCTTTCGTCTTGATGGCATCGTCTGGTCTTATATGATAGCCATCTGCTTGTTTTTCTGCTAGTGGTCCGAGAAGATTAAGTTCATCTGCTTTCATAATATAAGGCAAATACCAATCATCTTGTGACACATCAACATATGTTGATTTTGGATTGAATTCTTTAAAGTTGAATCTTTGATTCGATAAAGCAAGCTTTATAGCTACTTTTATAAGCTCAGCACGAGTTGTTTCCCCTTCTGGAACAAACTGCAATGGAGCTCTTCCCTGCACAATACAATAGTTAAGAAGAGTTTGAATTTCTGGTCTTTGAGTGTGTTTTTCAATATCTGCAAAAACGATATCTTTATATTTGAGATCTGAGTAAGCACAGTCACTGATTACATTTTCTAGAGCAATAATTTGTTCCCTCAATCATGTAAGAACATCTCAACTACCAACTATAAATCCTGTGGAAACTGTTGATCCTGATGTAGATCCTCAACCTCATCATCCTCATCATCCTCATCATCCTCATCCTCATCATCCTCATCATCCTCATCCTCATCATCCTCATCCTCATCATCCCGTAGTTGCTGAGACTATTGCTGTAGCTGTAGCAGTATTATTAGCCATATTAGTATCTAGTCGTAGATCGCCAGTCCCAACTGATGCTCCAAGATACACTAAATCTCAAGATAGTAAAGACGCATCCACTAGTCCTGTCACTACAAAAGTATAGCCACTCATAGGAGCAAATGAAACTGTCATTCCTGTGGTAAACCCACCAGAAAATCAAGTTCATAATGTCCATGACAGATCGCTATTTTCTACGAAACAAGAACCGCTATTAAAAAATGAGAACTGAACTGGAACAAGTTGACCTGTCATCACTCAACTTGCCACCGAAATAGAAACCTGTAGATCTGAATCAAAACAAAGCTTTGCAATGTATGCATCGACATTTGGTTTTTTATTGAAAAAGGTAACATCATTTGCTAAAGAGCGATCAAATAGCCAAGATTGTCAACCAAAATGCCCTACCAAACCAAGCGTACCATCTGAAAAACTAGTCAGTGCCTTTCATTCAATTCCGTTAAGCTCAGTTCCTGTTCATCAAATTTCTTTGACTCGGATTGGAGTTCCATCAAGCTGTAATTTAGCCATGAATCAGTGTCTTACTGCAAATCCAGAAAGAGTGGTTCATAAAAAATCCATAGTTCCACCAAAATTTCCTAAGAGATAGACATAATTTCATACAATTTCTACTCACTGCCCAAAATTATCCAAATATTCGAATCCTGCTGTTGTATTTGCACCAACTCAGAGATTTGTTAGTACAACTGAACCGTCACTTGCTAGTTTCTGGAAAAATGAGTTTCTTTCTGCTACAGCAAAAAATGGTGTAAATCAAGCAATAGAAACTGGTACAGTGCGTCCACCATAATAACCAACTACAAAAACTTCACCACTTGGAGACACTGCAATCCTTCTTCCTTCGTCGTACCAAGATGTAGAGTGAAGCTTAGTAGCTCGTACTCCATCACCATTTTGATCAAATTTAGCTACGAAAGAATCTGAAAATCCTGCTCCATTAAGCGTCAAAAGAAAACCTGTTGCTGGTTCGATATAATTATCAGTAAAAGTTCCCAGAATAAAAACATTTCCATTTGAATCTACCCCTATATCTTTTCAGATTTCGTGTCAATTTGCTGGTGGATCAAAAGGATCTAATTGAACTCCAGCAATTGTTTTAACCCACACAGCAGTCGTGAAATCTGATTGGCTTACTTTTGCAAAGAAAATATCTGTAGAACCTCAAACTGTCGTTAATGAACTTCCAAAGATTTGACTCGTACCATCAAAATGCCCCACGATATAAACGAATCATCAACTTACTTTCATTTCTCAAATAGTATCAGCTCAAATTCAACCGTGAGCCGTCACCATAAGTCACATTCCATTTGTTGCATCGATTTTAGCTACTACAATGTCAGAACTTGCCACGCTCGTAAGAGTCGTACCAAAAGCGTTTGTTGTATCAGTAAATCTTCATCATGCAATAAGATTTCCATCATCTCAAATAGCAAGAGAATTTAGTCTATCTTCTCCTATACCTGCCATACTAGTAGTCCAAACTACATTTCCCTGTGAGTCGAGTTTCACTATGAGAGAATCTACATCTCAAATAGCAGTAACTGTAGTCCCTCAGATCGTAGTAGCTGTACCAAAAACATAAGCAGCATAAGTATTACCTGCTGAATCTGAGACTACATCGACCGCTTCTTCTATATTATCTAGTTGAGCCCCAGTCGTCAACCACATTATTGGACTCGCAAAAGTGGTCTGGCTCGCTAATGAACCAAAAAATAGCGCTGTAAGAGCTATTCATACCATAAAGCTTTTTTTTGTTGCCATTTGTTTCGTATTTTTGATAGTGGTTAAATTATTTTATTTTGCGGATTTAATGTTTTTTACAATTATGTCAATAGCTTTTTATAATTATATCACCATTGCTCATTTTTTTTCCATTTCTTCATAAGATTTTTTCTCATCTCATTCATTTATATTCACTGCTTTACAAGCTTTTGATACCACTGCAACAGCGTATCACAATTGCAAAGCATCGATTACTGTAGCTTTGACGCAATAGTCCGTAGCGATTCCACAAATCACCAGATTAGTAATTTTTTTATTCTGGAGATACTCATGGAGATCTGTTTTTTGTTCGTGATTGTTATCAAAAAAAGCGCTGTAGCTGTCTATCTGACGATTCGTTCCTTTGCGAGTAATATGGTCAATTTTTTTTGTATTTAACTCAGGTACGAAATCTGCTCAGTGTGATTTTTGGACACAATGATCTGGTCGCAGAATTTGTGGTTGCCCATTGAGCTGTACAAAGTCTCCAACTTTATGATCTGAATACTGAGAGGCAAAACTAAGATGATTTGCTGGATGCCAGTCTTGGCTAGCTACGACAGTTTCATACTCATCCATGAGATCATTGATGTGACGAACTATCGATAATCCTCACTTTACCGCTAAAGATCCTCCTTCCACAAAATCATTTTGCATATCAATAACAAGCAAAGCTGTGGTTTTTTTTGACATAATTTTTATGTACTGCAAAATTAAAAAACTACATTGGTTGGATGATAATTTTTTTCATTAAACAATCAAGGTTAAAACTCGAGGAAAATACTAAAAAACACTTATTTTTAAAAATTTTTATTCTGACTAATTCTCTCCCTCCGATAATTGGTTTACTAAGGAGAAATAAATTTTCACTAGAAAAAAACCTCCCAAGGAAGAGAGGGGTTTTTCTATTATTCTATGATCTCAATTTCGTTAAATGCGAAGTGACAATAATTAAATCATCAATCGTATCATCCAGGGACAGAAGATTTTAACTTAATTTTTAGTGGTCTATCTTTTGAACTATCAAGAAGCTTTTGGGATTTTTCTTTTGAAAGAATAAAGTCTTTACTTGCTTTTCAATATGGCGCATTGAAGTTAAGTTGTCATTCATTTAAGCAAATAGACCCGATACGACCTTTTCAATAAGCGTAGAAATCTTTATTAAAGATATCTTTATCTGATGAATCTATTACCACGAGTCAGTAAAATTCCTTTTTTCCACACTCATTAATTCAAATAAACTCTCCGCTCTTTCAATACATCTTTGCTCCACATTCCCAACCCATAGTTTCATTCACAATTCCCTCAAATGGTTTTATGTATCAGATTACAATTACTTCTCAAGCTATTCACATTCCTCAGTTTTCTCTTTTAACATTGAATGTTTCTTGTCTTTCAGAGTCTAGTATGACAGGTATTTTATAATCTATATGCAATGTTTCAGCAATCACAGCCCCAGAGTCGATTTTATTTATTCATCAAGTAATAATTTCTCAAGAATTATTAGAGAAAAAGTTCATATATTGTTTTAGAGTTCAGTCATTTATATATAATTTATATCCCAAAAATCATGCTATTGCTAACACTAAAAGGATTATTAGTTTTTTCATATATTTTAAGGTGAAAACATAAATACTTCAACACCGTTTTCATATACAAAAAACCTATTTTAGCAAGTGATTTTGTAAAATATCCAGAATTTTTTTCTACTAAGAGGAGATTGTAAGTTTTCAAGAGGAAAAATCGATAGTCACTGTAGAATTTTCAGTTATTTTTCAGTTGATGATTTCGAGAGCGAGAGGGTCGAGAATATTTTTCTGGATGGCTCTTTTGAGAGGGCGAGCTCAAAAGAGAGGATCATATCCTATAGAACCGAGATAGTCTTTGGCTTCGTCGGTGACGATGAGAGTAATTTCTTTCTCGGTTTTGAGGAGCTGAGCTAGGACTTGGAGCTGGATCGAGACGATATTTCTGAGAACTTCTTTTGAGATAGGGTTGAAAACAATGAGATCGTCGACTCTATTCAAAAATTCTGGTCTGAAAAAATTCTGGAAAACAGCTAAAAGTTCATTTTCTAGTTCTTTTCTGATCAGAGAATTTTTTTCTTTTGAGTGAGTATCAGAATTTTTCTCTGAAACTTTTTTCTTGGAAATTTTTTTCTGAATTTCTTCTACAAAAACTTGTTTTTCTGATTTTTCTGAGGAGTTTCCAGAAGATAATTTTTCCATAATGAGATCACTTCAAAGATTGGTTGTCATGATGATGATCGTGTTTTTGAAGTTTACTGTTTTTCCTTTACTGTCAGTCAGTCTGCCGTCATCGAGAACCTGAAGCAGGACATTGAACACATCCTGATGAGCTTTTTCGATTTCGTCAAAAAGTATGACCGAGTAAGGCTTTCTACGAACCGCTTCAGTGAGCTGACCACCTTCATCGTAGCCGATATACCCTGGAGGAGAGCCGATAAGTCTCGCGACAGAATGTTTTTCCATGTACTCCGACATATCAATTCTGACCATCGCATTTTCATCATTGAAGAGAAATTCTGCTAGACTTTTTGCTAGCTCTGTTTTTCAGACTCCCGTCGGACCAGCAAAAATAAATGAACCGATCGGTCTGTGAGGGTCTTGGAGACCTGCTCTTGCTCTTCTGATCGCGTTTGATACGCTGTGAATCGCCTCATCTTGGCCGATGACTTTTTTCTGGAGGTAACTTTCAAGGTGAGCTAATTTTTCTCTGTCGGTTTCTATGAGTTTGGAGACTGGGATTCCGGTTCGCTTGGCAATAATCTTGGCGATATCTTCTGGACCAACTACATCTTTCACGATCAGACTTCAGTCGTTTCTCGCTTGCTGAATTTTATTTTCTAGCTCGAGAGCTTGGTTTTCTAGCTTTGGAATTTCTCCATATCTGAGCTCGGCGACTTTGTTGTAGTCGGTAGCTTTTTCTGCGAGCTCTGCTTCGTGCTCGAGTTTTTGGAGCTTTTCTTTGATCTCTTTCGAGTCGACAAGCAGTTTTCTCTCCTGTTCTCGATTATTTTTTTTCGTATTATACTCCTCTTTCAGTTCAGAAAGATCTTTTTCTATCTGCTGCAATCTCATTAAAATTTTTTCGTCTGATGACTTTGAATCTTTGCGTTCGATATTGAGTGCTTCTTTTTCAACCTCCAGATTTAAAATTTTTTTCTCAATTTTTACGATAGAATCGGGCATAGAAATGATCGACATTTTTACTGAAGCAGTCGCTTCGTCCATAAGATCGATGGCTTTATCTGGGAGATTTCTGTCGGAAATATATTTGATACCGAGATCAACAGCCGAGACCACAGCTGCATCAGAAATTTTTACTCCATGATGAGCTTCGTAGCTGCCTTTGATACCTCTCAAAATGCTGATCGCATCGTCTCTGGACGGCTCGTCGACCTGCACTGGCTGAAATCTTCTCTCGAGAGCTGGATCTTTTTCTATATATTTTCTGTACTCGTTGAGAGTCGTAGCTCCGATAACTTTCATCTGACCTCTTGCAAGACCTGGTTTGAGCATATTTCCCATATCCATACTCCCCTCAGCTTTTCCAGCTCCGATAATGGTATGAAGCTCGTCGATAAACATGATGATCGAACCATTTGATTTCTCGACTGTTTTCAGGACAGCTTTTAATCTCTCTTCAAACTCGCCTCTCATCTTGGTTCACGCCATCAAAGCTCCCATATCGAGCTCAAAAATTTTTTTATTTAAAAGAGAGTCTGGAACTTGACCTTTGACGATCTTGAGGGCTAGACCTTCGACAATAGCCGTCTTTCCGACTCACGGATCTCCAACTAGAACTGGATTATTTTTTATTCTACGAGACAGAATCTGGATGGTTCTGGTGATCTCGTCTTCTCTTCCGACGATGGGGTCGATCTTACCATCTCTAGCGTCCTGAGTCAAATCTCTACCGTATTTTTCGAGCACATCAAGTGAAACTTCTGGATCTTGAGAGGTAACTTTCTCTCCGTTTCTGATCTCGAGAATAATCTTCAAGACTGCATCATAAGAAATTCCGTACACATCAAAAAAAGCCTGATGTAAAGCTGACTTGTGTTTGATCAAAGCTAGCAAAAGATGCTCGGTAGTGACAAACTCGTCTTGCATCGACTGAGCTATAAAAAGAGCTTGGCCAAGAACTTGATTAAGATCCTGAGTGATACCGATCTGAGTCGATCACTGAATTTTTGGAAGCGATGACAACTTGAGCTTCAAGGTATTGAGCGAGCTCTGTAGCTCGATGCCTAGTTTCTTCATAATCAAAGGTCCGTAGCCATCTTTTTGATCGATAATTGCAAAAACTAAGTGCAAGACATCTATTGCACTATTTTGGTACGAAAGGGTTAGCTGACGAGCTGATTCTACAGCTTCAGAAGCTTTGATTGTAAATTTTTCGAAGTTCATTGTTGTTTTGGTTTGAGAGTAAAATAGCACTTGATTTAGATTGGTGCTACTATAGATAAAATTTTTTAGATTTCAAGTTTTTTATAAAAAATTTCATTCTGGTTGTCCCTTCGACAGGCTCAGGGAACGGGAGCAAATTTTTGCAAAAAATCTGAAAAATCAGTAGAGTGTTGCTATGATCAAAATATGAATCTGAAAAAAAATTATTTTCTGGTGCATTTGGACAGTGTTGTTGCTGGAATTTTTTGGTGTGGGAGGAAGGGTGTGGGCTGAGAAGGTGGTGAGTTTTGAGCAAGTGAGCGAGAAACTTGAAGCGATGATTAGAGAGGTACAGACTAAGCAGTCGCGTATTTCAGAAAAAAAACTTTTGATGTTGCAGAAAAAAAATAGTCAAGAGATTTGTCATTATCGCCATGATGGAGATTTTATTATCATGAGTCCGCTGTGTTTTTTGAGTTCGATGAAGCTGGATTTTGACTATAAAAGAGCTATTGATCTGGTCTGGAACGATATTGAATGATTTGAAGAAAGCTATGATATGTCGGCTCAGGAGTTTGAATACCAGTCGACTAGGCCAATTTTATCGAAGCAAAAAAATAGTATTGATATGCTGTATCAAAAAAGACTCGAAACTAAATTTCTGATGAATTTATTGCAATCTCTGGGATATTCTATCAGACTTCATAAAAAAACTTTTGCCTATGAAAAACTCGGTGAACTATCTCGATATGCTGTCAAAAGAGATATGAGAAACTGGTGAAGATGCTCAAAAACTAATTATCTACTGGCTATTGGCTCTCTGGATGGAATTCTCATCCAGCCATGAGAATATTTTAATATCAACAAAACGCTCGATAAAATCGACGACTACTGTACTGGCCAGACCAAGCAGGATTTAATGTTTTATGGTGGAGTTTGTGGTGCAAGTACGCAGCTTTTTAGACTTTCTCTACTGATGCCGGATATGGAAGTAACGAAAAGAAGCTGACACTCTCAGCGATATGTGAGATATTACAGCGATTATATTTTTGGTGATGATGCGGCGGTTTATCAAATGAACAAACAGCTCGAGGTGAAAAATAACTGATCTCAAGAGGTTTATCTCAGGACTCGAGACGGCCAAAACGAAAAATATCTGATCTGAATCTCACCAGCTCTTTCAACGAAAAAAGTGGTCATCGAAAGGAAACAAACTGGTGTAAAAAGTGCTGAGGTTACTAAATTTGTTTATAGTATTTTCGATAATCAATTAATTGGTCAGCAAAACTGGATTTCTTCGTATACGAGGAAAAACTATGACGGAAACTAATTTTTAAAAATATTTTTCTGGCTTATAATCAGAATACACCAACCAGGACTTGACTTTTTTAAAAACTTATCTATAAGGCATTTGTCGGCTCAATACCGACTCAAAAGGACCACAATAAAAAAAATATGAAGCATCTTGTAATTTTGGCATTTCTAGTCTCCATGACTAGCATTGCTCTTTGCCAGCAAAGACTGGTAGCAACTACGGGGACTAATACAGGAAACTGTCTCAGTTCTCCTTGTCAAACTATCAGCTATGCTCTAGGGCAAGCTGTCGATGGTGATACAATCAGCATAGCTACTGGAACTTATCCAGAAGCTGTGACTGTAAGTAAAAAACTCACAATAATCGGCGCTGGAAACAGCACGATCATTGATCCTCCTGGAACAGGTACTCCAGCTATTTCTATAACAGCAAGTGGAACTTTATCTCAACCAATCTTAGTGAAAAAGTTGAGATTGACTGGTGCTGCTGCTAGTTATGGCTGCGTCACGACAGGCACTGTTTCAGCAATCTTCATCGATAGCATCTCAGCTAATGGCTGCAGTATCGGTGTTGGCTATGCTGCTCATAGTACCGTCACTGATCTGGTGGTAAAACACTCAGATCTAAGCAACAATAGCATTGGATTTGGTAACTTTAGTAACATTCCTGTGACGAAGTTACAAAGAATATCCATTGATAGCTGCACTTTTACAAGTAATGCGTTCAATGGAGTAAGTATTTGTGGACATCCCACTAAGAATCCAGTAGATTTAGATTCTGTAGCATTAAAAAATTCTCAGTTTCAGTCTAATGGCTCTGATATTCAAATGGGACTTGGAGATATTATGTTTTTCCGTTACAACGGCAGAGCATATATCGAAAAAAACACCATTTCGAGTGGAGATGGCGGCATTGGTCTTCATCTAAGAGGCTGGGATAATGGCAATACAACACCGCCCTGTGGTCCCACAACTTATGTTTTTTCATTCCTCCCTGCTCAGCAGATGGTAATAAAAAACAATATAATTTCTGGAACCTGGGGGGTCAATCCTGCTGCTCCTGGCTATGATGGAGCTCCTGCTACACCATTTCGAATTACCTCTTACACTGATGTGGCTCAGATTTTGGTCGATAGCAATCACTTCGTTAGCAATGGACTAGCTGATGGCAGAACTCGAGCTTGTTTCTATTTCAATGATATAGGGACTTACTTGAGCTGTACACCAACTATCAATCCAGCAACACCGCTGGTTATGACAAATACTATTTTTGAGTTAACAGGAGTTATTTCTCCTGCTTCTCAGAACTTATTTATCGTCAATCAGTCGGTTAGTACGGGAGATATCGATGCGACTACTGGGAATACTTGGAGAGTAAATGGAACAAATCTTACTGATATGTACCAAGTGGAAGATCTCATTCTTCACTGGACTGACACACAAGTTGGATTTGGATTTGTCGAAGTAACTGACAATCAAGCCTATATCACTCCCAATAGTTTTTTCTCTTGTGGAAGCTGCTTTGCGAATACAACTTTTCCTAGTATCAATAGAGTCTTGGCTAAATGTCAGGATGGCTGGATACTCAATGTGAAAAGCGGTGGATCTTCAATCGGTTACTATGAACCATTGAGTAGCGTAGCACCTTTTGATACTCTGAGTTCTATTGTGACTAAAAACATTACCTTAAGAAGTGATGGGATACCTGTCATTAGAGCTTTGGGGATGAATGGAACAGGAAAAAAACTTTTTTTAGAATGTAATGTTATTGTTGGTAGAGGTGGTTTATTACTCAGTGCTGGGTATATACAAATCGGGAATTTTGATCTTACGATCAGAAACGATAGACATATATACTCGATCACTGCAGCAGCAGATCCTACTCCAAGTTATGTCATTACTAACGGAATGGGGCGACTCATTCAAAGAGAGGTTGGACCTGGTGGTTTGAGTACTGCTGTTTTCTATCCCATTGGCACACTGACGGCTTGTTTGCCGATTTCAGTCATCAATACTGGGACGAGAGATCACTTTGGTGCTAGAGTATTTGATCAGGTTTTTACAGCTGGGACGAGTGGATTTGCTTATACTTCTGGAGTAGTAAATGCTACCTGGATGTTTGACGAACAAACTCTTGGCGGATCTATTATCGCTATGGCTTTACGCTGGAAAACAGCTCAGGAGCTTCCTAGCTTTAATAGAGCTCAGTGCTATGTGAGCCACTTTGACGGACCAACATGGGATAGTCAAGCACTTGGTGCATCGACAATTACCTCTGGTTACTTTCAAAGGACTCGAGCTGGCATTACAAACTTTTCTCCCTTTGCTGTGCTTGGAAGTACTCCTCTGCCTGTAGAATTTACTTCATTTACTGTCTCTCGAGACAATCTTGAAGACAAAATAAAATGGAGTACAGAACGAGAAGAAAAACTTACTCACTTTGAAGTACAGAGAAGTATTGACGGCTACAATTTCGTAGCTTTGGGGAAAGTTTTTCCTAGAATGAACTATGAGTTTATCACAGCAAGTACTCAAGTTGATCGCTGCTACTATCGTATCGCAGCTATTGACCTTGATGGCACCATAAATTATACAGAAGTCGTAGAAATTCAGAGTCAAAAAACTTGGGATTTCTATAGCTCTGGTAATAAACTAGTTTTTCAAAACAAAAGCGCTGAAAAACTTGAACTACTGGTCGATATTTATTCGGTCAGTGGTGAAAAAGTAAGTGAGGAAAAAATTCTCCTGGAAGATCATACTATGAGAGATTTTTCTCTACCGGCTGGATTATTTATCGTTTCGGTAGCCTCTTATGAGACTACTGTAGTAAAAAAACTTTTTATATATTAGGTATTTTATGAAGTGGGAGTCCTCTCCCGCTTTTTTTGTTGGAAAAAAAATTTTTGCGGTGGAAGTAGTCAGAATAATAATTATAAATTTTTTTGATTAAGTAGTTTTTTACTCTTCTACCCACATATCAACAATGAAAATCGCACCTTACCTCCACTTCGTCGGTACAGCTGAAAACGCACTTTCGTTTTACAAAGAAATATTTCACGCAGAGCTGGTGATGCTCCAGAGATATAGCGAAACTCCTGAATATCCAGTCGACTGAGAGATGGGAAATCGAGTCATGCATGCGTATATCAGACGATGAGAAAATGAGCTGATGTTTTCTGATGTGAAAGGCAGTGATGTCGCCTTTTGAACAAACAACTACATCTCAATCAACTGCACTAGCGATGCTGAAATCACAGACTTGTACACTAAACTTTCGGCTGATGCTCAAAAAATCTGAATCGCTCTGCAGGACACCTTCTGGTGAGCTAAATTTGCTGGTTTCACTGATAAGTTTGGGGTGTGCTGGTACTTGAATTGGGATAAGCCAAAAGCTGCGTAGTTTTATTTTGGCTATGCTAGACTATGAAAAAAATACTCACAAAAACCATGAAATTTATAGCGGTCATACTTTTTCTGTGCGTGCTTAGTTTGCCTTTTGTCGTACCATTTGCTTTTGATCAGCCATGAGTTACAGGTAAAGAGGTCTTTTTTGCATTGACGAGATTTTATGGCGGATATGTCATTTTTCCTTGGTTTGTGGTGGGTTTTGTGTGGAACTGGTGGAGAGGGTAGACATGCAGACGTGGAGATCATGGAGGCATGGGAATGTTTAGGCGCGGAGACATGGAGATGTGATTTTATAAATTTCTAAACTAATCCTGGGCTTTTTGCTGCTTTTTCTAAAACTTTTTTGAGTTCTGGTAAATTTAGGTCTTCAAGTTTTTTGAAGCGAATACAGCTTTTTCATACACTGACTTTGCCTAGTTTTGATTTGTTTTTTTCGGCTAAATATTCACTGTTTTCGATAGAGCAGACATAGAGGCTGATGTAATTTTTTTGGTTGGCAAGTGAGATAATAGGTCGTTCTAGCATTTCTTTTTTGTAGCCTTTATAAGGAAATGATCAATAACCAAGCATGTTTGCTGCAAAGTGACTTTTGAATGTTGGAGATATTTTCTGAATAAAATCATGAAGAAATAAAATCGTGTCTTTGCGATCTGCTGGTATAGATTCTAAGTATTCTTTTACGGTAGTTGCCTTTACCGATTTGAACATATTCATATTTTGAGGTTTTATCAGAATAAAAATTTTTTCCTTATTTAAGTTGTAATATTTGAAGATTTTGATACTATATTGAAAACAGTTATATCTTCAGATTATTGAACGAATTACCAATTACAAGAGCTGATTTTTTACTAAAACAAAGTTCCGATGAAAAAACCAGCTACAATAGATGAATATATTTTATTTCTACAAGATGGACAACGCGAGACGGTGCAGAAAGTTTATGAGATGATCAGAGCGGCAGTGCCAAAAGAAGCGACTGCTAAGATTAGCTGGGGGGTGATTATGTTTTCGTATCACGGTATGTTGATTTGACTGGGGGCGGCGAAAAAACACTGTGCTTTATATGGTACGACTCAGACACTCGTTGATAAACTCGGTGATGAGCTGGCAAAATATGATGTTTCAAAATGAACTATTCGTTTTCCAGTGGATAAACCTTTATCAGCAGGATTGGTGAAAAAGATCGTACAGATTAGAGTGAGAGAAAATGGGGAGAAAAAGAGTGGTTGAAAGTCAGAATAAGTTTTTCATGAAATGATGTATTGATTTTGCATTTTTATAATAACAACTTAATGCTTAAAGAATTTGATAAATGGAATAGCCATAAAAAAGATTTGGAGATAAAAGATGGAAAAATATTTTTTAAAGAATGAGAAATCTGGCGAACAGCTATTTGACTTAATATTGGTTCAGAGTCTTGTGGTAAATGAGAAACATTTCGTCGTCCAGTACTAATTATAAAAAAACTTTCTGGAACAAGCTGTATAGCTATTCCTCTGACCTCAAAGCCAAAAGATGGTTCATGGTTTAGTGAAATCACAATTCACGACGAGAAAAGCTGGGCATTATTATACCAAATTCGCATGATGAGTACAAATCGCTTTCAGCGTCGTCTTGCAACATTGGATGATAAAGATTTTTTTCAAGTAAAAGAAAAGCTCAAGTATTTACTTGAACTTCCTTAAATCATATTATCACTCCGACGTATGCCGGAGATCGGTGGGTAGCCCCAAAAGTGACTCCATGATAATCAAAAATATTTAAAATGCAAATTAAAATACTGGAAATTATTAAGTTTTTATCATTTCAAAAATATAACAATGCAAAAGATCGTTCTTAATCTCCGATTTGAAAAAAATATCGAGGAAGCAGTGAACTTTTATGTTTCACTTTTTAAGGGTTCAAAAATTACTTATACTGCTCGCTATGGTAAGTCTGGAGCTGAGGTTTCTGGGATTGCAGAATGAAAAATTTTGACCATTGATTTTGAGCTGGCTGGGCAGGAATTTACGGCGATCAATGGTGGACCTTACATGAGTTTCACGCCTGCGACATCGTTTTTTGTGAACTGCGAGAGTGAAGAGGAAATCGATGCGCTTCGAGCGAAATTATCTGATGGATGAGTGGTCATGATGCCATATCAGCAGTATCCGTTTAGCCAAAAATTTGGCCGAGTTTCTGATAAATATGGAGTTTCTCGACAGGTGAGCTTGGCTCCTGCGAAACAAAAAATCACTCCGTTTATGATGTTTATCTGAGACAAAGCTGGGAAAGTCGAAGAGGCTGTAAATTTTTATACTCAGCTTTTCCCAAATTCAAAAACTGATCTGATCGCCCGCTACGAAGAGTGAGATGGTGATAAAGTTGGCTTGATCAAACACGCAAAATTTACTCTCGATGGCTATCAATTTGGAGCGCTGGAAAGCACTTATGCTCACCAATTCGCTATGAACTGAGCAATTTCGTTTCTCGTAAATTGTAAAGATCAGCAAGAAATTGACAAATATCGAAACGCACTTCTCGAAGGCTGACAAGCTCAACAATGTGGCCGACTTGTGGATAAGTACGGTGTGACTTGGCAGATTATCCCTGAAATTTTAGGAGAACTCATGACCAAAAAAGATCCTGCCAAAGTCGAAAAAGTAATGCAAGCGATGCTAAAGATGGTGAAGCTGGATGTGGAAGCGTTGAGGAGAGCTGGAGAGTAGAAAAACTTAGCTCATTGAGCAATGAAAAACTTTTGTTAGAATGAATTATAAAATACGAAAAATTCAAATGTATATAATTTTAGATTTACATAAAAAAAATAAATTAACTAATGACGGCTGTAAATTGATGAAAAAATTATTTCTGATTCTTTATATTACCAGAAAAATTTCTATGAAAAATTAGTAATGAAGAATATATAATATTAGATTGATTGAGAAAAAAAAGAAATACATTAGTGCATAATTCATTAAAATCGTACGAAATAACTCAAGAGGATTGTTTCTCTATAATAAGTAAATCTTTAGAATATTTAAGTAAGATAGCTTGATTATGAGGTTAAAATTTTTCCGTGAGTTTTTTGAATTGATCATTATTGTTCTTGAATGAATAAGTTTTACGACAAAGAATTTCTTGAAAAACAATCATTATCTAACAACTAAAATCTTTTTATTTCTCCTTCTCCCATGCAATCACACATAATCTCGCTTCGTCTTCAATCTCACTGACTGATCTCACCTCGCCACACGAGTGTGTATGAGGTCGTTTCTCAGATGGGGGCGATGCAGGCTCAGGATATAGGTCAGGCGATCTGGTGTGTGGGATCGCGTATGAAAAGTGCGACCAAAGAAACTATCGTCAATGCATTGAGAAGCTGAGAGATCGTGCGTACTCGACCGATGAGAGGGACTTTGCATTATTTGGCACCTGAGAATGTCAGATGGATGCTCGATCTATGTGCTTCCAAGACTTTGGGATGATTTGAGAAACGCAGAGATTATCTCTGAATGGACAGCAAACATGCTGAGAAAGCTCTCGATATTATGTCGAAAGCTCTCAAATGATGAAAAAATCTGACTCGTACACAGCTTGGTGAGACCCTCAAAGAGTGATGAATCCCCATGCAGAGTCAGCGAGTCTATCATCTGGCTTGCTATGCTGCGACTCTCGGACTGATTTGTTTCTGAGCTCCGACTGAGAAAGAAGAGACCTTTGTCTTACTCGATGAGTGGGTGCCAGCCGATATAAAAAGCCTGAATCGTGATGAGCAGCTCGCAAAGCTGGCGACTCTTTATCTGACTGGGCACTGACCAGCGACGGCTGATGATCTCGCTCGACGATCTGGACTTAGCAAAACCGACTGCAAAAAAGCTATCTCGCTCGTGGAAGATCAGTTTGAATTTCTTGAATATAACGGTAAAAAATATTATTTTTCTGGTGATCTCGTAAGCTGACAAAAAAAAGCAGAATGAAAAATTTTTTTATTGTGAGGATTTGATGAATATTTTTTGTGATATAAAGATAGATCCATAGTCGCAGACACTGAACATTATGGAAAACTTTTCACCAGTAATGGGATATTTTTCCCGCTGATCGTAGTAGATGGGAAAGTGGCTGGAGTCTGGAAGCGTGCTTGGAAAAAAGATACTGTAGTTTTCACAATTACAGCTTTGCCGTGAGTAAAACTTGATAAAGACGCTATTCATGCAGAAGCTGAGAAATATGCAGGATTTTGGGGAGTAGAGAAAATTCAGATCACAGACTAATTGGTTGGAAATCAAGCAGATTTTTGGTTGGAAATCAAGCAGATTTTTTGTAGAATCCGGGAGATTTATTTTTTTGAGAAACGATGAAAAAATCACTACCGTGTGAACGACAGTGTCAGTCTTGTGGAATGCCTTTTGATCAGGATTCTGAGAAAGGAGGGACGGAGAAAGATGGTAGCAAAAGTACGATGTACTGTAGTTTGTGTTACAAAGATGGGAAGTTTTGTCGACCAGATGCGACGGTGAAAGGGATGCAGGAGCTAGTTTGGGAGAAAATGAAAGAAAAATGATTTCGACGACCGATGAGAATGATGGCTTGGTATCAGATCCCGAGACTGAAAAGATGGAAATAGTAAGTTTCTAATTATACTGAAAATATTTTATTCTACAACAAAAGGTTCGCTTTTATAAGTAAAACTCACCTACAATAGAAAAGATTCTTATCACATTTTTTCAACCCTCGGCCGGGTTGGCATTTCTTTTTTATCATTGCTACAAACCCCGCATAAAATTATATTTACTATTTTTGCGGGATCGAAAACACTGGCAATCGAAAAGAAACCAAACACTTCGTAAGTAAGGTGAGTAAATTATTTTTCTTCTCTTCGCTTGAAAAATAAATTCTCACCTTAAAAAAATCTAGCCAACGCAAATTCTCGTCTTTACTCTCCTTCTTGCTCCTTGACTACTCACTATGTTTTTTCTTGGTTCTACCGACTCACCATCAAAGGATCGTCTCGTTCAATTTTTTCTACCATGAGGTTGGACCTCAGACAAGGTTGCGTTGGCGTTGACTAATAGTTATCTTCTTCTAGGAAACTTTTCTTTTTTAGAGATTATTTGTTACTTATTTTTATTTTTTAGAAATTTATATGCCAGAAAAAAAACTTTCAGGAAGTTTTGAATTTTCTGCGAAGATTTGGCTGTGGAATAATGGAAAATCTCCAGCTTCCTGGCACTTTGTGAATGTACCGAGGGATATTTCTCAGCAGATCAAAAAAATCTCAGCTACGATGCCGAAAAAGTGACGATGATCAATGAAAATAAGAGCCAGAATCTGATTTTTTTCGCGAGTGACGAGCATATTTCCTGAGGGCAAGACTGGGACTTATTTACTGCCGATCAAGGCTGAAGTTCGTCATGAACTTCATATCCAAGCCGATGACGAGGTACTCCTCTATCTGGATATTTTGTGCTAGCTATACCGATAGTTTTAGAAATGCTTTGTACTAAGCTTCCGAAAGGGTAGCTTGGTAGATGCATATAATTGGACCTATCATAAAATCTTTTTTGATTTTATTGCTGGTCCAATTTATCTTTATCTTCTTCATTTCACTTGAAGCTAAAGTGTCTAAAATCATCGGTATTAACTCTTTCATCCATTCAAATTCTTTCTCAATTTTCATGGTGTTCGAGTTTATCATCCTCTAGGAAAAATTTTTTTCGCGTCTGAGTTTTTTGAGAACACTATGGTATTTCCTACTAATCTGACGAGCTTGATGAATCGCAAACGGAATCACAGTCGGGATCCTCTGCTTGGATTCTTGGTTTATGCTCTCTAGTCGTCTGAGAAATTTCTGTTTCACTATCTGAATATTGGCTCCCAAAGACCTTTGCTCCTGAGCTGTCAATCTCAAAACACCTTCATCGCTGATGTGATTTTTGGCTTTTTCATAAAAAATTTTTTTCTGGTTTTCATCCAAAAACTGAGAGTTCTTGATAGAAAAATAAAGCTCTGCCTTGGTTTCTCTTTTGTTTACATTTTGACCTCCATGTCAGCCACTTTTACTATGTCTGATCTGGATTTCTTGACTCATGATCTGATCTCGTTGGCTCATCTGAAAAGCTGAGAAGCTAAAAAAATATTGTAGTGGAAAAAGCTCGGAAAGTCAATTTTTGACATTTTCTGCTTGTATTTTTATTTTTTATCGGTATCAATTTAATTAATTTAATTCACGCTTTATCTTTCAAAATGACAACTGAAACCATTTTAAAACCAATCTGAAACTGACAAATCACCATACCTCAGGAGTGGAGAATTTTTCTTAATATTGATAAAAAAAATGTCAAAGCATCGCTGGTGGGTGGTAAAGTCATCATCGAAGCTATCGAACCAAATCTTACTGATCGAGATGTAAAAAAAATCAATCTCACTGACTTGTGAAGCGATCTACAAAAACAGATAAAACAATCTCACAAACATTATCGTACAAAAAATAAATCTGCATTTATTTCTCATGAAACTGCCCGAGAAAATGCTTAGGATTTTGTATGATAATACCCACAGTCTTAGAAAAGATCTTCAGGATATCAAGCAACAGAAAAAATATGCTGAAAAAGTAAAAAACTCTGTAGAACAGTTTGCCTCACATTATCCTCAAACTCTTGGTGATATCAAGAAACTTGAACCTAAGCAAAAAAATATTTTTAGACTAAGAGTCTGATTTTATAGAGTCATTTTTTCAATCGATACAGGAAACCAGATTATGATAGTTCATAGAATTCTCCAGAGAAAAGATGCTTATGATGATTTTTAAACAAAAACTGCCCAAGCTTGAGCAGTTTTTTTGAGCAGAATAATATTTTTTTGAGATTATTTTCAGATAATTTTGTCGATGATACCGTATTTGAGAGCTTCTTCTGGCATCATGTAGTTGTCTCTTTCGACATCTTTTTCGACCTGAGAAAGTTTTTGACCAGTGTGCTTTGAGATGAGTTTATTGAGTCTGTCTCTCGTAGCAAGGATGTGCTCAGCGACGATAGCGATGTCAGTGGCTTGACCTTGAGCTCATCAGAGAGGCTGATGGATCATAACTTCAGCGTTTGGGAGAGCAAATCTTTTACCTTTTGCTCCACCCATGAGAAGCATAGCTCCAAAAGAAGCGGCTAGTCCCATACAAACTGTAGCGACATCACATTTGACATACTGCATAGTGTCGTAGATAGCAAAACCAGCAGTAACATGACCTCCTGGAGAGTTAACATACATAATGATATCTTTATCTGGGTCTTTTTTTTCGAGATACAAAAGCTGAGCGACGATATTGTTGGCCATGTGAGGCTCGATTTCTTGACCGACAAAAATGACTCTGTCTTCGAGCATTCTAGAATAAATATCGTATGCTCTTTCTCCTTGGCTCGTTTTTTCAATGACCGTTGGGATTAGTACCATTTGTTTTTGTAGCTTAGCAGAATAAAAATTTTTTAATGATTTTTTTGTATAGTAGTTATCACAATGAGCATTTCAACTTGAAATTATCTTTTGGAAATATAAAGGATAAGCGAGTAGATTCGTTTATTTTTTTGTACAAAATGAAAAAAAAATTTCTTACCGTTTTGCTTGGAGTTTTGGCATCAGTTAGTGCTCAAACTTTTGCTGCCCAGAGTGGAGATAGTTTCACTACGAGTCTTTTTGATAAGAAAAATAGCTTACTTGAAACGCTCAGCTGAGCAAGTGTGACACTTCAGACAAAAGTGGCTGGAGTAAACAAAACTTATAACTCAAATGCTGATTATCAGACGCTTCACTGTCTCGGGATCTCATCGCTCGACCAGCTCTCTGGTAACACAAGCTCTGGCATCCAGCAGCTTACCACTACTATTTTGGAACAATATGTTACTCTTCAGACTGCATTCTCTACTTATGAAAATAAGGTTTCTTTATGACTTCTCAGCGACGCTGAAAAGATAAACACGATGAATTGACTTGTTCAGCAGCTTACTCACTATGAACAAAGCCTTTCGAGTAGCATATCTCAGCGAACTCTCCAAAATACTGCTCAGATCAATTCTTTTGAAAATGATATTATCAACTATATTTCTACCAATAAAAATTTATTGACTGAAATGAGAACTCTCAAAACTGGTATAGAATCTGCTTATGCTCAAAATTCTGCATTTCAATCTGGTGTCCAAAATTTTTTATCTGGAAACTACAAAGAATTTTCTCAAAAACTCAGCGCAACTCAATCACTTCCAGTTCTTACTTTCAAAAAACAAATTACTGGAATTTTAGGAACTTATTATTCTGAACTTATCCAAACTCCTTGACTTTATGCTGAGATGGATACCTATACTCAAATTCTTATTAAAGAATATCAAAATCGTTTCCAAGAACAAGTCGCGACTTTACTCGATGGATTTGTGGATCAGAAACTCTATGCGAGCATCAAATCTCAAATGATCTCTCTTCAGACTGGATTTGTTAATTCTGGTGTCATCAACTGTACAAGCATTCTCAATAAAAAAACTGAATTAACAAATCTTTTGAGCAGCATATCAGCTTGATTTGACGGACTCATCGCTTCACTCAACCATAATACTACTCAGTTCAACAATATAGAAACAATCAACCAATTGATTGAAAATTCGAACACAATTTTGAAAAATTTTCATACTACAACAAGTGAAGAAATTTCTCAAAAACTTATCAAAAAAATTACTGAACGCAGAAGCTTGATAGTAACTCAACAAGAAGCAGTACAAAAACTTTTTGATGAACAGGTGGCTAGAAAAAGCATACTAGAAAACCCAAGAGTTTCAGCCGGAGGAAAAGAAAAAACGAGATTGTCTATCATAGAAAATTGTAAACTTCTTATCCCTCAAGCTCCAACTATCACTCAGAAAAATCAAATTGTGACTTTTTTACAGTCTCTGTGAGATACAAGCGTAACTTTTTTTCAAGCCGATTCAGTTTTCCGCTTTGATCAGAAAATTATAGACAGCATCTTGGCAGCTCTTGAAAAAATCTGAGCAACTTATCGTTCAAAAACTGAATTTACTGACCGCCTCAAAACTGCTCAAGAAAAAATCGTCACGCTCCTTACTACCCGTCTTCCTCAGAAAAAAATAGTTCTCCTCAAACATATCCAAGAAGCTTTTTCTCAGTATCTTCAAAGTCATTAATTTAGCCATCTCTTCGGAAAGCAGTCAGACTCAGGGACCGGTTAAGTGGTTTTATTTCTTGGTCAATCATGGCTCAATCGCACCATCAGAAAAAATATAAGGGCTTTACATTGCTTGAGATTATTATCGCTGCTGTCCTTTTTTTTTCATTGGTGGCAGTGAGTCTTTCGCTTTATAGAAATTTTTTTCAAGTGAAGAGAGACATAGAGATCAAACAATTATTGGTCCAGAACTCATACAAAATCGTAGAACAGATAAATCAATTTTTTAAGGACTATACGATAGATTATGAAGAGTACTTCAATAGATCAATTGTCTGATGTGATAAAATAAACCCATCTTTTTTTTCCTGGAATGTGATGTTCATAGAGAAAGACTGAAGCTGTGATGTTTTTAGTTCTTATGGAAATTTCAATAATTTTTCATCTGACACTAACCGTCACCAGCTTTATTATTGTAGTTCTATAGGGCCGTCTCAAATATCTCCCCAACAAGTCAATGAGAATCCAACCGTTTTGTCTTGAGATGGCTGTGTCACTGCGTCGATGAATACTTGATGGCAATCTTTTGGACAATATGCTTTGCAGTTTTTGGATGTAGCTGATGATGCAGATGGAGAAGCTTGATCTGTTTGAGATGATGACGATGCTCTCATTTGAAACTGACCTATGGCTACTATTCTTTGACAATCTGGTGCTCAGGAACTTTACCTCATATCTCAAGATAAAAAACAGAGAGTTTTTTTAAGAAGAAAACTTATTGAGAGCTGAGATCGAAATTGAGATTGAATCGTCTGAAATAGTCCTGTTGATAATCTCTATGCTCTTCAGATACTGAAACTCAAATCTTTTGATGCTTGAGATAATCACGATTTTTCTCTCACTAATAGCTCTGGTGTTTATGACTGACAGATTGACACTTGGGCTTGTGATTTTTGACAGTGATTTATCTGTAACTGAAATTCAATTGGCTGACTTTTTTCTGGTTATAGACTGCCTGTCAATGGTGATGATGGATGGGTCTCATTTTTTAACTGAGATATAACTATTTCTTCTCGAAGTATTTCTCTTAGTCCGCTTAAAGACCCCCTCCTTGCAAACAATCATCAAGAATCTCAGATACAGCCATTTTTAACTGTTATTATAACTTTCCATCCCTATTGAAAAAAACTTTGAAAGCAGTTTCTTTGAGGACTAATAAATCAAAACATCACTCTGCAAACAAGCTTTCGCGTTAAATCTCAGTACTAAAATTCACTAGACTATTTTTTACCCCTTTTGCCGATGCTTTCATTATATATTCATGTTCCCTTTTGTGATAAAAAATGCTCTTATTGTAGTTTTTTTGTCGTACCAGAGTGATCTGATGGATTAAAAAATCTCATAGGACAGTATACCATATCTCTCGAAAAAGAGATCAAATGGCGGAGCAATCTTGTTTCTTGAAAAAAAATTAAGACTCTCTATTTTTGATGAGGAACGCCCTGAAAGCTTTGAATCGAAAAACTAAAAAAAATCATTCATCTGGTTCTCACATCGTTTGACTGCTCTGAGATAGAAGAACTCTGAATCGAACTCAACCCTAATCCCTTTGATGAAACTTTTTTCATCACTGAACAGCTTTATGAAACATTTCATAAAAAAATTCCATCGATTAGAATCAGCTATGGAATTCAAAGTTTTGATGATGAGATTTTAAAAGAATCTGGAAGAACTTATAATTTCACTGGTCTTCTTTGATTTTTCCAGCAGTTACAACACTTAAAAAAACCTTGACTCAAGTATAATTTTGATTTTATTGCTTTTTGAAAAAATGGAGCAAAAGTACGAGATTATCAGAAAATATCTTTTTTTAAAGATTTGGTGGAGAAAAAATTAGCAGATAGTTTTTCTCTCTATACTCTGGAACTTTTTGAAGGAAGTCAGCGATACCATGAACTTACGAGTAAAAAAGATGGAGAACAGCTAAGAGCCAAAGAATGATTTGGACTGAGAAAATATGGCAGCGATGATGCAGTTTATGAGGAATTTGAAGAGCTCAAAAAAATCATCCAGTCAGCTTGATATCAAAGATATGAGCTATCAAACTATGCTCTGAAAGAAGGAAAAAGCATTCATAACTGTGTCTACCGAGAAATGTGAGACTATCTTTGACTCTGACCAAGCGCTTCCTCATTTCTCAAGGCTGAAACACTGGGGAAAAGCTGATTTGAGATCCAATCAACTACTCTATGAGCTCGTTTCTCAAATACTCAATCTTTAAAAAATTATATTCTGGCTGCTGAAAAATCAGATAATCAGCGAATCAAAAAAAATTCCTTCTCTGAACTCGATGCTAAAAATATGCTGTTTGAAGAATTTTTTTTGAGGCTGAGAACGAATCAGTGAATCCGTAATATAGCTGATTTTGAAGATATTTTGATTCCAGACTATGAAGAAAAACTTTCTTGACTCAATCGTGATGGTTTTATTGAGTACTCAAAAAATAAACTTACTTTGACAGACAAGTGAATGGATGTCTATAACTCAATCATTTCTGAACTTCTTCTTTAAGTAAATACTGAAAAAGTCAGACTCTCCTTTCCCTTCGATAAACTCAGGGACCGGAAAGATGAGATAGGCAAAACTCGTCGTGGCTCCTCGCAACGACGAAGCCTGCCTGCGGGGCAATGACGCCAGAGGAAAGTCAGTCACTCAGCGATTGAAGTTCTCTTGGTGTTCCAGAATTTAATACTTATTGTAAAAAATGCTATTACTCGTCGATAAACCAACTGGAATTACAAGCTATGATATTATCAGAGTTTTGAAGAAAAAATTCCCTTGAGAAAAAATCTGACATGCTGGGACACTTGATCCTCTCGCTACTGGAGCTATGCTGATTTGAATTGGAAAAGACACCAAAAGACTCACTGAGCTTACCTGAAAAGACAAAAGCTACATTACTACTATCGACTTTAGTCAGGATTCAGATACTCGAGATATTGACTATCGAGACTATCTCGAAAGTATTTTGATTCATTCGAGCGACTGACGAACCAATAAGCAATGACAGAAAATCTCTCTTCCCAGCCTAAAAGAGATAGAGCAAAAACTACAAGAACTAATTCCTGAAAAAGAATTACCTCTTACTCCTTTTAGTGCTAAAAAAGTAGCAGGAAAAAAACTTTATGAAGAAGCCAGAAAATGAAATATTATTTCCACGAATAAAATAATGTCGACACAGTCTTTTGAGATAGTTTCTTATGAGTTTCCAATCCTTACTGTCAAACTGACCGTCTGATCTGGAACTTATATAAGATCTATAGCTCATTGGCTCGGAAGCGAGTTCGGCATGGGAGGTATTTTGACAACTCTCAGAAGAATAAGTATCGATAAATGGTCTATATGAGATATTTGTAAGTCGAGTGATAGAGATAATTTAGCTTATGAAGAAATTTTTCTTTAAGTATATCTCGAAAAACTCATATTTCCCTTCGACAGGCTCAGGGACCAAAAAAAGATACGATGACGATAAGAAGTTTAGTTAACTAAGATCGTAGTTTACATAGTTGACATCTTTTTTTGGAGATGATATACTATCGTGAAGGTAGCGACGAAATCGGGTTCTTTGTCTCTTGGCGAAATGATGAGTATTTGTTTTTATCTGATCAGAAAGCTCTTCAAAAGAGATCTTATTCTGAAGATAAGCGACTGTTTCTTTGTAACCGATTCACTGCATAGACTGAAGATCTGGACTGTATCAGCTCGCTAGCAAGCTCTGAACTTCTTCTATAAGTCCATGAGACAACATCCAATCAATTCTAGTATCGATTCTCCTGTTAGCATCCTCTTTTTCTCTCCAAAGTCCAATCATTAATAAAGGTCTCTCTACTGGTTGCTGAAAAAAAGACTCAGCCTTTGGTTTTCAAGTCTTGTAAAAAATCTCTAAGGCTCTGACTATAAATCTTATAGAATTGGGATGGTGGTTCTTAGCTTCAGTAGGATCTACTTTGGCAAGTTTTTCGTGTAATGAGCCTGGATTTTTTTCTTCCTCAGCGTATAATTTTTCTCTCAGCTCATAATCTGGTGAAACCTCTGGCATAGAAAAATTCTTGTACAAAGTATCGATATAAAGTCCTGTTCATCAGACGACAATAGGAATTTTTTTTTGATCTACAATCTGAGAGATGATTTTTTTAGCATCTGAATTTCGTTGCCCAGCAGTATAGTGTTGATCTGGATTCACTATGTCGATGAGATGGTGGGGGATTTTTTTTCTGGTCTCAACCGAGACTTTATCTGTACCGATGTCCATATTACGAAATATTTGTCTACTATCAGAAGAAATAATTTCACTATCAAAAAAATCTGTGAGCTGAAGAGATAAATCGCTTTTCCCTGTAGCAGTAGGTCACCAAATCAAAACAACTCATTGGCTATTTTTCTCATAGAATTGCTCTATTTTAGTTTTAGCATTTTTCACAATTTCTTCTTTTTTCATCAGTTTTCAGAATAAAAATTTTTGAAAATTTAGCAGATTATTTCTTTATCGTCGAGAATTTGTTGCTGAAGTTTATTGACAAGATGATGAAGATAGACGATGTTGTGAAGACTAAGAAGAATCCCACCCAGAATTTCATCGGTGCGAATAAGGTGATGAAGATATGCTTTGGTAAAGTGTCTCGAAGTGAATGAGTCGATCTCAGGATCAAGTGAAGTGAAATCATTTTTGTATTGAGCATTGGAGAGTTTGATATTTCACTGAGAGGTCATAGCAAGACCGTGACGGCCGAGTCTGGTCGGTAAAACACAGTCAAACATATCAAAACCATTGGCTACTGCGTGAACAATATCTTGATGCGTTCAAACTCCCATCAAATATCTTGGTTTATCTTCAGGAAGCTGTGGCCCAATAAACGAAACTATATCTCTGACAAGCTCTTTTGATTCTCAGACGCTGACTCCTCCGACTGCGATTCAGTCGATAGCAAACTGCTTGAGATAGTCTAGAGATTCTTTACGAAGCTGGTGATCTGTTCCTCACTGAACAATTGGGAAAAGGACTCATCTGATGCTGTCGTACTGAGGCAAAAAATAGTCGAAAGCTCTCTTGGCTCGGCGATGAGTAAGCTGCATTTGCTGGTAGTATTTTTTGGCTGAGATTCACGCTGGAGAACAGACATCTAAAACCATCATAATATCCGATCAAAGATTTGCTTGGATGTCGATCACTTTTTCAGGCGTAAATCGATGCTCTGAACCATCATAAGGAGATCTAAATTTTACTCACTGCTCTGACACTTTGGCAAAAGGTCTCTGAGATGTATTGTTTGGGCGATCTTTTTGACCTAATCAAAGGCTAAAAACCTGGTATCATCAGCTATCGGTCAAGATAAGCTGATCTCGATTTTCAAACTGGTGAAGTCAGCCCGCTTGCTTGACAATTTCATCTCCTGGACGAAGATAAAGATGAAAAGTATTTGCTAATATAAGATTGATAGCTGGTAAAGCACCAATATATTTCGGATCACGAAGCAAATCTAGAATCAAACCCTTGATTGTAGCTCTCGTTCCAACTGGCATAAAAACTGGTGTTGTCAATGTAATTCCATTCAAGGTAATCTGTCATACTCTTGCATTTCACTTTTTTTTGAGTATTTTAAACTGAAGTTTACTCATTTTTTTCATAGGTTGTTAAAAGTTTTTTACTTATAAGGATTGTGATGCGTTTTTTCAATCGATCTCGCTGATTAAGTATATCTTTTTTGATCATTGGTTTCTTCATGAGCTGATATACTTTTTGACAAGATAGCTGTCCTGCTAGTCTTGCAATCATCGGACAACAAATTACCCTCAAAAATTTTAGCGAATCTTATATTGCTTCTGGTCAAATAGCCCAACCCAATTCCCTTTCTCGAACACTAAAAAGAAATTCCACTCTCGTAAAGACAGTGGCTGGAGAACGTTTTTCCCATACTTTTTCTACTCCTGGCACTTACTCTCTTACCCTGGCTTCATCATCAAGAAAATGCCCTTCCCAAAGCACAATTACTGTGGTTGTTTACCAGGATTTATATCTTTTTTTGGGAGATAGCGATCAGTATTTTAGTCCTGTTTTGGAGAAAAATATTGCCAATAATATGGTTTGATTTCAAAGAATTAGCGCATCCAATCTTCAAACTCTCTGACAAAGCGTTCGTGATATTTCTCATCTTCTCGCTTCTACAAAAGCTACTTTCATTCATACTGAACAATATAGCACTATTTTTGAGGGGCTTAATCAGATTGAAAGAGTACACAGCGGTAGTCTTTTACAAAAAAAACCACTCTTTTTGGTAAGCGATGTGGACAAATGATTGCTCAAAAAAATTATGGCTTCTTTTCTCAAGCAACACTGAATCAATGATTTTTATATCATTTCTAGCCAAGAATTTAAAAGCATTCTCTTTGGACTTTCTATAGGACAAGATGTTTTTCATAATCCCGATGTTCTTTTACAACAGGTTTCCTTTTCTGGAAGATGAGCTTTTTATAGTGTGTCTTGGATTATTGATTACATTGTATACCATTGATTTCCTCTCAATTCAATAAAGATCCTATTGATGGTTTGTTTCTTACTTGTGATAGTTACTGTCATCAAACAAGTTATTGGTCTATCTTCCTTTGCGGTTTATCAGCCTATCATCTTTGCACTTATCTGCCATCTCGCTGGATTTGATGTCTGACTTTTTTTTATGTTCGTCGCTTTTTTAAGCGTATTATTAATTTCTACTCTTTCCAGCACAATTACTTTTCTTTATAGCTCAAAAATCAGTTTAACTATTATCCTTTACTTTCTCCTGACTTTTGCTTTACTGGGTCTGTCGAAAAAACTTGGTATCTTTGCCGATTTTTCTATCTTTTCTCAGCCTCTTATCTTAGTTGCTCATCTTTATGTTCTGACAATAGCTCATAAACTTTTTTTGAACAAAATTATTTTTTCTCCTCGTAAAACACTTTTTTCTGCTGGACACTTTCTTGTATTTTCATTTATTTTATCCGCTATTTTACAGTCTGATAGACTAGGTAATTTTCTCCTCATCTATCCAGAAACTGTTTTACTCTTTCTCGTTATTCTCATCCTCGTCTGAAAATATACTGGGCTTCAAATTATGGAACTCATACGCTTTATGCCTCTTATCACTTGGCAATTCAAAAAATTATCAAAATAAACTTTTACTCTGCAAAACAATAACACAAATGAAAAAAAATCTCTATTCCTCTTTTGTTTTGATCTTGATTCTCTTTGTATCGTGATTTTTCTGAGATTATTCTTATGGTTTTTCATCAATGTCTGATGAACTTATCAATTTAACAGTTCCAATCAATGACGATAGCTACATAGCTTGAAAGGATATTGATACAACAACCACAATCGATGGGGATTTAAATATTTTTTGAAATAATATTACTATTTGATGACTTGTAAACCAAGATTTACATAGTTTCAGCAAAACTTTAACGGTACAGGGAGATATTGAAGACGATCTCATTGTTGTCGCTGATACGGTAAAAATATTTGGTCAAATAAAAGGTGACGCAATTATAATAGCAAGAGAAGTAGAAATCTCTAATGGCGTCACAATTGGCTGAGATATGGTAATTACAGCCCAGAAATTTACTTTTCATGGAACAGCTAATGGAACTACCAGAATCAATGTGCAGCAGCTTATTTTCAATGGTCTTGTGAATGTAAATGCAATTATCAATGCGAAAGAGATCACTCTTTGACAATGAGCAAGCATCAAAGGAAATCTTACCTACTACACTAATAAGAAACTTTCTGAACTAGAATCTATCGTGGATGGAACATCTGAAATCAGACCTGTAGACTATAGTAATATTACTGCTATTTGACAGGGAATACTGGAACATTTAGTTGCTTGGAATATTATTTTTGTTTCTTTACTGTGCGTCATCCTCTATTTTTCTGCACCAGCTTTCTGGAAAAAAGTTACTGACACCACTCTTTCTCATCCTGGGAAAAGTTTTTTAGCTGGATTTGTCTTTGTTGTTGGTATACCTTTTGTGATTCTCATTCTCACACTTAGCATAGTTTGAATTCCTGTGGCACTACCCCTCTTTTTTCTGTATTGGCTTGTAGTCCTTTCTTCTGAAATTTTCTTGGTTCTGACTCTTACCTATCTTGTTAGCATTCGCTTTTTTAATGGCACTGGCTGGCAGCACAAGTTTTCTCAGACTCTCTGTATTATAACTTTAGCCTGATTAAGTACTTTTATAATGCGAATTGATCGATTTTTTTCTCTCTTTACTCTCTGAGCCTCGCTTCTACTTATAGTTGATTCACTCAGACTATCTCGTCTCAAAAACTAATTTTATCACTTCTTCTCAATTATGAAAAAAATTCTTTGATCTTTCCTTTTGGCTCTTGTCCTTTTAACAACTCAGACTTTTGCACTTGAAAAATTTGCTGATGAAACAGTTTCAATTTCTCAGCCTATCAATCAAGATCTCTATGTAGCTGGCGATACTCTTGATATTTCTACAGTACTTGGTGGAGATTTCTTATGAGCTGGGGGCACTCTCTCGCTCAATAATGAAGTAAAACAAGATGCATTTGTTGCTGGAGGAACTCTATTTATCAGAGCATCAATCGGTGATGACCTCAGAGTAGCTGGTGGCAATGTTTATATTCTTAGTAAAACAATCTGATGAGATTTGATCGTAGCTGGTGGAAATGTGGAAATACCAGAATGAGTAATTATTAAATGAGATTTGATTATTATGGGATGAAATATTAAACTTGCTGGGAATGTCGACTGAGATGTAGAGATTTATTGAGGGAATGTGTTTCTCAATAGCGTTATTGGTGGTGCTGTCACTCTGGAAGCTGAAAAACTTACTCTTGGGACAAATACTCAGATCAAGGGCAATATCAATTATACGCTTCCTGAAAAAAATCAAGGACTTGAGCTTATCACTCAGGGCACTAAGGAATTTACTGCAGGGTCTATGACAAGAAAAAATCTATGAAAAGAGATGTTTACTAGTGCTGACACACAAAAAATATTTTGGTGAGTTGTCGCTGCATTCGCTTGATATCACTTTCTTTTTCTCTTTGTCTTTGGAATTATTTTCTTTTATCTTTTCCCTGGTTATCTGAGAAAAGTCTGAACAATCCTCTCTCATAATACTCGAAGCATGTGACTAAAATGACTTCTCATCTTTGTTTTATTACCAATAGCTTGTATTTTCTTGGGAATTACACTCATCTGATTACCTTTTGCTGGTCTCTTTTTTGCTTGGTTTTTATTTTTTATTCTTCTCTATGAACTTGTCTGTGTAGCTCTTTTTTCTCATATGATTCGAAATCGTTTCTTTTCTACAAGAAACCCATGAACTGTCACTATTTTGCTACAACTTCTTGTTATTACTGTTTTGAGCATCATTTTTACTCTTATTAATGGCGTTGATTTATTAGCTGGATTCTTTGCTCTTGGTGCGGTGGCTACTTATAACTGGAAAATATTGAAAGATAAACTAGTATAATAAAATTCTCTTTTTCACTAAAAGGTAGGTTAACCATAACCTGCTTTTTCGTTTTTTATGTATTTTTTAATTGATTCTTTTCATAGTGTATACTCCAAAGTATGCACAAAGTTTTTTAAATAAAGAGGTTGAATAAGTTAAATATTCTCTCTACTCAGTTATAATCTATGGCTTTAAGTATTCCTTGGACAATGTCATCAATAAATGTAAAATTTCTTAACATATCTCCGTTATTATAGATTTCTATCGGTTTATCGTTAATAATTGTTTCTGGTAATCCTACTATGGTATATTTCATTATTTTAATTTATATAAATACTAAATAGTTGTACCATTTGATTACATATTATCATTTAAATTTTTCTTAGTAGATAAATTATCTACCACTATATACATTTCTATTCTGTAAACCTAATTGCTGCAATATTAACAAAAAACACAAACAAAACATATTGACAAAGATTCTTAAATAGATAAAAGAGAGAAATGAAACTACAAAATCTGTATGAAAAATATCAAA
>OEIV010000159.1_pt1 | contig 42809 bp, 30 predicted proteins | sample 1539231 | NCBI WGS metagenome assembly OEIV01 (sample SAMN03794762, study PRJEB22550) | activated sludge metagenome | feature: wastewater treatment plant; material: activated sludge; isolation source: Wastewater treatment plant of a petroleum refinery complex | place: Argentina: Buenos Aires ... | reverse complement strand
TGCCGCCCACAGCCGCGGTGACGCCTACGCTGGAGACAACCGCAACCGTGGCGGTGGCGGCGGTGGATATAAAAGAGATTATTAATCTATCAATTTTATAAACCTATTTAAAACACAGTTCTTTTGAGCTGTGTTTTTTTTTATTTAAAACGTTAAAGTCTTTGTTAATACTAAACCTTTATATCAACAATAGGTCATAGGTGCATAAAATTTATAAGATATGAATACAAAACATTTTTTTTCAGTAACCTTATGTGTGATTGGATTATTATTATCTTCAATCAATGTAGACGCACAAAGAAATTATAACCGGGATGATAGAGGTCGCGACCAATATCAACGACATGCGCCTCGTCACCGCGGTCAAATGAGAGGTCACAGACATGGTAGACCTGCCTTTGTATGTGCACCACCTATTCGTCACCGCAGAATTGTGAGAAGACATGTACCATGTGCACCTCTTGCGTATTATGCACCTCCTCGTAGAGGACATCATCACAGATGGCATAGATAAGCGTTTCGGGTAATGCTAAATTGAAAACCTTGTAATGAATCATTTAGATAAATTACAGGGTTTTTTTGTGCGAATTTGCGAGAAATAGGACTTTTTAAAATTTGAGTATTATAATTCCAAATAAATTGTATCTTCGCCCGTTCAAAAATTAACATACCAAAAACTAAGAAATTAAGACATGCAGTTAAAAGGATTGATTAAGCTATTTACATTAGCGTTGATACTAATTTCACTATTTCAGTTATCATTTACATTTGTAGTGAACAATTATGAGAAAAAACAGGCCTCAAAAGTAGCATTGCTGGTAAAGCAAGAAAGCCCTGAACTCAAAGATGATGCCCTAAAATTAGCTATTGACGACAAGTTACGTTTTCATTTAGATAGTTTATCAAGTCAAGTGATTTATAATCTAGGCTTTAAAAAATACAGTTATCAACAAGCCAAAGAAAATGAATTAAACTTAGGTTTAGATCTACAAGGTGGTATGAATGTGGTATTGGAAGTGAGTTTAGATGAATTGGTGCGTAATATGAGCAACAATCCTAAAGATCCAGCTTTGAATGCAGCCCTCTCAGAAGCAAACACAATGAAAGCAAATAGTCAAGCCGACTTTATTACCTTATTTGCAACTGCTTATGCGAAACAAAATCCAAATGCAAAACTTTCAAGTTTATTTGTAAAAGTGGGTGACAAAGATTTAAACTTCAACTCTTCAAATGAAGATATATTGAAAAAAATGAAAGCCGAATCAAAAGATGCGATTAATAGAACATACAGAGTGTTATTAACCCGTATTGATAAATTTGGTGTGGCTCAACCGAATGTTAATTTAGATATTGAAAGAGGTATTATCAGTGTTGAATTGGCTGGTGTAAATAATCCAGAAAGGGTGCGTAATATTTTACAATCTACTGCAAAATTAGAATTTTGGGAAACCTACTCTCAACATGAGATTGCTCAAAATATTGTAAAAGCCGATGAAGAATTAAGATTAATGCTTGCAGGCAAAAAAGACACCTCATTGGCTAATATCGCTACCAATGCTGATACTAATAATGTAGCTTCTACAAACAAATCAGATACTGCTTCATTAAGTTCACTTTTAGGTACAAAAACAGACACCAGTAAGACAGATACCAGCACAGCGAATATGTCTGATGAAGAGAAAATGGCAAAAGCAAGAAAAGAAAATCCTTTGAGAAGTTTCTTGTTAGGTGGTTTTGATGTACGACAAAATCCTAAAACAGGTGAAGTTATCAATACACCGCAGGTATCATATGTATATATCAGAGATACTGCACAAATTAACAGATACCTGGCTATGGATGTAGTAAAAAATCAATTCCCTAAAGATTTGAAGTTTTTATACGGTATGGCTGACAAAGAATTAAGAGAGAAAGAAAAAGTTTGTATTCTTTATGCGATTAAAAAACGTCCAGGTGTAGATGAACCAAAATTGGGTGGTGATCATATAACTGATACCAGACAAGACTATGATAGAGTGACTGGTCAGCCGGATGTTCAAATGACTATGGATAATATCGGTGCCAGAACATGGGAGAAATTAACGGGTGATAATGTAGGTAAACCGATTGCTATTGTATTAGATAATTTAGTTTATTCTGCACCAGCTCCAAGTGAAAGAATTTCTGGTGGTAGCTCTAATATCACGGGAAGTTTTTCTGTAGAAGAAGCAAAAGATTTAGCCAATATTTTAAAAACAGGTAAATTACCTGCACCTGCTAAAATTGTACAAGAACAGGTTGTCGGTCCTACCTTGGGTAAAGAAGCTGTAAATGGTGGATTGTTATCATTTGTGATTTCATTTTTAGTAATCTTCATCTTAATGTTGGTGTATTACAACACAGCGGGTTGGGTTGCTAATATTGCTTTAATATTAAATTTGTTATTTACGATTGGTGTTTTAGCTGCATTACATGCAACCCTTACTGCTGCAGGTATTGCGGGTTTAGTATTAACAATCGGCATGGCGGTTGATACCAATGTAATCATTTTTGAACGTATCAAAGAAGAATTAAAATTAGGTAAGTCACATGAAAACGCTGTAAATGAAGGTTATAGACGCTCATTAAATCCTGTTTTAGACGGACACATCACCGTTTTAATGACAGCGATAATATTATTTATATTTGGGCTCGGACCTGTATTAGGGTTTGCTACCACGCAAATCATTGGTATCTTATTATCATTGTTTTGTGGCATATTGGTTTCTCGTTTAATAACTGATATGAGAATGAAAAAAGGTAAACACTTCAATTACTTTACTAAATTCTCTGATAAATTATTCCAAAGTTTTCATTTCCATTTTATCGAATGGAGAAAGAAAGCGTATGCTATTTCTGTTGTGGTATTAATTTTAGGGATTGCTTCTTTGTTTTATGGCTTTGATTATGGGGTTGAGTTTGCTGGAGGTAGAAGTTATACCGTTAGAATGGAAAAATCGGCAAAAACAGCAGATATCAGAACTTTGCTAAAAGATAAATTTGTAGAATTTCCTATTGTTAAAACTATTGGTAATGCAAATCAAGTAAATATCACAACTGCATATAAAATTAAAGATCCTTCAAAAGATGTTGAGAACGAGGTAAGGGTTAAATTGTACGAAGGTTTAAAAACGGGTGGATATATCAATGCAAATGTGACTGAAAATGAATTTGTGACTACGAATAAATATATCATGAGTTCACAAACCGTATTGCCTACCATATCAGACGATTTGAAAAAAGGAGCTATTTGGGCTGCCATTTGGTCTCTTATTATCATCTCTGCTTATATCTTTATTCGCTTTAGAAAATGGCAATATTCTGTAGGTACCTTAGTCGCTTTATTACATGATATCTTTGTAACCTTAGCTGTATTTTCATTTTTACGCAGAGTGGTACCATTTGCATTAGAAATTGATCAGCACTTTATTGCTGCTGTGTTGACGGTAATCGGATTCTCAATGAATGACACTGTTATTGTATTTGACAGAATCAGAGAGTATTTCCGCAAACGTCCAGGTCATTCTAAAACAGAAATTATCAATGCAGCTATTAATGATACCTTAAGTAGAACCATCATGACATCATTAACGGTATTTATTACTTTGTTAGTATTGTTCTTATTTGGAGGTGAAGTAACCAAAGGATTTGCATTTGCAATGATGATTGGTGTATTTACAGGTACTTATTCTTCCATTTTTGTGGCAGCACCTATCTTAATCGATTTAGATAAACAAGATAAACTATCTAATGAGATTGATAAGGATTTACATATTGAAGAATTGAAAAAAATGGCATAGTAAGCATTTTATCATATGATTTTTATAAAAACCTCGCACTTTTGCGAGGTTTTTATTTGAGCGTCATGAAGTAGATATGTTTGACTCAATATGAATCTGTTGAATGTATGAACACATGTGATTTATAAATTCTGCTAATATTTTATAAATCTTAGCTAAGACAAAATTTATACTTTAAATATAACATCTTACATTCGCACAAAATTTAATAAAACATAATAAAATGAAAGAAGTATTTATCGTATCGGCTGTAAGAACACCTATGGGAAGTTTTGGTGGATCATTAAAAGATTTTTCAGCTACTCAATTAGGTGCTATTGCCATAAAAGAAGCTGTACATAGAGCAGGTATCAAACCCACTGACGTACAAGATGTTTTGATGGGATGTGTAATGCAAGCGGGTTTAGGTCAAGCTCCAGCACGTCAAGCAGCAAAATTTGCCGGTTTGCCAGATGAGGTAAATTGTACCACCATTAATAAAGTTTGTGCAAGTGGTATGAAAGCAGTGATGTTAGGTGCGCAAAGCATCATGTTAGGGGATGCCGATATTGTAGTAGCAGGTGGAATGGAAAGTATGAGTAAAGTACCCTTTTATTCTCATAATATGCGTTTTGGCAATAAATACGGTAATGTGACCTTAGAAGATGGTATTGTGAAAGATGGCTTGTTAGATGTATATCATAACTATCCCATGGGAAATGCAGCTGAACTTTGTGCTAAAGAATGCAATATTGGTCGTGAGGAACAAGATCATCATGCTATTGAAAGCTATAAACGAAGTCAGGCAGCTTGGGAAGCTGGCAAGTTTGACCATGAAATTGTACCTGTAGAGATTCCACAACGAAATGCTGACCCCAAAATCATGAATCGTGATGAAGAACCATGGAATGTAAAATTTGATAAAATACCTACCTTAAAACCTGTTTTTCTGAAAGATGGTACCGTGACCGCTGCGAATGCTAGTACGATGAATGATGGTGCATCGGCTTTGGTATTGATGAGTAAAGAAAAAATGGAATCAATGGGATTGAAACCCCTTGCAAAAATATTATCTTATGCTGATGCTGAACAAGCCCCAGAATGGTTTACCACTTCACCAAGTGTTGCCATGCCTTTGGCAGTGAGTAAAGCTGGCTTAACAATGAGCGATATTGAATATGTAGAACTAAACGAGGCTTTTTCAGTAGTTAGTTTAGTAAATATGCAAAAGATGCAATTAGATCCTGCTAAGGTAAATGTAAATGGAGGAGCGGTTTCAATGGGGCACCCATTGGGAAGTAGTGGCTCACGTATTTTGGTTACCTTAATTAGCGTTTTAAATCAAAACAATGCCAGGTATGGTGCAGTAGGTATTTGTAATGGTGGAGGTGGTGCATCATCAATCGTAATTCAAAGAATGTAATAGCATACTTTCAAAAAATAAAGAAAATAACCAATGATATTGGTTATTTTTTTTTGTGTACTAAGTGTTTATTCAAAAAGTCCTATAATAGGTCTATACTAAAATGCAGAAAGAAAAGGATATTGATTTAGAGTGACTTCTGAAGCCTAGCACATGAAACCCTATGATACATTGATTCATTAGTAAGCAATAATGTTTATTGGCATTTTTCCCTTCAGCAAATATTACACCACTGTGGTAAATGCCGATTGAAAGAATGTTTAAGGTTATTCTGTGAAACATTCATTGGACTATTTTTTTTTACAATTGCATGAAAGATAGCCATATAACAATAAGCTGAAATTAAATGTATGAAACATGATATATTTATGCTTTAGAACCTTTAATCAATGAAAAGGATTTAAGTTTCGAATAGATTTTAATCAATAAAAAGTCATTTTAACCTATTAATACTAGACATTCATATGAATATTAAAAGTTAATAAAATATCATACCTATAATATTCGTTATTTTTGTGGACAAATCAACAGATGCGATTAGGTATTAAAATATATTTTTTTATAGGGTTGCTTTTTTTGTGTTTACAAACTGAGGCTTCCCACATATTTGGTGGTGAGCTTAATTATAAACATCTAAATGGCAATACCTATGAAATAACATTAACATTGTATGGCGATTGCAGTGGACAGTCTTTCCCAAATTTGCCTAATTCGGTACCCGTTATAAAAATATACAATGGACTGAATGCCTTTAGTAGCATCACATTACTTCCATTTGGTATAGTTGGAGAAGAAGTAACTCCTGTGTGTCCTGATCAAATAAACAATACATCATGTAAAGGGGGTTTGTTACCAGGTGTAGCAAGATTTATATTTAAAGGAAATGTAACCTTAAATGCCAATTCAGCTGATTGGCAATTTATCTTTAATGGTGAATTGGGTGGCAATAACCAAGCAGGCAGAAGCGCAGCAATTACGAATATTACACAAGGTGCGGGGTATACCATTATGAAATTGGTTGCTACACTCAATAATACCCTTGCACCTAATAACTCATCTACTTATACTACCATTCCTACTCCGTTCTTTTGTATTAATAATGCGCAACAATACAATCAAGGAGCAATAGATGCAGATGGCGATTTGTTGAGTTTTAACTTGATCTCAGGTTTGGATGGAAACGGCAATCAAGTTAATTATACCCCCCCTTATACTCCTGCAGATCCATTGGGATATGTGCCTGGGTCTTTTAATTTTAGCAATGCTACAGGACAATTATCCTTTACCCCAAATACCGTTCAAAATGCCTTGGTAGTATCACAAGTAACCGAAACAAGGGGCGGAATAGTAGTAGGTACAAGTATGCGTGAAATGGTTTTTGTGGTATTAGGCAATTGTAATAATCAATCACCCAATGGTGTGATAAGCACTAATAATGCAGGAGTGATTACGAATGGAAATGAAATCACGATTTGCAATGCTACTACACAATTGCAATTTGATATTAACCCTATCGACCCTGATAATGGTAAAATATTAGTCAATTATTCGGGATTGCCACCTGGTGCTGTAATGAGTATTAATAACAATAATACTTCTACCCCTAATCTTCAATTTAGTTGGACAATACCACCTTCCTTGCCCTTAGGCGATTATACTTTTTATGTCACCTATCAAGATGATGATTGCCCATTATCAAGTAAGCAAACCATAGCGTATACCATCCATTACATACAACCGATACTTGCTAATATTACAAGCACTGCAGAAACCTGTGTACCTGCTTCTGATGGTACAATAAACATCATGGCTACAAGTATCAATGGTGGCTTTACCTATGCTTTAAATGCAAATCCATTTCAAAATAATGCACTCTATACAGGTCTCTTAGCTTCTACTTACACCGTGATTATTAAAGACAATAAAAACTGCACTTATACAACAACGGTACAAGTATCCCTTCCAACCTATCCAGTATTTGATTCAATTATAGTACAAGATATAAAATGCAATGGTGGCACAGATGGGAGCATTAAGGTAAAAGTGTCTCCGCTAAATGCTTATTATACGTATCAATTATTTCCAGACAATATCATTACAACTTCTCCTATATTTAATAACTTGATTGAAAAAACATATACCATTATCGTTGCAGATACCAATGGATGTAAAGATACGGCAGTTGCAAGTATTGTAGAACCTGATAAACTCGCATTCGGCGATATAGACATTACGCCACTTTCTTGTGAAAAAATCAATGGTAAAATTCAGGTAAGAACTAATTTTAATCACAATATTCGGTACAAATTAATACCTACCAGTAATCCAGTAGATACCAGTGGTTTTTTTGACAATCTTACAACAGGGTTTTATACTATTGTAGCCAGAAATGCCAATGATTGTGTAATTGATACTGTAATATATGTAGGTGAAATACCCAAGTCATTCTTTATCAGCACCACACATACTGATTTGCCTTGTTGGGGAAGAGGGGATGAAGGGGAAGCCGAAGCAATTTTAACGGGAGGAGTCAATCCAATAACAGTATTATGGAGTTCAACCCCAACACAAACAACTCTTAAAGCTACACAATTAACTTATGGATATTATTTTGTAACGGCAATCGATGCCAAAGGTTGCGAAGTAAAAGATACAGTGTACATAGCACCAGGTAATTGTTGTGAGAATATATTTTTCCCAAATGCTTTTTCGCCCAATGCAGATCAGCTAAATGATTCTTGGGGAATGGTTACTAGCACAGGTTTAGAAATAGAACAATTTGCCGTATTTGATCGGTGGGGACAAAAAGTATGGTTTACACGTGATCCACGTGAAAAATGGAATGGTTTAATCAATCAAAGCGAAGCTGCACTTGGTACATATTTTTATCTACTACGATATAAATGCTTGAGCGATGATAAACATTACACGAAAACAGGTGATTTTACATTGGTAAAATAAGGATCATTATCCTTCAATGTGAAAGGAAATGATAATTTGACGGGTGGATATTTTGTCGATGGCCTTATTGGTAGGTTCTCCTACATTACGCAAAAGACTATTGCCTAATCCATTGCTGATTTTGATTTCAGGGGCAAAGATGAAATTTGGATAATAAAATTCAAATCCTAAACCTAAATTATATCCATAATCAAAGGGCTTAATCCTTATCACTTCATTGCTTCTTTTTGAACGTGCATTGGCATTAAAATCATAATCAATTTTAGCCCCTGCACACACATAAAACCTAAAATTTTGCTGACGATCCGATTTGAATTTTAGTTCGATTGGTAAAGAAAATAATATAGATTCAAAGGTATTGGTTGTGGTAGTATCTCTGTAATCTGTAAACCTGAGTGCCTGCTCACGTAGCATAAAAGTAGGAGTAGCTCGGGCATCTATAAAACTGGTAAGGCGGGCATTGCCCATAATGCCAAGCTGAAAGCCGGGCCTCCATAATGGAGTAATATTTTTGATGGTGTCGTAATCAATAAAGTATTTGGATTGCGCTACTTTATATTGTGATGAATTGAACCCTAAAGTGATCCCAAAATAATAAGGTTTCTCATCATGCTCAGCGTTATACATTTTTTCCTCTTGCGCAAACAAAGGACTGCCACAAAATAACAGGATTATTCCAAATGTTATTTTTGACAATGATAAATAGACGCGATTCCGAAACTTAACGATTTGCATTTTACTTTTTTAAATCCTACGTTTTGCAATATTACACACATTTCTTCACCTTCTGGAAAAACCTGTACAGAATTTGGCAAATACGTGTAAGCATTTGCACTTTTACTAAACAATTTGCCTATGGTAGGTGTTACATAACGAAAATAGAAGTGATAAAATTGTTTAATGAAGGGTGTTTTTACTTTTGAAAATTCTAAAATAACAAATTGACCTTCGGGTTGTAATACGCGATAAATTTCAAGCAGTCCTTTTTGCAAATTTTCAAAATTTCGAATGCCAAATGCGACCGTAATGGCATCAAAGGAATTGGATTCGAAAGGTAAATTTTCGCTGTCTTCTTTTTGCAATTGTATTTGGTATTGCAGTGCTTTTTTTGCAATTTTTTGTCTTCCAATCTCTAACATACCTGCAGAAATGTCAATACCTATAACAGAAATTGGTTTAAGTGCCACTAATGCTATGGCAAGGTCGGCCGTGCCAGTAGCAACATCCAAAATGCGTTGTGGTTTGTATGGCTTGAGCAATTGTATTACTTTTTTGCGCCAAACGATATCAATATTGAATGATAAAAGACGGTTTAAAAAATCATATTTGCCAGCAATGCCGTCAAACATATTTTCAATTTGCTGTTTTTTGCTAAGCGATGATTTAGCGTCTGGTAAGATAGATGTACTCACAATGCAAATATAGATTTGAATCCTCAATTAATATGTTATAATTCATTGAAGATTTTTCAATATGATATAGATGATCATATTTGTCACTTTTAAATGAAGTATATATTTATAACAGCGACACATTGAAGATAGTCAATTTGTCATTAGCCTAAATGTAATGTGTGTGTATTATATCGAACTTTTTCAAACTACATAGTAAATACATTTATTATTAACTGGCAATAATCCTGAATTGTTGTCGTTGAAACTTAAAATACGGTCCTGTTAGTTTATTCGAATCGGACTGAAAACATGCATATACTTTCACTTTATTTAACCAATGCGATGATTTTGCTGTATAATAAATTCTCATTGATGGGTTTGGAAATATAATCATCCATTCCCATTTCTTTGCATTTAGCAAAGTCAGCATTGGTGACATCTGCGGTTAGTGCTATAATAGGAATTTGTGAGTGCATTGTTTGTCTAATATAATTTGTTGTCTCAAACCCATTCATTTCAGGCATCTGTAAATCCATCAATACAATATCGTAGGAATTCGTTTGTAGTTTTTCAATGGCTAGTTTACCATTCCCTACGATATCATACAAGAATCCAAAATCGTTCAGAAGAATTTTAATGAGCAATTGATTTAAAAGTACATCTTCGGCTACTAATACTCGGATGGTATTTATACTGTTGTCTAATTTAACTCCTTCAACATCTATTTCTGATTGAATACTTGTTTTAGCAAAGGGAATTGTAAAAGTAAAGGTAGACCCTTTGCCTAATTTGCTTTTTAAATGAATACGCCCACCTTGCGCTTCAATTAATTGTTTTACGATGGCAAGCCCTAATCCGGTGCCACCATACGAATTTGTAGTACTAAACCCAGCTTGCTCAAAAATATTAAATATTGATTTAACTTTATCAGTAGCAATACCAATACCTGTATCGGAAATAGCAAATTCGATAGTTATATTTTCTTTATCTTCTTGTAATAGCTTTAGACCGATACCGATTTTTCCATTGAATGTAAACTTTACAGCATTACTGATTAGGTTTAGTACAATTTGATTTAACCTAATTGAGTCGCCCAAAAGCATAGCCGGTATTTTGTTGTCATATTCTTTTACCAATTCTAAATTCTTTTCTTTAATTTTTAGGTTAAATGAATGTAAGATTGAATCTATCGATTTAAATATTTCAAAGGGTTGTTTGGCAAATATCATTTTTCCAGCATCCACCTTAGCTAAATCAAGAATATCATTGACCAAAAGATTTAATGATTTACCACTTGTTTTTATGGCATGTACAAATTCTTTTTGCTCGATTCCTAATTCAGTTTTTAGCAGTACATTGGTAAACCCTAGTATAGAATTTAAAGGGGTGCGAATTTCGTGACTCATGTTTGACAAAAATTGTTGTTTAGACTTTGTCGCATTTTCTGCAAATATTTTTGCATCCATCAGTTCTTTTTCAAACAGTTTATTGGCTGTAATATCTGAAAAGGCAAGTAAAACCAATTCTTCATGATTCATTTTCTGTATGATTCGTCTTGCATTGAGTAGCAAAGTTTTTTCACCTATACTTGGAAATACAGAAGTAATTTCAAAATTATGAGAATGAGTATTTTTTTGAAGTATATCTTCAAGAAGCTCTCTTAAACGAGGTATATCCCATTGTTTATTGCCTAAATCATACAACAACATACCCACAGTTTCTTCTTCATTTACATTAAAAATTTTATAGAATATATTATTAGCAGATTTTACCCGTAGATTTTTATCTAATACCATCATGGGCTCGTGAAGGGTAGAAAGCAAGGCTTCGGCATAATCGTAAGCTTCGTTGAGCAAGTCGTTTCGGGTTTGTAACTCTTGATTGGTGGTCGTAAGTTCTTCGTTTGCAGATTCTATTTCTTCTTTTGAGGTTTCAAGTTCTTCATTCACTGTTTGCAATTCTTCATTGCTTGATACAACTTCTTCATTTGCTCTTTGCAGATCTTCGGTAAAGGCTTCTTGTGCCTGAGCAATTTCAAATGCATCTGCATGTGCTGCGGCCAATTCTAATTCTAATTTTTTTATTCGGCGGTCTTTTGCAAGTGAAGCTCCTTTATCTGTCGTATGCGGGTTTGGAAAAAAAGATTCAGTTTGTTCATGCTCCGTAAAAAGGATTAACAATAAAGGTTCGTCCGTTTCGATTTGCAGTGGCACAACTTCCAAACTCATGATTCTAATTGAAGTATCAGTATTTGCTAGGTTCATTTCGATTCCACTTTTTCTAAATCGTTGTTTTGTTTTGATCACTTTTGAAATGGCATTCCGCAATTCGAAAGCGATTTCAGGACGAGCCATTTTCAAGATATTAAATGTGGCTTTACCTTTTGGATGTGTGAGAAACAATTCGGTGACACCCCGAAACTGAACGATTTCCATTTGATAATTGATTACCACACTTGCAGGCATAAATTCGCTGATGAGCACAGAGTCAATAGCATTGTCAAGTCCACTTTGACTAATCAAAATTGATTGTTTCGGTTTAATTTTATTTGTTACAGGTATATTTATTTCATTTGAAGTTGTTTGTGCATATCGCGGTAAAAGAGCGGGTAATGTGCGAGTACCTGAGTTTATTTTACGTGAAAATATTTTATATTTTTTATTAAAACTTGTGAATAAATTGGCTGATTGACTTATGTTTTCTGATTTTCCAAGCATCAAAAATCCATCATCATTTAAGGCGTAATGAAAGGTATTGACTGCTTTTTTTTGGGCAGGAATGTCAAAATATATAAAGAGGTTACAACAACTGATAAAATCGAGACGAGAAAAAGGAGGGTCTCGTAAAATATTATGTGGAGCAAACACACACATATCTCGCACCGCTTTGTTTACACGAAAGCCGGCATCTGTTTTAACAAAGAAACGTTGAATGCGTTTTGGTGAAACGGTTTCTAATTCTTGCATGGTATAAATTTCCAAACGTGCTTTGCCAATAGCTTGTACACTCAGGTCTGTTGCGAAAATTTGTACAGGAATAATAGACGTTTTACTTTCTTGAATTTCGAGCAACATCATGGCAATAGAATAGGGCTCTTCGCCTGTAGCACATGCAGGAACCCATATTCGAAGTGATTCGCCATTAGTTTTTCTTTTAAGTAACTTAGGTAATAGTGTTTCTTTTAAATATTTATGCGTGTCTGTATCACGAAAAAAACTGGTGACATTAATCAGTAAATCTTGATATAAGATATCAATTTCTTCTTTTTTTTGCGCAAGCATTTTTGCATAATCTTTGAGTATAGTTATTTTATATAACAACATTCTACGTAAAATACGTCGTTTGATCGTATTCATCTTATAGGCACTAAAATCTACACCAGTATCTTTGTGCAATAAGTTAAGGATGATTTTTAAATCGGGATTACTATTTTCAATCAAATCTTCTTCGCCGCTTTTTAATCTATTGGTTTTAACAAGTGGATGTTTGCTTAAACGTGCTAATTCAAGTGCAATATCTTTTGGCGATAATATAAAATCAACGGTACCTGCAGCAATGGCTGAATGAGGCATACTGGTAAATTTTGCTGAGTCGTCTTGCGCAAAAGTCAAACCGCCCTCCTGTTTGATTGCTTTCATTCCTACGGTGCCATCGCTTGCGCTACCGCTGAGAATTATCCCAATAACCCTTTCTTTTTGTGCTTCGGCAAGAGATGAAAAAAGGATATCTATTGTAATAGCCGCACTGCTGTCTGAACGGGGAATTAATTTTATATGACCATCCGTTACTTCAATGCCTTTGTTGTAGGGTATCACAAAAACATTGTCGGGTTTTATTTTATCCATGTCGTCAATTTCTTGAACGATCATACTTGTTTTTTTTGACAAAATTTCAGTTAACAAACTTTTGTGGTCTGGACTGAGATGTTGTACATAAATAAAGGCCATACCTGTGTCGGCTGGGAGATATTTCAATAGTTCCATCATGGCTTCCAGGCCTCCTGCGGAAGAACCTATGGCAACTACAGGAAAGGTATTTTCTTTGGGTGTAGCTTTTGAAGGCAATTTAGTTTTATTTAAAGTTGCTTTCATGATTAAATAGTTGGTTAAGTAGAATTGGTGTCATTTGGTGAAGTTACTATTGTATAATGGCAATAGCTATTTATAATTCATTTAAATTAAAACCATAAAGAACATTTACCCAAAGGAATTAAATCTACACCTATCATTGTGATTCTATTGATAGACAAGGATTGATATGAAATCGATTTCGTAATATTTTCTGCTGAAATAAAGGGAGACTTATTGTAAACTGTTTATGAACAAATACAATCTATCATTGTTTAGTCATGCTGTGTACAGATTTTTGACCAGTAAGTTTGTTTGTAATAATGATGTTGTAAAAACTATTTGAAAGTTTTTCAATATCAATCGATTCGTTTTGCTGGCTTGCTCTTTTCGTTAAAACCACTTGACCTAATGGGTTGATGATTTGTATCAAATCGTCTTTTGCAGCACCTTGAATAATTATATAATCTGAAGATGGGTTTGGATATATAGTTATATTTTGCTGTGTGCAATTAAATAAACTTATTGTTTTACTATAGCTGTAGTTTTGATCAATATCTACCATGGTCAAACGATAATATTCAATAGTATTCAAAGCATGATTATCAGTATAATGATATTCAGCACCGAATGGAATGTTATTTGCATTGATTTTATCGATTGGCGTAAAGTGAATGCCATCTATGCTTTTTTGAATTTCAAAATAAGCTGTGTTTGTTTCACTTGCTGTTTTCCAATATAAGTCTGTACCACAATGAGGGTTTTTAATGGCTGAAAAATCAATCAATGCAGCTGGTAGAGGCAAGCCATAAATGGATGTATAATTATTTGCAAATTCATAAGCGCCACCACACAAAGGGGTTGCGTCCCAATTGATACTCCAGGTCATCAAGCCCCTAAAAGTAGGGTAGCCTAAGGCATTTGATAATTGGTAAGCACCTGGGGCGTTTCCTGTGCCTCTCAAATAGTTAATCGCCGCTTTTACGGTATCGGGGTTGCAGTAACCACCACCAGCTGCTGAAGGGCATGCTGGCAAACCTGCAGCAATTTTACTTGCAGGTAATCCGTTGAAGTATCCTCCTGTGGTATTGAAACCTTGTATTACGGCTTCACACATGGCAACGATGAAATCGGCAGTTCCTTGTTGGTATATGTTATTGTCAATTCCAAACATTGATCCACTGTTGTATAATTGCACATGAAGGATGTCTAAAGAATCTCTTAATGCGTCTATGACAGGCAGATAGGCACCCCAAATACTGCCATATCCTGATTGCCCACCTTGTACAAAGGCCGTTTCAGGTGCCATGGTCAATATCATTTTTTGGTTATTCAAAGCCTGATAATTTGCCATGATTTGTTTTACCGCATTGATTAAATGAATGATAGGCTGATCTATCGGATTACTAATGGTTCCCCCTGTAACTAAAAGGGAACTGCCTTCAAAATCAATATCAATACCATCGAACCCATAGGTATTGATGATATTCGTTATTGTATTTACAAATGTGTCTCTTTCTAAGGTATTGTTAAGCGTAATAGGCGCAGTGGCACCTCCTAAACTGATGATGACTTTTCTACCTTGTGTATGCAATGTTTGTATTTGTGCAATAAACGTTGGTATCGTTACCTGATCTGGTACAAATTGCATTTTGTAGTCGGTGCCTGCTTGAGGAATGGCAAATGCAACATCAATTAATTTGTAACGTGGGTCTATTTGATCTAATTGTATATACGGAGCACTTGCATCTTGCCAATTGTGAAAATACCCTATCAGCACAGGGTTTGGTATTTGGGATGCTGCTTTTTTGAAACAAAAAAATAAGCCTGCTATAAACAAAAAAATAAGGGGTTTCTTTAAAAAGATGTTGGTAGTGTTTGTCATTGATATTAAAATCATTTTATTGGATTGTAAATTTAACCCAATAAGTTTAGGAATAATAATACAAACCGTAAATTCTATATAATGCCCGCTTAGCATATTGTTTGATTGGCTAAAACAATGCTGCTTCTGTGAAAGAGTATTGTATTGAATTGACCTTTAGTTCAGGCATCAGATTGGGCAGTCAATGTTTTTTTTAAAATGATGATGTTAAGTTTAGTTTATGTATCTAGTCGTTTTTTATCTTTACTAAAATGGTATCTATTTGCTTTAAATGTCTAAGTATATGATTGATGATAAACTGAAAGGTGTCGCCCAATTTAAGTTTAATTAAACTTGATATGGATGTTTGTATTTTTACTTTATTCATGCTTACATTTCTTGACAGATTTAACAAGTTCAATAATTTAATTTGTTGATCTAAGCATTTCTCAATCACTTTTTTGTCAAGCTTGGCATTTAAAGGATTTTTGTCTTTAAATGTCTTCATTTTATTCAACTTTTCTTTGGGTAACATACTTTTTGCAAAGTAATTTCCTAAAACACCACTTTTAAATTCAATGTCACAATTGCTTGTAGCATGCGTAATGTTGTTTTCTATTTGGGGTAAATAATAATCGCCATACAGATTCAAGTGTTCTAAACATTCTAAAATACTCCATGAAGTATTGTTTTCTTTCCAAGTTAGTGTAGTCAAATCAAATGTTTTGAGATTCTCTATTTGATTTATTATTTGCCGTGTTTGTTCAATAAGTGTTTGAATTAATTTTTCTGATTGCATGTTTTTTTTGCAAAGTTCAAAAAAGTATTTTCTATAAATATTGATTCAGGTCAAGACTTTTTAAGACGTGATAAAGTTTCGGCACTCATTCTTAAATAATTGGCAATATGTCTGTTTGGAATTTCTTGAAAAAGTTGTGGGCTTCGTTTTAAAACTCTTTCATATCTTTCTTTCGGTGAATTGGTAAGGATGTCTATTTCACGTTCCATTTGTTGAATCACTAAATCGGCTAAAATTTTCGTCCACAATTTTCGATTGTCTTCGGTTTCTAAAAAGGTGTCAAATTGTTGTTTGCTGATTACTTTAATTACCGATTTTTTAATGGCCTGAATAAATAGATCAGATGGTTTATTACTTAAAAATGAATCTAATGAAACAATTAAATTTTCTTTGTAACCAAATCGAATAATCTGTTCTTCGTATTCACTTAAAACAAAAATTCTCAAACTTCCACTTACAATGTAATATACATTTGTATCGATGCTTCCTTTTACTTTTAAAAATTCGTTTCTTTCAATCGTAATTTCCTTTTGTGAAAGTTCAATGATTTCTTTCATGATGTATTATTTTTATGGGTTATGTTGCTTAATGCCAAAGTCAGTTTGAAAATAAGAAGAATTTGAAGGATTTATCAAAAATAACGATAACAAAAGGAATCAGAAAAGAAATGAGTTGATATTATACTCATAGAATGAATGCAAAAAATTGGAACCATCGATATCAATATCATTCATGATACAGTTAAAAATTTTAAAGCATTCATCAGTTATTAACTTGACTAACAAATAAATTCATTGGGTATTAGTTTGAGTTTTTATTTCTAAATTTGGCAAGCTATTTTTTTAGAAAGGATTTTCTCAAACACTCATATATATTGCATTTTAAGCGCTCAATACGAATTCATGATAAAAAAAATGGATTAATTTCTATTTTGATTCATTGTTATAAGGCTGTATACTATTTATAAAAATGAAACATTTTTTTTAAAATTAATTACATTGTTTGAGTATGAACATTCTCTACGTTTTTTCGTTTTAATATGTTACTTATTGATTTTTACTTTCTACATCCTTATTTTCAATAGGATTATCAGCACCCTTTAAATAATTTGGTAAATTCAGTCCGGCCATGTTGAATAAATCGTTTAATGGTGGTACTGTTTTCATCATGCCAGAAACAAAGTTTGCGGTAGAAGAATTTCCATTTTCGTTATGCCCATTCCCTGAATCCCAAACGGTGATTTTATCAATTTTAATATTTTTTACGGCTTCAACTTGTGTTCTAACGAGTTCGGGTAATTTTTCAATCAATAGTAATTGGAAAGCCTTATTAGGGTCTCCACCTGCTGCAGCCACCACTTCTTTGTATCCTTCAGCTTGTTTTGTTAGTATTTCTAATAAGCCTTTTGCTTCTGCTTCCATTTTTGCAAAAATAGCATCAGCTTCGCCTTTAGCATTCTCTCTGATGGTTTCTGCGGCAGCCTGGGCTTCGATAATTGCCCTTTGTTTTGCAATTTCAGCAGGGATTACTATGTTCGCTATTTGTGTCGAACGTTCTCTTTCAGACCGTGCTAACTCAGCTTTTTGTTCTGCTACATATGATTCTTCTAAGGCTTTAGCTTGTTGAACTTTTTCAGCAGTTATTGCAATTCTCAATGACTCTGCTTCCTTTTCTCTTCGAAGGGCTTCAGAATTTGCGATTGCTATTTTAGCTTCATTTTCTCCTTGTATTGCAATGGCATTTGCTTCAGATGTTTTTACCCTTGTATCTCTTTGTGCTTCTGCTTTTCCAATGGTTTCGTCTTTGACGGCAGTTGCTATACTTATTTCTTTATCTTTTTGTGTAATAGCAATTTTTACATCTCTATCTCTGTGTGTTTCTGCTATTTGCGTATCCTTTTCTCTATCAGCCAATGCCTTACCCGTTTCTCCAATTTTTTCTTGTTCAGCAACACTTATTTTAGCTTCATTGATTGCCTTCGCAGCTGCTTCTTTACCTAATGCTTCAATATAGCCAGACTCGTCTTTTATATCTGTAACATTTACATTAATTAATTTTAGTCCTATTTTCTTTAATTCACTGTCTACATTTTTTGATATATTGTCTAAAAATTTATCACGGTCTGAATTTATTTCTTCGATGGTCATTGTGGCAATAACTAATCGCAATTGACCAAATAAAATATCTTTAGCCAGTTCTTGTATTTGCTCTGAAGATAAGCCTAATAGTCTTTCTGCAGCTGTGTTCATGCTATCAGACTCAGTAGAAATAGCAATGGTAAAACGGCATGGTACATCAACACGTATGTTTTGTCTACTTAATGCATTGGTTAAATTCGCCTCTATAGATAAAGGTTTTAAATCTAAAAAAGCAAAGTCCTGTATTACTGGCCAAATAAAAGCACCACCACCATGTACACATTTAGCCGACGTGCCCCCTGTTCGGCCATATATTACTAATATTTTATCGGATGGGCATCGTTTATATCTAGCTACCAATGCCGATATTGTTACAAATATAACGATAGCTGCTACAACAATGATTAATATAGGAGTCATATAGATTTTTTTATTAAATGGATTCGACGATAATGATATTGTTATTCTCAATTTTTACTACTCGCACTACAGCACCTGATGGTATTTGATTATTTTCAGTCATGGCATCTAATTCATGAAATGATCCATTTACACTAATCATAATTTTGCCTTTTCCTTTTTTGTTTTCAGGTATTGTTAAATAAACTTCTGCTGTTTTATTTAGGGTATTGTTTATATTAAAAGTATTGTCTTCAGCTAGTTTTTGTACTTGTTTGATGATAATAAAAAATAGAAAGATAAATATGATGCCAACACAAAATGAAATGAGGATGAGTATGGGTTTATTTGATACTGTTGTGTAAAACGAAATGCCAGTCCAGCTAAAACCAAGTAGAAAATTTATTAGATTTCTTAATGAAAAGAGTTGAAATGGGGCATTGGTTTCGCCAAGGTCACCATCGAAATCAGTTTCAATACCATCATACGAATCAGCACCTACGAAAGTCATTATTGTTTGAAAAATAAAAATCAAACTACTTGGAATAGCTACAAACCAAAATGTTTTAAGCAAGGGCTCTAAATGTGCTAAGAAATCCATAATAATTCAAATTTAGTCTTTTTTTTGAAATGCACATTCATGCTTATCTCATTTTTTTTGATTTTTCATGAATGGTATTGTAATGAACAGACATTTTAAACATAGTACTGGCTTTCAGATTTTGTTTTCGAAATATATTAAGCATCAAATCTGTTTCGTAGGCTGGTATTTGTTTCATAGTTTGCTACAGTTTAATTTACATACCTTTAGTTTTTCCTAAATTTTTGTATCAGTCACTTTGAAGTAAATCATTAAATTGCCAAATCGTGTTTCTATATTAAAAAAAATGAGAAGTCGTTGTTCTATAAGCTAATTGTATTTTTAAACAAATCTGAAAAATTTTGATATAATGCCAACACACATGGTATTTAAGCTTTAAACAATTTGACTTTTTTTGCTTTATTGTAGGTATAAATCTTTTATGTGATCTTCATTTTAAACAATTATAACGAATGTGATTGCACAATGTGGGTTAATGAAATAATGATCAAAAATCGAAGGTATTTTATACTTTCGAAGTTTTTGAACAATCCTTATTTATAAAGTGTTGTTGGCATAACAAGGTATGTGGTTTAGTATTTACTTTGAAGTTACGATTGAAAACAAAAAGGTAAACTAACATTCTTCGAACAATAGCTAATTTACAATTATTTTTTAATGATAGACATTACATGTTTAGAATACATTTTTTTGTCAAATTCGTTAGGTATTAAATATGAATGTCAAAATCAATGAATAACTCTTAAAGTTTATCCATTAAACCCTAAATTGATCTACGCACTTTTTTTGAAAAATACAACCTTAATCATTATTATGCAGAAGCATGAGTTTGTATCCTTTTTGTATCGATAAAATAAACCTGAAAGGGTATTACTTGTTCATGGTGGCTAAAAACTCTTCATTGCTCTTGGTATTGCGCATTTGTGAAAGGATGAAGTTCATCACTTCCTCAGGGTTCATATCTCCAATATGCTTACGTAAAATATACAATTTGTTCATCACATCTTTATGATGCAGCAAATCGTCGCGACGTGTGGAAGACGCAACAATATCAATAGCAGGGTAGATGCGTTTATTGGCTAATCGACGGTCGAGTTGCAATTCCATGTTTCCTGTTCCTTTAAATTCTTCAAAAATCACCTCGTCCATTTTGCTTCCTGTGTCAATTAGTGCCGTTGCAAGTATGGTAAGGGAGCCGCCATTTTCAATTTTACGAGCTGCCCCAAAAAACTGCTTTGGTTTTTGCATGGCATTGGCTTCCACACCACCACTGAGTACCTTTCCTGATGAGGGAGCTACTGTATTGTGTGCACGTGCAAGACGGGTAATACTATCTAATAAAATCACAACATCATGACCTACTTCTACCAATCGTTTTGCTTTTTGAAGGGCAATGGTAGAGACTTTTACATGTTTGTCAGCAGGCTCATCAAAAGTAGAAGAAATGACCTCCGCTTTTACACTTCTTTCCATATCTGTTACTTCCTCAGGTCGTTCATCTACCAGTACTATCATTAAGTAACATTCTGGATGATTGGCTGCAATGGCATTGGCAACTTCTTTCAATAACATGGTTTTACCAGTTTTTGGCTGTGCCACTATAAGTCCACGCTGACCTTTACCGATTGGGCAAAACAAATCCATGATGCGTGTGCTGTAATTATTGGGTGTGGTACACAAATTAAGTTTTTCGTAAGGGAAAAGGGGAGTGAGGTAGTCAAAAGGCACTCTGTCACGTATTTCATCGGGAGACTTGCCATTGATAGCACTGACTTTTACTAGAGCAAAATATTTTTCACCTTCTTTGGGTGGTCGTACAGAACCTGTAACGGTATCGCCCGTTTTGAGTCCAAATAGTTTAATTTGTGAATGTGATACATACACATCATCTGGTGAGGTTAAGTAGTTGTAATCGCTTGAACGTAAAAAGCCATAACCATCGGGCATGAGTTCCATCACGCCTTCGCAGTCTATTTGACCATCAAATTCTAATACAAACTTGGGTGCTTTTTTGGGTTTTAATTCTACCTCTGCAAATGGGGCTATAGGGCCTTGATCTGCTATTGGTTGGTCTGTAAGACTTACTTGTTGTTGTTGTTGATTATTTGGTACTTGTTGGTTTGAATGTTGTTGCTGATTTTGATTTTGTTGCTGATGTTGGTTTTGATTATTTCCTTGTTGGGCTCTGTTATCAGGATGATTTTTTTGATTAGGATGTACTGCCTGCCCTTCATGGGGTCTTGGTTTTTTTTGATTTGGATGGTTATGTACTGGTATTTTTCGTTCTACTACAGGCTTTGGTTCTGTACTTTGGTTGATTGCAACATTTCCTTGATTGGTAGAAGCGTTGGTTTGAACATTACTTGCTACAATATTGCTGTCATTAGTTGTTTGTGATTCTTTAGGTGTTTGGTTTCCTTTAGCTTGATGTGCAACTTTAGGTGGATGAGCCACTTTGGGTTGCTGGATTTCTTTGGCTTGGGGTATGACTTGTGTTTGTATTATTTCTTGTTCCTGAGTAGCGTCGTTCGGTAAGATATTTTCAGTGGTCTTTTCTACATTGGGTACGACTTTCGTCGGGGCTGGTTTCTTAACTTTTTTAGGTTTGGGCTGAGTACTTACGGTAGTATTCAAGTCAGCAAGGGGTTCCTGCACTTCTTGTGTTGGGGCCTCTGTGGGAAAAGCGATTTCACCTATTGTTGCTGAAGTAGTTATAGCAGCCGTTTCAGATTTGTTTACTACATCTTTTGTTTTTGCAGGGGCTGTAGTCGTTTCTTTTTTAGGAAGCCTTTTTTTGCTTGTTTTTGTTTCAGATGTTTCTGTACTTTTTGATTTTACAGTTGAAAGTGCTTGTGCATCTAATATTTTGTAAATCAAATCTTGTTTGCTTAAGTCTTTAGTGTCTGTGATTGCAAATTTTTTCGCAATGTCATTGAGCTCTGGAACGATCATATCGTTCAGTTGTAAGATGTCAAAATTCATAAGTGGGAATATTTTCGTTGTGTACGAACAAAATAATATTAATAATAATAAATTGGAATAATTGTTTGGGTGAGATGTATTCGGTGCTTTTTTATGGAAAGAAGTGTATTCTCAAAGAAGCGGAGCCGAATTCAATTCTGATGCAAGTTTACAACGACTTTGTGAGATTATCAAAAAAAATTATTATTTCTTAAAGCCTCCTTTCGAACATATTCATTGAGGTTTAGCTAGTTTACATATTACGAAATGTGAATCGTTATGGTTATTATCGGCTGTTTTTTTACTTTTAAAATGGCAACATTGAAGTAATTTAGCCGTTTATTGAAATTATGTAGAATGACAACAGAAAGAAGAGAAAAAATAAATTCTTTACTAGACAAGAGACAAAACGATTTGACAGTAATTCTTGAAAATGTATTTGACCCACATAATATTTCCGCTGTGATGCGAACATGCGATGCAATCGGTATGATGGAAATGTATATTATTAAAAGTAAATTACCCACTCGTAAAAGGTGGAACGACAGAAGCAGCGCAAGCGCGAATAAGTGGATGGTGGTTCATTATTTCGAAGACACTAAAAGTTGTTTTGAAGCAGTACGTAAAAAGTATAATCAAATTTATTGTACACATCTCAATGAAGCAGCAAAAGGATTATACGAACTGAACCTTACCCATCCTACAGCCTTGGTGTTTGGGAACGAACATGAAGGGGTTACCGAGGAAGCCTTGTCTTATTGCAATGGAAACTTTATCATTCCACAAGCGGGTATAATACAATCGCTCAATATATCGGTGGCTTGTGCTGTAAGTATGTATGAAGCTTTCAGACAAAAAGAATTGGCAGGGCATTATCATGAACGAAAAATAACAATCGATGAACAGGCTTCCTTGTTGAAAAAATGGGAGATATGGGATTATTAGTGCATCACGGTAAACTTGACAACCTCCTCTCCACTTTTTACAAAATAAATACCATTGGGTAATGTAGATGTATTAAATTGTATTAATTGATTTGCCGCTGAGCTGCTTATAAGTTTACCATACACATCAAATACACTTATCTTTTGCCAACCATTAAATGAAATGTTGATGATCTCATTTACAGGATTTGGGTATACCTGCAAGGTTTGATTGGCAGTTGTTAAATGGGATGTACTAAGTGGGTAGTTATTGTTGATAGCACCAAATGTGGTATTCATCAGAGTAAAATTACCTGTTCCATTTGGATATCGCCCCCAAGATGTATCGGCCTTTTGTGATGTGAATGATACACTATCTAATAATAAGGCGTTTCTACTCATGACTAAAAAGCCTGTATCTTTATCTAAATTAAAGTTAGTATGCAACAGATACTCGAGTGAATCATCATCGGCCCATACGGTCAGGTAACCATGAGGTATAATATAAGTGTTGGAAGGAAATTTCCACTTAAGGGTATTGTTGAGGGTATTTGACAAGTAAACATTACTCATGTCAATTGTTTGATTGGTTGTATTGTATATTTCTAACCAGTCTTCATGGTCGTTGTATTCATCCAATACATTGTCTTTGTTGACCGCTAATAATTCATTGATGACGATATCGCCTACAATGGGAATGGTGTTTTGAACGGTTAAGGTATAAAATTCATGTTCAGCTCTTTGAGGCGCAAACATACCTGCACTGGCATTTTCAGCATAAATATAATATTCCATTGTGGCACCAGACATCATAAGGTCAACGCCATAAATACCATCATTAGCGCCTCCATCATTATGGGCTCCATCATCATACATCATGGCTTTTTGAAACTTTAATGTATGGTCAAATCGATATCCTATATAGACCATATTTGTGTTGGTAATATTGGCTGTAATGCTGATGTTGGCATTGTAATTTGGGGAAGGATTGCTGGGTGTAATTGCCGTAATATTTGGTGCAGTGGCTGTGAATTCAGGTAGCGATTGCAAGTAGGTTGCTCTACCTGACATTAAATTACTGATGCCCGGTATGGTATAGCTTCCATTGATAATATCTGTATTCATGGCACTTTGAAATTGTGCATAGGTATATTTTTTGTTATTGTCTGATTGTACCGCGGTGTCAATCAAAGTAATGAATTGTGTAGCCAAAGTTGTGTATTGACCTGATATTATGATTTCATTCAACATCGTTTTCATATGTGCGATGTATTTTTTTCGATAGCTATCATTTGCTTGAATTGTTTTGATAACTGGCCAATAATCGTCTCCTGCATGGTTAGCAGGCGAAAACTGTTGCATGGTAGTGGGCGTTTGATTTCCCATCGATACATTGCCAGCACCTGCAAATGGGAATGCGCCAAAACACATATTTAAATCCCAAACAATTGGGTTGTAATGATTGCTTTGGTCTTTATAAATATAATGATTTTGGGCAAAAACACCACTGTAGCTATCTAAATTTACAAAGGTATTATTAAAGGCTAACATCCATATCATTCGATCCATGTCTATTACATTGTCGTAACTTGTAGGATTATTACTTACCGAATCGCACAAAGTGACTAATTCATTCCAACCACTTTTTGATTTGATTTCATAATAAGTAAAATATAAACTACTATCAATACCCAAATACTTGAAATTGCTTTTAGTGGTAGGGCTGGGATTTACGATTGGGTTGCATTTTACAAAAGTTCCCTGGTTACTATTAAAATGATCAGCACAGAATTTCTTGTCAATATTTTCAGCACTTGAATAAATACCTACATAAGAACCATTAATATACACCTGAGCAAAATTTGCACGTGGACAATGCATGTAATTGCCTAATATTTCATAGGCCAGCACTTCACGTATCAAGGAAGGGTCGCCATAACCATTACTTAATTTGATATCTTTAAAACCTTCATATTGTTGATTTTTAAATTCATCAAAACTGATATGCAATGGGTTTTTTATTTTGGTGCTATCAAAAGAACTATTGCCTTTGTATTTTACCCCCACACTATCAAATTGTAATCCATTTATTTTTACCCAATCCGCCATCAAATAACCTTCGGCACCTACTTTGGCTGTATCCATTCTATAATCCCAATTGGGTATCGAAAAACTGATTTCAATTTTTTGAATAGTGTTTAAGTTGTAAAGTGTTTGTGCAAATGATAACTTCATTGCTATCAAAGCAATCAGTAATAAGCCCGTTTTTTTTACCATAATAAAATGAATTTTTTTTATTCTACAATGAGTTTGTTAGTAGATTTTTTTCCTGATTGATTTGAAATTGTAATGATATAAATCCCTGTTTTAAGCGATTGACTTGGAATGTATAAGCTTGAGGTCCTTATGTCATCGTATTGGCTTATTTTTCTGCCCGAAATATCATTTATCTGTACATGATGCGTTGAGAATTTGTCATTAAATGCAATAGTCACTGCATCATTCGAAGGGTTAGGATATATGGTAGGCTCCATGTTGCTTGTGATATCTGATACCTGTGCCGGAAAGCAGGTAGAACATGCACCAAAACAAACTTTTGCAGCGATGGTGTCATTGCTTAATACCATGGCACGATTTGCATTTACAGCACAAGCGCCAGGAACTACTTCAGCATTTGCGACCATATTGCCATTGTAAAATTTATACTCATAGGTATTGGTGACAGTGCCGTATACAATAATTTCATAGGTGTTGTTGCCAAAACTATAAAGCCTTGTTGTTGCAGGGTTCCAGGCTTGGAAATCACCCGCGATATGAACGCCATCGGCTGACACTGTTTGCAAGGTCATATCTACCAAATACCTCATCATGGTTTGACCAGCAGCGGAGGTTTGGCTAAAAAGAAAGGTTGGAAGTTTTGTGGTATCATTGGCCAATGAATCAATGTAAATCCAACGGTTATCATTAAAGTTATAGCCTACTTGAGCTTTTTCAGGCACTATCTCTACTTCATACGACTGATCGCCATTGACAAATTTATATTCATATTTAGCAAAGGCAGGGATGTCTACAACCAACGAATAGATATTGGTATCTACAAGGTCTTTTATCATCAATGCACTATCAGGAGAGTAGTTTGTACCCAAGCCAGCTGCTTCCTGAAAATCACCCATTACATGAATGCCAAAAGCGCTGATCACTTGGCCAGTCATATTTACTGAAAACTGCACCTTTTTTGCATATGAAAATTGAACCGATAGGATGGTGATAAAAATGACAAGTATTTTTTTCATGATGTTATTTAATTAATGAGTTGAATTCTTTTTGTTACGTTTCCGTTGTCTGAAAATAGTTGCAAAGTATAAATACCATTGGCAAGGTGAGCTAAATTGAATGAGTGGGTGTTTGTATTGGTATACACTATGTTGCCAGTGTAATCAATAACACGAATGCTAAAATCATTGCCCAGTTTTCCTGCATCATCAATGGTAATTTGTCCATTGCTTGGGTTAGGGTATACAACGATACTTGCTGATAAATCTACCACTTCAATCCCATTCGGTTTTGTGTATTTGTAACCAGCTGAGTATCTGTAAATACAGCCATTGGCATCCGTAATTCTTACCACGTAAATACCCGAAACGGTAGGTGTATAATTTATTGAAGTAGCTCCGTTAATCAGTACACCATTTAAATACCATTGATAAGTAGTGGCGCTCGATGAGGTAAGTTGCGAAGCATTGCCCGTAATCGTAGGGATGGCAGGAGGCGTATTGAAAATATAGCAGCTGTCATATTTGAAAGCTTTAGGAACTGAGCCAGCAAAGGTTTTAGACCACAATGTGGTGCCTGCACTATTCACTTCATATACTTTGCCAGAGGTGGCTATGCATACCAATTGATTTCCATTTGGGAACTGTTGTGAGCTACCCATATTACTACCATAACCTGAGCATACCAGACGGTCGGTAAAGGTTGCAGGAGAATAAGCCTGACCAGCGGTATAATTATAGTTGTATCCATTTGTAGGCAAAATGATGTGATCAACTGTGGATGTATTCGATGGAGAAGTGATGCCTTTATTATTAAAACCTACTAATCGTCCAGCATTTGGACAGCCTTCTTTTATCCAATGTGCGTCGTGTGTTACATTTAAAATAGCAGTGCCAGTAGCGCCATAGGCAGCTGGGTTGCCCCATCGGTACAGGAAGTCGCCACCTTTGCCTGAATTACCTCCTGTATGGGTGGCTGCTTCGGCTGTTGTAGTGCTATGGTCAATAATATACCATTCATTCATGTTGTGTGAGCTAAATGAAATTTGATCTAATATAGGGTTATAATCTACACCATTCATATGTATCCAGTCTTTTGCCTGTTTATAATTAACATTGAGTAATTCAGGATGATCTATGACATTGGCATAATAGTTTGGTTTTGCAGGATCTACATTTTGCATGATATGGTCCCATATTTTCCACTCCCAAACAACGATACCAGTAGTTGCACCAGTCGGTTGTACTTCAATGATTTTATCAGGCCACATTTCTATATTTTGATTGCCACCAGCCGCTGTAACTTCAGCCGCAGTTTTTCTTTCATAGGCGATAGCAAGTACATTGCCATTGGGCATGGGTTTTATATCATGGTGGGTACAATAGTTGGTGGTGGAGTAGGTGAAGTCCCAAATAAGGTTTCCGTTATAGTCATGTTTTTGTATTTTACCGCAAATGGGTCCACCATTAAAAGAAGGTGCAGTTGCTTTTGCGCTTCGTGCTAAAATACCACCCGGCTCCAAGTATGATGAATAGCCTGTGGCAGCGGGTAATCCACTCCATGTTTTAACTGTAATTTGGTTAGTATCTATCAACGTTGCTGTTGTTGAATTCATAATGCTGGTAAGTGTCCAGCCATTAAATTGCTGTGCTGATACAGAACATTGTGCAAGGACTAAAATCAGAAATAAAGGTTTGAGTTTTTTGTACATTTAATAAAAGTTTCCATAAAAATAGAAATTTCAATATTAAATGATTGATAATTTTAGATTAACACTTTAAATCTTGGGGTTTCCTAAGGCTGGAGTTAATGTCAGGTCGTTTTGAGATACAATCGAATATACCCTGTATTTGCAATTTGTATTGCATTGAATACTGAAGTAACTGATGTATAATACCCTAAACGAAAATCGATGAATCTTCCGCTCTCATTTAGTTTGGCTTGCAAACGCTCAACACATCATCTTCATAGCTTTTGCCAATAGGAATCTCAATATCCTTATCATTTTCATTTAAATGAATGATCCGATTACGGATATAACTTATTTTTTTGATGGGTACTATATAGGATCTATGTGCCCTAATGAATTCAGCCGATGGTAGTCTGTCTACCAGCATTTTTAGGGTCATTCGAGCAATAATAGGCTTTTGATTTTCTAAATGAAACTTTACATAGTCATTCAAACCTTCTAAATAAATGATATCATTGATGTTTATCTTGATCAAACTATAATCAGCACGTATAAACAAAAACGGCTGACGTGCTTTGTCATCATTGTTTAAATGATTATGATAATCGTATGCTTTGGCAACCGCTTGATTAAAACGTTCCTGGGTAAAAGGTTTGAGTAAAAAATCAATCGCATTGAGGTTAAATCCTTCTACCGCATATTCGCTGTAAGCAGTAGTGAAAATAACCATGGCATCGGTTTCTAAACTTTTATAAAAATCAATACCAGATATGGAAGGCATTTGGATGTCAAGAAAAATTAAATCAACAGGATAATTATTGATATACTTCAGGGCATCATTCGGCTTTGAAAATGTTTTTTCAAGCTGTATGTTTTCAGACTGACTACAAAATGTTTCAATAATTTTTAGTGCAGGTGGTTCGTCATCAATAGCAATGGCTTTTATCATGATAAATTTATTTTAATAGATACTGTAAAACTAAGATTTTTATTTTCAATTTTTATAGAATGCTTGTTGGGATACAACAATTTAAGTTGACTCCGGCCATTTTCTAATCCAAACCCGGTTTTTAATTGCGACTGTAAATTGTGTGGCACTTTTAGATTAAATACATGCAGGTATAAATTAATATCCGATACGCTGATTTGAATATCAATTTGTGAAGTTTCCTCAGGATTGACTCCATGTTTAAAAGCATTTTCAATAAAAGGAATCAATACCAAAGGGGCAATTTCTTTATCATGTATATCGCCATCAAAAGTATAATTCACAATAGCCGTTTCGCCTAAACGAAGTTTTTGTAAGTCAATATAACTATTGATATAATTCATTTCTTTTTCAAGCGAAACATATTGTGCCGATGTGTCGCTAATAGCATATCGCATCATAGAAGAAAGGGTAACGATGGCAGTAGCTGTATGATCCGATTTTTCAATGGCTAAGGAGTATATACTATTTAAGGTATTGAACAAAAAATGAGGATTTATTTGCGCCTTTAAATAAGACAATTCAGAGATGAGTTTTTCCCGATGCGATTTTTTCCATTTGTCATTGATTTTTAAAGCTAATGAAGAAAATAAAATACTAAAAAACAATAAAAAATAGTTTTTAAGTTCAAACAAAAATGATTTGGGTGATCGATTATTGATAAAGGGAGAAAACTGCTCAATGTCGCTGTGGATGAGAATTTTGGGTAAAAAAATAATCAAAATAGCAAAAATGAGCAAACTAAATACATAGGAAACATATTTTTTTTCAAAGTATAATGCTGGAATTAAATAATAATAACTTGTATAGAAAAAAATGAGCCCCATCCCGAAACTGATCAGATCGCGCTGGGTAAATGGATTACTAAGCACTTCCCAAGTAAGTGAAGGATGAGGCGAGAGTAATATCGGAAAGGATATAAATAACGCGCACCCTATGATATGAAATATTATTTTGACTGGTATAGTCATATAGACCCCTAAAATAAATGAAAATAAATTAAATTACGATACAAATAGAGATAATGTGTATGATTCAGTCGGTATGCACGATTTTAAAAATAAACTTTAAAAAGAATCTAGAAAGTATTTGTCATCAATCTGTCATATTTTTTTCAAGGTAAAAAAATCAAAAAAAATAAAAATATATTTGGTTTAACATGCGGGAAAATAAAATCATCATATATGTAATCATTGCATTTATTGCCTTGTTCTTGTTGATACATTATTTGATATATTATGTCATTGATTTTTCATAAACAAGTGTGTTTATTATTGTTTATGGCATCATTGATTATTCGCAGATGAATTGTTTGAAGTGTCATCCCCTGGTCTTCATTTAAAAAACAATCCTACTTTATCATGCTATCCTATACAATATCCTTACTTTTATACGTTATTTATATCAAGGGCTTGGTTTGAAATCTAAAATTTCCATTTATATCATATTATTCATTGGTGTCATGTTGAAAAGCCATGCACAACAAGTTGATTGGAGTAATTTCAAATCAAAAAAGATAAGTGTGCAGACTGATACCTTGCGATTAGATTCATTAAGCATCATCCCACAAAGTGTATTCATTGAAAATATAGACACCAATACCTATCAAATCAATTATTTGAAAAGCATTTTGATATGGAAAGTCAGACCCCGGCAAGATTCAGTAAGCATTCGTTATAGAACCTTTCCCCTTTATTTTTATCAACGCTATTTTCATAAAGATGCCCAAAAAATCGAAACAAATTTTGCCATCACACCCTATTATTATGATGCCACAGAGGCAAGTAGCAATAAAACATTTATTGATTTTGGCAATGTCGATTATGCAGGGAGCTTTGGACGAGCTTTGTCTTTTGGCAATAGCCAAGATGTTGTACTGAATTCACAGTTTAATTTACAATTTGACGGTGACCTTGGTGATAGTATCAAACTCACAGGTGCCATCACAGATAATAATATACCCTTTCAACCTCAGGGTAATACACAGCAAATACAGGAGTTTGACAAAGTATTTATACAAATCAAAAGAAAAAATACTGCTTTAATAGCTGGCGATTATGATATAAAAAAACCTACAGGCTATTTTATGAATTTTTATAAAAGAGTACAAGGTGCCTATGTGTCAAATGCATTTAAAACGGCAAAAAAAGGGTTTAATAAATTCGCCGTTGGAGCCTCCTTAGCAAAAGGTAAATTTGTACGAAACGTCATCACTTCGTTAGAGGGTAATCAGGGACCTTATAAATTGACTGGACCTAATGGGGAACAATTTTTTGTGGTTTTAGCTGGTACCGAAAGAGTTTATATCGACGGAGTATTGATGAGCAGAGGCGAAGAACAAGATTATATTATCGATTACAATGCTGCTGAAATTATTTTTATGCCCCGTCGTATCATCACCAAAGATTTGAGAATGGTGGTAGAATTTGAATTCTCTGACAGAAATTACCTGAACTCATTGCTTTATCTCACCGATGAATGGTCAGTCAATGATAAACTTCAAATACGTTTAAATGTGTTTTCAAACCAAGATGCTAAAAATCAGTCGATACAACAAACCCTAGATTCTACCCAAAAAAGATTTTTAGCTACCATCGGTGATAGTATTCAAAAAGCCTTTTATCCAAGCGTCAGTTTTCAAGATACTTTTAGTGCCAGCAAAATACTTTATCGAAAAATAGACACCATTGTCAATGCAGTAATCTATAAAGATGTGTATGTGTATTCAAACAATAAAGACAGCGCTAAGTATTATCTCAATTTTTCATCTGTAGGTATGGGTAATGGCAACTATACGCAATCAGTCAACAATGCAAATGGTCGGGTATATGCATGGCAAGCTCCTGTCAATGGTATTCCCCAAGGCGATTATGAACCTGTCATTGTACTCGTAACACCCAAAAAACAACAATTAGTGACGGCCAGTATGCAATATGCCATCGATAGTCATAAAAACATCATGATCGAAACCGCTGTCAGTAATTATGACCCAAATATGTTTTCTGAAATTCATAATAATACCCATACCGGTATAGCAACCAAACTTCTGTATGACGAAAAAAGGATGATTCGTAAATCTGCCAATCTCTTTTTACTAAGCAAAGTAAATTATGAATTTGTTCAAGATCGGTTTAAACCGCTTGAACGCTTCCGAAATGTAGAGTTTAACCGCGATTGGAATATCAATCCTCTTGAAAAACCACAAAATGAACATTTAGGTAATATTGCCTTTTCACTTATTAAAAATGCATCGGCCCCTGACAAAGGGAGCGGAAAACTCGATTATCAACTGGGCACTTATCTCCGGGGTAATACCTTTAAGGGTACCCAACATATACTTTCATTTGCCTATAATCGTCGGGGATATCGTATATTAACGAAAGGCGATTTGATGCAACAAACTTCAAGCATCAATACCAGTCAATATTTACGTCCCTACCTTGAATTTGAAAAACAGTTTAAACAATTGAACCAGCTTACCCTGGGTTCAAGATACTTAGTTGAGCATAATGAACTTAAAAATGCACAAACAGATACCTTACTGAAGTCGGCCTTTTCATTTGATGCCCTGTCTTTTTACCTTAAAAATAATGCTGGGGCTGCAAATAATTTCAATGCTGAATACACACTCAGACATGATCGGGTAGCCAATAATAATCAGTTTAAACAAAGTACCCTTGGCCATACATTTTCATTAAATACCAACATCACTTCATTCAAAAACCAAGATGTAAAAATCACAGGGGCCTATCGAATTCTTGATATCACCGATACCTCACTCACTACACTCAAACCTGATGAAAGTTTACTTGGAAGGCTTGAATACAATTTTACAGCACTGAAAGGACTGGTCAGTGGTAATGTATTGTATGAACTTGGTTCAGGGCAAGAACCACGTCGTGAATTTACCTATGTAAAAGTGGTAGCCGGACAAGGATTATATGTATGGCGCGATTACAATAAAGATTCAGTAGAGCAATTGAACGAATTTGAATTAGCGATCTTTCCAGATGAAAAATTATACATTAGAATTTTTACCCCTACAAATCAATATGTAAAGGCAAAATATTCAGTGTATAATCAATCAATTTCAATCAATCCTAAAACCATTCTCAATCAATCAAACTTAAAAGGGGTTAAAAAATTACTGGCTATATTTTATTTGCAGTCTGCAGTGCAACTTAATAATCGGTTCATCGGTAAACAAGGTATTGCACAGTATAATCCTTTTATCGATTATCAAAATGATACTTTGTTGCTTAACAATACCTCATCTATTGTGAATGCGGTATATGTCAACCGATTTAATAATAATTGGGGACTTGATTATATTTATACTATTAACGCTGGCAAAACACTCATGACATATGGCATCGATTCCAGAAAAAATGACGAACATTTGCTTCGGGGGAGGGTAAACGCTACTAAAAAATTTACAATAGGACTTACACTTCGAACAGCCAACAAAACCTATGCATCTCTTTTTCTTGAAAATAGAAATTATCTCATCGCTAATAAAACGGCAGAACCTAATATTACCTGGGTTTTTCTACGCAATCAGGTACGTATTTTAAGCAGTTATAAATATGACCACAGAAAAAACAATCCCAGGTATGGAGGCGAAACAGCCATCGCGCACAATATCAATGTTGATATACGCTATAATATCATAACGTCAGGTTCTATCAACTTACGAACCACCTACGCCAATATCAAATACAATGGTATTAGCAATAGTAGTTTGGGTTATACCATGCTCGACGGTTTGCAAAATGGTAAAAATTATTTATGGCAGGCGAGCTTCGAGAAAAGGGTTTCTAAAAATATTGAAATGAGCTTACAATATGAAGGCCGAAAACCTGCTGGCACACCAACCGTACATACAGGTAGAGCCACGGTCCGTGCTATATTTTAACTTCGATAGGATGCTTGATGCTTTGCTGTCTTATATGTAGTGTTTCTCAGGTTTAAATTATTATTTTTCATATCACAGCACATCCTTACTTTTGCGTATATGACTATTGAACAACTCAAAGAAATGTCTGCTCGTGTTGAGGCTTTAGGCCATTTTCTTTCAATAGAAGAAAAGATGGATAAAATTGAAAATGATAAACAATTAAGTCTTTCTGCTGGGTTTTGGGACGATAATGCACGTGCCACAGCTATTTTAAAAGAAATTAAAACCAATGCATTTTGGGTTGAACTTTATCAACAGGTAAAATCAGCTATAGAAGATTTTGCGGTATTATTTGATTATTGGAAACAAGGCGAAGCAACAGAGGAAGAAGTGAAGCAAGCGTATCATTTAGCCGTTGACAAAATAGATGATCTTGAATTTAAAAGTACATTAAATCAACCTGAAGACGAATTGCCAGCAATGATGACCATCAACTCAGGAGCTGGAGGTACCGAAAGCCAGGATTGGGCAGAGATGTTATTGCGTATGTATAGGATGTATGGCGAAAAAAATGGATTTAAAGTAAGTGAATTAGATGTGCAATGGGGCGATGGGGCTGGTATTAAACAAGCAACTATCGAAATTGAAGGACCTTTTGCTTATGGTTTATTAAAGTCAGAGAATGGGGTACACCGTCTTGTTCGTATTTCACCCTTTGATTCGAATGCACGCCGGCATACCTCTTTTGCATCTGTTTTTGTGTATCCATTAGTCGATGATACAATTCAGATAGAAATCAACCCTGCTGATATTGAATGGGACTTTTTTAGGGCTGGAGGCAAAGGGGGGCAAAATGTAAATAAGGTGGAAACTGCAGTCAGGCTAAAGCATATTCCCAGCGGTATCATTATAGAATGTCAGCAATCACGCACCCAAGGTGAAAACCGCGAGAAGGCAATAAAAATGCTCAAATCACAGTTATATGAAAAGGAATTGCAACGACAAGAAGAAATGAAAAATAAAACCAACGCTGGTAAGAAAAAAATAGAGTGGGGGTCGCAAATTAGGTCTTATGTTTTTCATCCTTATAAAATGATTAAAGATCACAGAACTGATTTTGAAGTAGGTAATGTAGGTCCTGTAATGGATGGCGAAATAGATGGATTTATCAAAGCTTATTTGATGTTGGGCAATACAGAATAAAAACCTTATTTTTAACTTTTGAAATAATACGACTTGAAAAAATTAGTGTCCATATGTTGTATCCTGATTGTATCAATGCAGTCGTATGCGCAAATTAAGGGTTTTTATGACGGAAATACCTATTTCGAAGAGGAAGTCAATAGAAACCCACCTTTGAAAAAAAGCAATCAATTATCACTTTATTTTGGCTTATCTAATTATTTAGGCGACTTAGGGGGTAACAATGGAATGGGTAAAAAGTTTTTTTACGACAATAACTTAAAAAAACGTACTTTTTTTTATGGGGTTTCATTCACGCATTATCGAAAAGAAGCCATAGGCATCAGGTTTAATTACTCAAGTGGTAAAATTGCGGGTAGCGATCAAGATGCTGCCTATCAAAGCACGACAGATGATGCTTACAATCGATATAAACGAAATCTTGATTTTCAATCAAAAATATCAGAGGGTAGTATACTCCTGGAAGTATTTCCTTTCAAATTTATTCCATATAAACATGCATTGCACCAATGGAATTTCCAACCTTACTTGATGATAGGGCTTGGTATTTATAGTTTTAATCCACAAGGCTCTTATTTCGATGAAATTTCAGATGATTATGTTTGGGTTGATTTACAACCGCTTCGAACAGAAGGTCAGGGAATGAAAGAATATCCTAATCGCAAACCCTATAAATTATCGCAATCGAATATGCCATTTGGGTTTGGACTTAAATACAATATGTCAGATAAAACTTCCATTGGTTTTGAATTTGTGGGTAGAAAATTATTCACTGATTACCTCGATGATGTGAGTGAAAAGTATATTGATCCTTCTTTATTTTCTACTTATCTGAGCGCAGAAAATGCTGAAATAGCACAAATCATACACAATAAATCAAATGTGATTGACCCGGATCATCCATATGGCGTGGGCGATATCAGAGGCAATCCCAAAAACAATGATTTTTACTATTCATTTAATTTGAAGTTTTCTATCCGTATTAGCAAAGTCAAAAATGTGACTCGTATGTTTAAGAAGAAAATATACAAATACGACAACGACGAAATTTGTTATTAATACCGATAAGTGCCTGCGAATAGGATATAAGGATACTTGTAGTAAGTTTAATGCGATCGATTACTCATCATAAGTAGCCTAATTGTTTCAAACGTAAATACAAAGTGTATAGGCTTTATGAGGATGTTTTTCAGACTTATTAATTAATAATATGGTATCAATGATCTTAGCTAATTTGGGTCTGTGAATTTAAGTATACCAACGACACCTTAAAGATAGCCTATTGGCTTAAATGGAATATGTGTGGGTATTATAGCAATATTTTCCAGACAATTTTAAATACATTAGGTATTACCAGCAATCATTTTTTAGAATGTGAAAAGCAACAGCAGACTCATCCGTTTATAAACCGGTCTGATAATCATGCAAAATAGGTACAATCTAAAAACCTAAGCGATTCCTAATTCCTTTTTGAAGTAATCAAAGGTGATTTTTAAACCTTCTTTTCTGTCTACAAGGGGATTCCAGCCTAAAATAGTTTGTGCTCTTGTGATATCTGGTTTTCTTTGTTTAGGATCATCTTGTGGTAAGGGTTCAAAGATAATTTTTGATTCACTGTTTGATAATAGTTGAATTTCTTTGGCAAAGTCTAAAAGTGATATTTCATTAGGGTTTCCGATGTTTACAGGTAAATGATAATCACTCATCAAAAGTCTATAGATACCTTCCACTAAATCGCTTACATAACAAAATGAACGTGTTTGACTTCCGTCTCCAAACACTGTGATATCTTCTTTTTTCAAAGCCTGACTCATAAAGGCAGGTAATGCACGTCCATCATCAAGACGCATACGAGGTCCATAAGTATTGAAAATACGAATGATACGGGTTTGTAGTCCATGAAAATTATGATAGGCCATCGTTATGGCTTCTTGAAAACGTTTAGCTTCATCGTAAACACCTCTTGGACCTATTGGATTTACATTTCCCCAATATTCTTCATTTTGTGGATGTACTAAGGGGTCGCCATATACTTCTGATGTAGAAGCAATTAGCATTCGGGCATTTTTTTCTTTAGCCAGTCCTAATAAATTGTGGGTTCCTAATGAACCTACTTTTAAGGTCTGAATCGGCATTTTTAAATAGTCAATAGGACTTGCAGGAGAGGCGAAATGCAAGATATAATCTAATTCACCTGGTACATGTACAAATTTACTAACGTCATGATGATAATATTCAAAATGAGGATGTTTAAAAAGGTGTTCTATATTTTTAATGTTTCCTGTAATCAAATTGTCCATGGCGATTACATGATAACCTTCAAGAATAAATCGATCACATAAATGTGAGCCTAAAAACCCTGCACCACCTGTTACTAATACTTTTTTCATAATCTATTGAATTGTTTTTCTGCCTATTGAATTGTAATAAAAACCTGCATCTTTCATTTGTTCAAGATCAAATAAGTTTCTGCCGTCAAATATAACCTGTTGCTTCATAGAAGCTTTCATTTTTTCGAAATCAGGTGTTCTGAAAATACTCCATTCAGTACAAATAGCCAATGCATCTGCTCCTTCAAGTACATCGTAATCATCAGCTACAAATTGAATAGAATTCATTAAATCTGCATGATTTTTTTCGAAATAATTTTTGGTATTTGGTATGCCTTCAGGGTCATAACACATTACTGTAGCGCCTGCTGCAACCAATTTTGGAATAATAAATAAAGCAGGGGCTTCTCTGATATCATCCGTATTGGGTTTGAATGAAAGTCCCCAAACAGCAATTTTTTTACCTTTTAAATCGTTGTTGAAATAGGCAATGATTTTATCTGCCAACACAAATTTTTGCTGGTCATTTACTTCTATCACTGCTTTAAGTAAGTTATAGGGATATTGATACTGATTGGAAGTTTGCACCAATGCTTGTACATCTTTTGGAAAACAGCTTCCACCATAACCAATACCAGGGAATAAAAAGCGTTTACCTATTCGGTTATCACTACCCATACCTACTCGAACGGTTTCTACATCGGCACCCACTTTTTCGCATAGGTTCGCCAATTCATTCATAAAGGTGATACGCATTGCCAGGTATGAATTGGCTGCGTATTTGGTAAGTTCAGCACTTCTTTCATCCATAAAATAGATAGGATTTCCCTGACGAATAAATGGGCTGTATAGCTGATTCATGAGCTTTTTAGCACGCTCACTACTGCAACCAACCACTACACGGTCAGGTTTCATAAAATCATCTACAGCAACACCTTCACGCAAAAATTCAGGATTGCTCACTACATCAAATTCACCAGAATAGTTTTCCTTAATTTTAGCGGCTACTTTTTCAGCAGTGCCAACTGGTACAGTACTTTTATTGATAACTACTTTGTATTGTTGTATTTCATTCAATATTTTACCAATATTTTCAGCAACCCCTAACACATAACTTAAATCAGCTGAGCCATCTTCTCCGGGTGGGGTAGGCAATGCTAAAAAAATTAAATCTGAATTTTCAACGGCATATCTTAAATCAGTAGTAAAGAAAAGTCGTTTTTCTTTTAAGTTTCTTTCAAATAAAACCTCTAATCCTGGTTCATAGATAACGATTTCACCATTGGATAGTTTTTCAACTTTATGTTTGTCTATGTCTACACATATTACATTGTTGCCTGATTCTGCAAAACATGTTCCGGATACAAGGCCAACATAGCCTGTTCCTATTACTGCTATTTTCATATTTATCTAAAGGGTATTTATAATATTTAAAAAATGGGTACTAATATATTCCATTTGTTCGCTTGTCATTTCAGTATGTATGGGTAATGAAATCACATGTTCTACAAGCCAATTGGTAAGGTCTAAATTTGTACTTGGACGATGTGTATTTTCAAACATTTTTTGTTTGTGAGCTGGTATCGGATAATATACCATGCTTGGTATTCCCAATTCTTTCAAACGATTCATGACTTCATTTCTATTGATACCATCTTGCAATTGTATCGTGTACTGATGATATACATGATGAGAGTAAGGTGCTCTAAAAGGCGTTTTTATTTTTGCATTGCCAGCAAAAGCAGCATCATAATAATCAGCCACTTTTCTTCTTGCATCACAATAACTATCCAAATGAGGTAATTTTACATTAAGTATTGCTGCTTGCATGGTATCAAGTCTTGAATTACAACCAATGATTTCATGAATGTATTTTTCTTTTTGGCCATGGTTAGCTACCATTTTCAGTTTAACGGCCAAATCGTTGTCATTGGTAAAAATGGCACCGCCATCACCATAGCAACCTAAGTTTTTAGAAGGGAAAAATGAAGTGGTTCCGATAGTACCCATGCAGCCATTGGCTACTCGTGTGCCGTCGCTAAAGGTGTAATAACCGCCAATAGCTTGTGCATTGTCTTCTATAACATATAAACCATGTTTTTTAGCAATCGCTAATATAGGCTCCATGTCGGCACTTTGTCCAAATAGGTGTACTGGTACAATCGCTTTTGTTTTGGGGGTAATCAGTTTTTCAATTTCGTTTACATCTATCGAAAATGTATCTTTATCTACTTCGCAGAACACAGGCGTTAGTTGTAGCAAACCTACCACTTCTACCGTTGCAAAATAGGTATAAGATGGTGTAATAATTTCGTCGCCGGGCTGCAAATCTAAAGCCATCATGGCAATTTGAAGTGCGTCTGTGCCATTAGCACAAGGAATTACATGTTTAACACCCAGGTATTTTTCCAGGTTAGAAGAAAAAGTTTTTACCTGAGGTCCATTGATAAATGCGGTGGTATCAATCACTTCCTGAATAGAAGCATTTACTTCATCTTTGATTTTTTCGTATTGACTTTTTAGGTCAACCATTTGTAAATTCATCATAATTGTATAAGAGTCTGATTTGTCAATTAGGGCGCAAAGGTAAACTTTAAAATTAAAATGATATAAGATTCATGGTAAAAGTTTAGGGAGTCAAAAGAGTGTACTTATAGAAGGAATGTATATTGAGCGATTGCCCATTTAACCTTTAAGGACACCTAAATACAAACAAACATGAAAAAGGGAATAGACAGTTTGTGAACTTTCGGAGTTGAAGCAGATCTGGTCTGATCTTAAGTCCAATTATACGAGGTGCTTTATATTATACGATGTGGCACAGTTTGCAGGATTCATAAATCAACAATTTGTATTTTTTTTGAAAGATAAATTCAATCTAATGGTTTTTGTCGAAATCGAAGTGTGTATATAACAGCAATAAATATGGGTGTTTGAGAAGAATAGGTATACAAGTGCTTAAAACAACAATATTGATATAATTGAAAGGTATATTGTCAAATCGCTTAAATGAATACTAATAAAATGCCTTTACATATTGCATTTAAAGTCAATTTATTTAAATATCTTAAAAGTAATGTTGGTAAATGAAATCAAGCAAGTACTCTTGATTAATTAAAGTCTTGACAAATATCTAAATCAATAGCCATCGTATTTTACAACTACATAAGCCTGAATGTTTTCAGTATATAGACAATACCTTTTTTTTAATATAATCAATTCTGGTATCATACCTATATCCATTGCAATACAGCTTATAACCTTGTATTGACTATGTAGTTTGAAAAATATCGGTATAATACCTATACACATAGCATTTAAGCTTGAAACAATAATGTATCGTTGATATGAATAATAAATAGATCAAGGCATTAGTTTGTTGTTGATATGAAACTTCATGTATGTACAACAACTATCAACATATCAATGGAGAATCCTAAAAGTCAAATTGATATATTGAGGAATCTGTAAAATATCAATGTAAAGACTCATTATAAATAATGACTGTAGCTGTTATATGGATATTGTTTAATGATTGGTACTTATTAGATATAGAATTATGCTCATGATTCATATGTTTGTAGCATCGCTTAACATGAAATAGAATAAATGGTGATGTAATATCAACGATAGCTACATCATAACAAAAACAAGCTAGTTCTTTGCGCTCAGGCATGTATACGAGGAATCTATTACTATATATATAGCTTTACACGCATATATGTTAGCCTTGATACCCACAGTCAAAATGATAGGCAATAAATTGTCATAATTCCAGTTCCGATTTTGCAAAAGCATACATGATAATTGCCTGGAATGCAGTAAGGACAAATATTAGGGACGGTTTTAACTGAAAGATTATTGAATGATAATGAGGTATTTATTTCAACCATATGTTTTTTTTCTTTTTGATTTAATATGTAATAGTATTTAAACTTAATAGTTTTCAAGTAGCATAAAATACGATGTGGAAGGTTGTTTTGTTGTAAAATAGGGTAAAAATAGGTATAAAATGAGCATCATTGATATAGATAAAAACACTTTATATTGTAGATAAACAGTCTACATTTAAGAGAATAAAAGGGATCTATACATGTGAATATACTGGCATCAAAAACGTACATAAAATTGATTGTAAATTTCAAAAATAATATTGTGATGTAGGGTGTCATTTGTTATAAGAATAAATGAAGTATTAAAGAGGTCTTTAAAACACGTTTTTGATATGCTTTTTATGACTTAGAAATAGAACATGACGAAAAGTGTAATTTATTTTTAATTTTTTTATATCGGCTGAAACGCTTTAATATCAATAGATAGCAAAGAATAGGAGTGGAGTGATTTGAATTAATTTTAAATTTAATTGAAAATAAATTTGGTGAAGAAGAAATCTTGGCTACCTTTGCACTCCCTAAACGGAAAAACAGTTCTTAATATCACAGCAAAAACGGTAAAAAGTTATTAAAATATTTTAGTCAAATACGACAAAAAATTTAGATGAAAGTTTCAAAAAAATAATTCAAATAAATTTAAAAATAAATGAAAAAATATTTGGTAGTTTAAAAATAACTCGTACCTTTGCACTCCGTTAGAAAATAACGGTTGATACAAAAACAAACAAAGATCTTTGAAAGATGGAAACAACAGAAAAAAAACGTAAGTTTTTAAACAGGTAATTTTTAGCGAAAAATAATAATTAGATCGCTAATTTCTTTTTGAAATTAGCCAAGATCAAAACAACTCATTTACAATGGAGAGTTTGATCCTGGCTCAGGATGAACGCTAGCGGCAGGCTTAACACATGCAAGTCGTGGGGCAGCGCGGACTTCGGTCTGGCGGCGACCGGCAAACGGGTGCGGAACACGTACGCAACCTCCCTCAGAGCGGGGAATAGCCTCTCGAAAGAGAGATTAATACCCCATAGTATCTTGAAGACACATGTCTATGAGATTAAAGCTTCGGCACTTTGAGATGGGCGTGCGGCTGATTAGGTAGTTGGTAGGGTAACGGCCTACCAAGCCGACGATCAGTAGCTGATGTGAGAGCATGATCAGCCACACGGGCACTGAGACACGGGCCCGACTCCTACGGGAGGCAGCAG
>OEIV010000158.1_pt1 | contig 42842 bp, 37 predicted proteins | sample 1539231 | NCBI WGS metagenome assembly OEIV01 (sample SAMN03794762, study PRJEB22550) | activated sludge metagenome | feature: wastewater treatment plant; material: activated sludge; isolation source: Wastewater treatment plant of a petroleum refinery complex | place: Argentina: Buenos Aires ... | reverse complement strand
AAGACGTCCTGGCGGCAAGGGCGGCGGGCTTGCCGGGGTCAACATCAAAACCGAGGGGGGGGAGGCCCGCCCTGGCCGCCGCCACCGCCAGCGGCAGGCCGACATAGCCCAGGCCGATGACGCCAACCCTGGCCGTTCGCGCGGTGACAAGTTTGAGAAGTGGGGAAGCAGACAACGAAGCCTCCTGGGGGGTCAGGTTTCGCGCCTCTTACCGGAATGTTGCCAAGCCTTCAACTGCACCGCGAGCAACCCTGCTACCCGCGCGGCAACGCCCTGCCTCATATGACTTCGGCAATGAAAGCCGCAATCCGTGCCGCCGCCGTGCCATCGCCATAGGGGTTGTGGGCCTTGGCCATGCGCTCATGAAGGCCACGATCATCAAGCAGGGATGATATGGCCGCGATGATCCGCGCCGCATCCGCCCCCACCAGCTTCACCGTGCCTGCCGCCACCGCTTCGGGCCGTTCGGTCACATCACGCATGACCAGAACCGGCTTGCCCAGCCCGGGGGCCTCCTCCTGCAGGCCGCCACTGTCGGTCAGGACGATGTGACACTGCTGCAGCAGGGCGACGAAGGGCAGGTAATCCTGCGGGCTGATGAGGTGAACCCGCCGGGTATCTCCCAGGGCGGCGCGCACCGGCCCGATGACATTGGGGTTGAGATGCACCGGATAGACAAAATGCAGATCGGGGTATTTTCGGGTAAGCGTGGCGATGGCATTGCAGATTTCCTTCATGCCCTGGCCAAAATTCTCACGCCGGTGGCCGGTGACCAGCACGAAGGGTTCCTGCCGCCAGGCAAAGCCCAGACACGCGTCGAGCGCGCCATGCACCGACAGCCTGAGGTCGCCGTCCCGCTCCAGCTTGCCCAGCACCCATTGCAGCGCATCGATGACGGTATTGCCGGTGACCGTGACGCGCGCCGCATCGACCCCTTCCTCCAAGAGGTTCTGGCGGGCCGCATTGGTGGGCGCAAAATGCCACCGCGCCAGCCGGCCCACCACCTGCCGGTTCATCTCTTCGGGATAGGGTGCGGCAAGGTCGTGGGTGCGCAAGCCCGCCTCCACGTGCCCCACCGGAATGCCGGCATAGAAAGCGGCCAAGGATGCCATCAGCGTGGTCGTGGTATCGCCGTGCACCAGAATGAGGTCCGGCTTCTCCTGTTCGAGGGCCGCCTTCATGCCGGTCAAAACCGCCGCCGACAGCTCGGTCAGCCCCTGTCCAGCCTTCATCAGGTTGAGGTCAATGTCCGGCGTGATGGCAAAGAGCGCCAGAACCTGATCCAGCATCTGGCGGTGCTGGGCCGTGGCGCAGACGCTGATCCGGTTGGCCGGATTGTGTTGGCGCAGCGCATAGTAGACTGGCGCCATCTTGATGGCCTCGGGCCTTGTGCCCATCACCAGCATGATGTGCCGACTCACGTTCTGCCCCCGCTTTGACCGTCACCATGTCCGCCGCGCAGGGCGGGATGCGCCAGTTCAAAGGCCCGGAGCGCGGCCAGTTGCTCCTGGAGATCAGGGGCCACGATGTGCGGCACCAGGCACCGGTTCACCGCCTGTGGCGTGGCAAAGGGTTCAATCATGTAACGGGTGCCATAGGCCTCCTGAAACAGCCGGAGCATGTCGTATTTGCTGACACCTTGGGCGAGGCCGATCTGCACCACCCGGCCCGCCCAGGAGTGTGCCGGATTATTGATGATGACCGATTCCACCTGACGGCACCATTCCAGCGTGGTGATGCCGTTCCACCGATGATTGGTATAGCCCCGCAGACTGGCCCCCTCCGGCTGGCTCAGGAACCAGCCCAGCAGACCCTTGGGCGGAGTGGCCACATGATCGGGCCCAATGATTGAAACCCGGAACACCGTGGCGTTGGCACGCCCCAGCAGGGCCACTTCGCCAAGCCGCTTGCTCCAGCCGTAGTCATCGGTGGCATCACAGGGATCATCCCAACGGTAGGGCGAGGCGGCATCGCCGGCAAAAACACAATCCGTAGACGGATGAACCAGGAACTGCCCAGGGGCCATGCGCTCGGCCAACATGAGCGGCAGCAGCGCATTGGCATCATGGAGATCCTGACGGCTGGCGGTTTTCTGCTTGATCCGACCGATGCAGTTGAGCACCAGGCCAGGGCCGGCCTTGGCAACACTCGCAAGGGCCGGGCACTGCGCCGTGAAATCCACCCGGTCATCGATGACCACAACCTCGTGCCGGGCCGCGAAATAGGCCTTGACCATCTGCCCCAGCATGCCGCGATGGCCAAGAATAATGATTTTCATGGCTGCCGGTCCTATTGATAGGCCTCCGTCTGGCCCATGGCATCAAGCAGGGCGCCGATTTCTCCGGCGTCGGTCAATTGCCGGGTGTTGGCCGACGTGTATTCGAAGCCGAAGGGATGATGACCAGAGCCGCGCCGCGCCGCATATTCAGCCGGCACGGCGTAGAATTCATCACTCTCCTCGGCCCTCTGGATTTCATATTCGTTGACCAGAACCTCGTCCATCTTCTCGCCGGGCCGCACACCCGTCACCGTGATGCGCTCGAAGTCGCCATCGCCATATTTCACCAGCATCGCCCTGGCGAGGTTCAAGACCGTGCAGGCCGGCGCCTTGCGCACGAAGATTTCGCCACCCCGGGCATGGGAAAAGGCATGCAGCACGAGACTCACCGACTGGTCGAGGTCATCAGGAAGCGCGTCATATTGGGGTCGGTGATGGTCAGCTTTTCCTTCCCGGCAATCTGGCGCAGGAACAGCGGAATGACCGAACCGCGCGAGCCCATGACATTGCCATACCGCACACAGCTATAGACCGGCCCACCGCTCAGGATGTTTTGCGACACGACGATCTTTTCCATCATCGCCTTGGAAAGGCCCATGGCGTTGATCGGCTTGACCGCCTTGTCGGTGCTGAGGGCCACCAGCGCGCGCACGCCGTTCTCACGGGCCGAAGCGCAGACATTCTGCGACCCCAGCACATTGGTCTTCACCGCTTCCAGGGGAAAGGTTTCGCACGAGGGCACCTGCTTCAGGGCAGCGGCATGAAACACGATGTCCACACCCTTCATGGCGAAATCGACCTGGGGCCGGTCGCGCACATCGCCGATGACATAGCGGTAGCCGGGCCGCATGCGCTGCATTTCATATTGTTTCTTCTCATCCCGGCTGAAGATGACAATCTCGCGCGGATTGAAGGTTTCGAGAAAGGCCGCCACCTTGTTGCCGAAAGATCCGGTGCCGCCGGTGATCAGAATTCTGCTGGTCTCAAATTCCATGTCAAATGCCCCCTGCGGCTGCCCTTTCCGCGGCGACCCACCAACCCCGCCGCAAACTAGTATAGGTCACAGCCAAAGCCAATGCGCCCGCCACCCCGGCCATGGCAAGGGTTGCCACGGGCCCAAAGGCCAGACCGTTTGCCGCAGCCCGCGCCAGCCCCAGAAGCAGTGCCGCGAGGGCGGTGGGCCGGATGATAGAGCCCCATAGCCAGCCCCATGTCTGCCCGGGGTAAAAGCGGCGATGACTGGCACTGGAAAGCAGAACGAAATTGGAGGCCCCGTGAACGAGCCAGGGGATGGCCGCCCCGATCAAGCCGTACCGGCTGATCAGCAGGAAGGTCAGCGGCACGCTGACCGCCAGCGACAGGGTCGCCAGAATCACCAGCACCCGGTTTTCGCCGTGGGCAAGGCTGAGATAATAGGGGCCCAGCTGCAACGCCAGAAACCAGCCACCCAGAGCCAGGATCCTCGTCACGGTGGCCACCTGATCGGGCATGATCCGGTGCGGAAACCACACCGCCAGAACCTCGGGCGTGAACCCCACAAGGGTCATGGCCGCCAGACCGGCCAACGCGCTGATCATGGCCGATTGCTGACGATAGATGCGGGCCAATTGTGCGGCATCGCCCGCCGCCACCAGCGTGGTGAGACGGGGAAAGAGAGCGGCCGCTATGGGCTGTGACAATGCCAGGGGAATCTGTGCCAGTGATGCGGCCAGACTGTAATAGGAGAAGGTGGCAATTTCGAACCGCGAGATGACGAGCACCTTGTCAAGCTGGGTATTGATGGTGGCAATGATGGTCATGGCCAGCATTCCGGCCGAGTATCCCAACAGGGGCTTGATCCTGTCGATGACGAAGTGCCCGCGCTGCCAGAGGCCATAGCCCATGGCTGACAAAAGATAGCCGCGTGACAAGAGCGCAAATCCCAGGGCCACTGCCGCTTGCCACAGGAAGAACACCCTGAGATCGGGCCGGAAATAAATGGGAATGATGACCAGGCCGGAACGGACCAGGCTGAAGGAAGCCTGGAGGAGATTGGCCTCCACCTGCTTCTGCAAACCCATGAGACCACCGGTGTAGAAACTCATCATCAGTTGCGGCACCAGCGTCAGCGCCATCAATTGCACACTGGCGACAGCAATACCCTGATCCAGTCTGTCGCCGAGATTCAGCCAGTGCCGGACAATGGGCGAAGCCATGATGAAAACCACCAGAGCCACCGCAAGCTGGCTGATCAAAAGTACCCGGCCGAAGGTGGTGAAGAGATCGAGCAGTTCCTTGCGGTCACGCAGAAAAGCGGCCTGACGGGAAAAGGTCGCGGAAATTCCGGCGTCAAACAGTGACGCGAAGGACAACAGGATGGTGTAGAAAGCGATGATGCCATAGGCATCAATGCCCAGCACTGCCACATAAAGCGGCACAAAGACATAGATCGAGGCCAAAGACGTGGCGCGTCCGAGGTAATTGGCGATGACGTTGGCCCGAAAACTTGCCATGGCCCGACTTCAGCCTTTGCCATGCATGTTCATGGGCGGCCTGGTCCGGAAGGCCCGAAGGATCGCTGCATGAGGCCGCTTTCGGTCAGCCTGGCTTCCAGATGGTCGATCACCGCCGCCATGTCGGGACAATCGGTGCCATCGATGCCGAACAGCTTCTTGGTGATCAGAATTTTGGCGCGCAAAGCCATGATGGCCGCCACATGCCACAACACGGCAGGCCACAGGGCAAGGAACCGAAACCCGCCGTGCGTCTTCATGGCGGCAACAATGCGCGGCCAGTACTTGCGCTGATTATATACCAGACACCCGGCGTAGAGGGCGGCAAAACCGAACCTCGTCACCATGTCCGAACGGCCCGTTGCCTCGGCCCCCTTGATGGCCGCCTCGGCCCAGATGGTGGGCCCCGACCAATAGCGCGGCACCCTGTCGTCCCAGTGTTCCGCCGCCGCCGCCGGCAGTGAGGGCTCCTTCTCAATTTCACCCTGGTGTTTGCGCACCGCGTTCTTGCCCGACATGCTCTTGCGCGATTGCCCTGAAATGATGAGCGGCAGATCGACATGGACATAACTGGTCAAGAAGGAACACAGGGCCACGGCGTTGGCCATGTCGGGAACCGGACCTGGGAAACAGGTTCCGGTTGCCTGGCGCAACCGGTCGAGAACCTGCCGGGCAACAATGGCATGGTAAAGCCTTGGCATGTTGAACATGGAACGGGCCCCGCTCCGGAAAACCTTATCCAGTTCATCCTCTGCCGAGGGCGATGTGGTCTCGCCACTGTAGTCGGAGTTGATCAGGCGGCCATTGAGCATGTGATTGAGGGCGACGGAATGTTCCATGTCGGGCCAGGTGTAGGAGGCGACGTTGCAGATCAGGGCTTCAATGCCCCTGCGTTCCATCCAGGCGGCAGCATCGAGCGCCTGAATGACAAGGCCATCGTCATCACCGATGAAGCAGACGAATGTGCCCCGCGCCCTGGCGACGGCCGCGTCGCAATTATCGATGGCCGAAACCGGCGTGGAACTGAAAGCATAACGCAGGCGGGCGTCCTGCCGGTGCTGGTTCAGCACCATCTGAAAAGCGGAATTATCGCTGCTGTTATCCTGAATGACCAGTTCAAATCTGGAGTCCGGCCAAAGCATCAGCCTGTTCACCAGGATCGTCAGGGTCTCGTAGCGGTCTTTGGTGGGAACAACGATGCTTAACAAGGGAGTGGTCATCGGGACCATTTCCGTATCTTACGATGGCTCATGCCCCCTCATCCGAAAGGCGGGTGAATTGATGCCTGCAAGAGGCTGATTCGTCTTGTGGGCGGTCCATTCCTAGAGCAACCTGACTCTTGAGGGAATCGTCAACAGTCAGAAAAGTTGCTCGCCATCAAGGAGTCAGAGCGGAGGCTTTGATGCATTCAAGGCGCATTCCGCTCCAGCCGGTGTCAGTTCGCCCCGGATCAGCCGAAAATCAAGGGCAAATAACAGGATGCGAGGCGCCAGGACGTCAATTCCCGGCGCACTCAACAGCGTGGCCGGCGCCGCGCCGGAAACACCAACCTGCACATCGAAAACTGTCAACGCGACAGCCGGGCGAAAGACGATGACTGCCGGACCGGCTTCCTTTGAGCCGCGCGGACGCCCATGACGGTCACGAGCATATAGAGAATCCAGAAGTCCGGCGCGCCATGGATGGAGCCGGATGTCAGACTGAGAAGAAAAATCGGCAGGGCCGCTGCCGTAATGTAGAGGGCAGACGCGCTTGCACGGCCGCGCAGGATCCGGCCCATCGCAAGCAACATGAAAACCAGCGACAGAAAGAAAACCGTGGCACCGAAAACACCGGTCGCCATCAGAACTTCAAGGATGATGTTATGGGGTGACTGATCTTGTGATGTCACAAAACTGCTGCCGAACAGCGGCGAAGACAGAAAGTCGTTCCAGGCAACCTGGTAGATTTCGTCGCGCGCCTCGGTTGCCCCGCTCGCCCTTTCCTCGATGAAGTTCATGAAACGGTCAAACAGATAGATCGAACCATTGCTGACCTGCAGCATCATGTAGCCAATGAAAACCGGAAGGCCGAGGTATAGGCCCGAGACCAGACGCGAGCGCCCCGCTTCCCCTTGATGCGGCATGACGGCCAGAATGGCGATCACCAGGAATGACGTCAGGAAACCCAAAAATGGCCCGCGTGATCCCGAGAACAGAATATTCATGATCCCCATGCCCACCAGGGCCGCCATGACGATCTGCCTGGGCAGAGCGAGTTTCCTGTCGAAGGCGAGGCGGGCCAGGGCAAAACTGGCCAGGCACGCCCCCATCATCCCAATGGTCAGAGGGCTGAGCAGCGCTGTCCCTTCGATATCGCCTTCAATCTGCACACGCCCGGCAAAGACCTCAGCCCGGTCAATGGTGCCGCCCATGAAAACGTAATAGGTCTGCGCCAGATTGGCGATGACCAGTGCGACGAGACTGTATTTGGCAAGCAGACCGAGATCTTCCTGACGCAGGAAGTAGCCCGTCACAAAAACCGGGATAAGCGTCAGGAGAAAAAAATAACTCAGGACGTAAAATGCCGGATAATTCGCAAACCGGATGTCGAGCAGAACCATGTCGACATAGATGCGAACGCTGTAGAGGATGAAGAACACCAGCAAGGCCGCCGCCGTCATTGAAATCCGCCGGGCATCCCTCAGCCCGAAGAGCGCCGCCGCGAGAAACAATGCGGCCGTACCAGCCTTGATCCAGACATTGAAGGAACTGACTTCCTGCCCCAGCAGACGCAGGATGATGGTCGTCGTCGAATAGCTGAAACAGGTCAGAACCACACCAATGATCAGCAGGCGGTTTGGTGCCCGCTCATGCCTTGGGGACGGCGCTGGTCGATAAATCTCCTGAACCATAGCTCGGTGCTTAGCAGGCGAAACAGAAAATAGCCATGATCATGCCTGCCCTGCTGATGGGCCGCAATCAGTCTTTCCAGCGGTTTCCTCTCAAACAATCCGCGCGCCAGACACTGGTCCGACATCAGCACGTCAATGGGCGATTCCGCCGCCCCACCCGCATCCGCCAGAAATCTCCGGCTGATCGGTGTGGCATAGCCGATTTTAACCTGGTCCAGTATGGTGTTCGGCAGAACCCCCCGCATCGCCTGCCGGTGAATGACCTTGCCTTCCGAACCGGCGATCTTGTAGTGCGACGGCAGGCGCCAGACAAATTCCACCAACTCGTGATCCAGGAAGGGATTGCGGGTTTCCACACTGGCTGCCATGGAAATGGCATCGCCATAGTGCAGAAGGTTGACTAGTCCGCCGCTGTGTTGCTGGCGCAAAAGAGTCGCCAATGGGCCAGAAATGCCTTCACGACCAAGATCGGGATAGTCATTCAGATTGGCTTGCTGGTCGAGAAGCGGCCCCAGAACCTGATTGGCGCCGGTCCTGGTCCTGTAGAGACGCGAGACAAATGGCAAGCGGTCGCTTTTCTGGCGCAGGGCCAACATGACAGCCGGCTTGAGCGCGTATTTACTTTTGAATTCAGCGATGGACCGCCGCGCTTCTCGAAAACGCCCCGCCGCCAACTGCTCGACAACCAGCGCCATGAAGCTTGCGACGATATAGCCACCCATCAATTCATCCGCACCCTGCCCTTCCAGAACCACCGTCACATCCCGGCGCGCCCGCCGCATGACCTGCAGCATGGGCAGCACAGCCGGTGAACTGTTGCCGCTTTCCAGGTGATGAATGGCCTCGGCCAAAGACGAAACAAAACTGTCGTAATTCACATCGATGAAGTTCGCCTTGAGCCCGATGCGATCGGCCACGGTCTTGACCGTCGCGGCTTCGTCAATGAAGGCCTGCTGGGCGAAAACCGATAGTTCCGCCGGCAGATACTCGTTCCGGTCAAAGCGCGCCGTATAGCAATTCAATGCCTTGTGCGTCCGCTCGTGCATCTCATGGGCGATGGACATGGAATCCACGCCGGATGACAGCGTCAAGCCGAAAGGCACATCGCTGCGCAGACGGAGTGCAACCGCCTGACTGAACCGGTGCCGATATTCGGCAACGGCATCCGCAAACGAGAGGCGATTGTCCGTGCTTTCCGGGTAGTGCCAGTATCTCTCGTGACGCAGCTTGCCATTTTCCACGAAGAGGTTGTGGCCGGGCTGCAGGCGCATGACACCTTTGAACCATGTGTTGGGGTGCTGCGCGCCGACGCTGGCACGGCAATAGTTGGCAATCGCTGTCAGGTTTGGGCTGGCCAGATGCGGAAAGAGCGGCAGAAGCGACTTGATTTCGGAAGCGAAGGCAAAGCGGCCTTGTTCAAAACAATAATTGAATGGCTTTTCACCAAAGCGGTCGCGTGAACAGAACAGGCTGCGGTTTTCATTGTCATAGATGGCAAAGGCCCACATGCCGTTGAACCGTTTGACGCAGTTTGCGCCCCAATGGGCGTAGGCCTGAATCAGTACTTCAGTGTCGCTGTGGGTGCGGAACGCTGCACCCAGCGCCTGAAGCTCGGCGCGCAACTCGACGAAGTTGAAAATCTCACCGTTGAACACAACCCAGTAGCGGTTGGCAAAACCGAAAGGCTGATGACTCTCGGGCGCTGGATCAATGATCGACAGGCGCACATGACCCAGAAGAGCAGTATTTCCGAAGCGCTGAACCCGGCGGGCATCGGGACCGCGATGGGCCATCAGGTCAAGCGCATGCTCGAATTCTGAATCGGAGCACGGAAGCGTCGTGCGGTCTGCACAGACAATGCCGAGTATGCCGCACACTGAAGCCCCCGAGTTCCCGGCACAAGCTCTCACATAACGACAAAGTATACAACACCCGCTTGTGCCTGAATCCAGAATATATTCAAAACATATGATGTGTTTTAGATGCGCACTTACCTGCAGCCAGAAACAGCCTGACGAAAGCCCGCAACCATGTGTTCCATCAACCGCTCACCGGCATAAAGCCGGTAACCGTCATGGCCCAACCTGCGGCCGAACTCCGGCTCGCGCACCATCCGCCGCATGGCATCTGCAATGGCGGCATCGCCGTCGCAGATGAGGGAATTTTCCCCATGCCGAAGGTTCTGATACTCCGGCCCATGGCGAAAATTGGTGCGGACCAAGGCGCCTGGCGCCACGGTGATGATGGGCACTCCGTAGGCAAAACTGTGCAACACGGCCAGACCCACATTGTCCGACACATAGGCATGGGCGCGGCCGAAAATGGTGCGCAGCCGGTCATCGTCAAGAATCTTGCCGTGGAACACCACCCGGTCGGCGATGCCCAGCCTCACCGCCGCATTCTCCAGCGCGGCCCGGGCTTCACCATCGCCGACGATTTCAAACCGGGCGGCAGGGGGAAGATCATTCCTGATGGCGGCAAAGCCCGCCATGAACCGGTCGATGGCCTTGCGCTCCTGCAAGCGGCCCACATAAAGAAAGCTCGATTTTTCTTCTCCACTCATGTCGCGGTGATTGTCAATCGCCATGGTATTGTGAGCAAAGAAAATCCTGTCCCCGGGAAACCCGCGCGCCCGCAACGCCGCCAGGTCTTCGGTGCCATAAAGAATGAGACCATCGGCCAGGGCCATGATCCGGTCGCGCGCCCAATTGGCCAGACGCCGACCGGAATAACGGTGACCCCACAACAAAAACCGCGCGGTTTTCACCGCCCCCCAGCGCGTCAGATATTGCGGCCAGCGCAGGTCGAACATGCCCACCACCGCCACCGGTGTTTCATGAGCGAGATGTTTGCGCAACCCCCGGAGAAACTGAAAAGGGCCCAGCGTGCGCCGGGCCAGGATCACTTCTTCATAACTGTCCTGGGCAGTGCGCGACATCTTGCCGGCATGCACCACCACCACCCGGTAGAATTCTGCCAGGCCGTTATAGAGCGGCTTGCGATAGGCCATGATGTCGTTTTGCAGAATGATCACCGTGGGCTTTGCGGTCATCACATCGGCCCCTGCACTGCGCCCGTGACGGTATCGATCCAACGCTGCGCCAGATCGCTGCGTTTGAAGTGCTGCGCCGCTGCCCGGCGCGCCGCAAGGCCCATCGCAGCTACCGCCGTCCTGTCGTCCGCCGCCTTTTCCAGGGCATCGGCAAAGGCGGCAGGATCATTGGGAGGCACCGCAAAGCCGATCTTCTCAGCCATCACGAAACGCGCCAGCCAGCCCGGGTAATTGATCAGGACCGGCAAGCCGCAGGCGATATAATCGAAGAACTTGTTGGGTGAGGTGCCGTCATAGAAGGCCGGCACATCGGCGAGGATTTGCAGACCCAGGTCTGATGCCTTCAACAGACCCGCCAGACGGCGCTTGGGCACGGGATCGAGCAGAAGCACATGATCGAGGCCGCGGGCCTCGATCTCTGCCATGAGCGTCGGCTTGAGCTTGCCGTCACCGATCAACACCAACTTGATGTCGTCCCGGCCGCGCTTCTTCAATTGCGCCGCCGCCGCCAGCACCGCCGCCAGACCATTGGCCATGCCAAAGGTGCCACCATAGACCGCCAGAAAATCTGACTCTGACACGCCCTCCGGCCGCCAGGTCGCGGTCACGGTGTCGAACATTTCCACGTCACAGCCATTGGGCACGGTGGTGATGCGCTGGCGCGCAATGCCCCGGCGCGCAATGCCTTCCGCCATGCCGGGCGAAAGGGCAATGACCTGCTGCGCGGAATGATAGGACAGCCATTCCAGCACGGACATCAAACCCAGCACGACCGGATTGGTGATGACGCCCATGGCCTTGGGCAATTCCGGCCACAGGTCGCGGACCTCAAAGACAAAGGGCTTGCGCCTGAACCAGTGCGCCAGAATGCCGGGGATGCCTGCCGTCAGCGGCGTTGATGTGGCAAAGAGCACATCATAGGATTCGCGGAAGGCAAGGGCCGCACCTCGAGCCGCAAAGCGCAGAAAGGTGAGGCTGCGCCGGGCAAGGCCATGGGCATTGGCATAGTCGAGTTCCAGTTCCACCACGTCGATGCCATCCACCAGCCCACGCCGCATGCCCCCGCGGAAGGGACCGGCAAGACCCGTCTTGCCGCCCTTGTAACTGCCGCAAACCATGGTCACTTGATGACCGCGCGCCAGAAGGTGCCGCGCCATTTCATAGGAACGCGTGCCGGTGGAACCTTCCGGGGTGGAGAAGTGCTGATGATAATAGAGAACCTTCACGCCGCCCATTCCATCACTGTGCCGACCCGGCCCGGCCCGCTCAAGCCGATTGCGAGAACCGGCAGCGCCGTCTTTTCCATATAGTGGCGCGATTCCCAACCCTCCGTCAGGCGCACCGAAGACAGACCAGCCGATGCCGTGACAGTCAAGCGGATGCGGCGGCCTGCCACCTGGGCCTCGAGCACCACCTCCTGGCCTTCGCGTTCCAGCCGCCAGTCGGCCGGGGCAAGCCGCCAGCGCACCACCGCCTCCCTGACAAAGCCCCGCACCGCGTCGTGCACCGACAGACGCTGCGGCTCCAGCCGCACCGCCCGGTCATGGCGCGCACCTTGCGCATCTTCATAGGCAACGGCAAAACCTTCCGCCTCTCCCTCCGCCATGACACCCTGTGTGATCTCACCTTGCGGCCAGTCGGCAAACAGGAAGCGCCCCAGCCGCGGCATGGGCTGGCGCCCATCGAACTGCACCGTGTTGTGGCCCGCCATGCCGGAAAAATAATCATAGGTCTCAGCATCGGTATTATAGCTGTAGCTGCCGCCGTCACGCAGCAGGTTCATGCCTCCGAGCCAGAAATCGAGATGCAGCAGATCCGCCTGACCGGGACGGAAACGGAAGCGCGGATAATGCAGGAAGGCCAACGCCTCGCCGCGCCGCAGGACAAGGGTGCCGCCCTCGGCATCATGGCTTGAGCGTGGAGCACGCACCTCTTCCGGCGGTGGCGCAATCCCGAGCCAGTCGAGAATGACAGGCTTGCCGGGCAAGATTCGCTGCCGCCACAGGGCCAGAGCCAAAGCCGCACTGGGCCGGAAATCGCGGAACGCCGCTCCGGTAAAACCCAGAAGATTGGCCCCGTCATTGGCGCCGAAGTTCGGCGCATCACCGGAAACCGCCATGCGGTCGTAAAGCCAGTCGGCGGCTGCCGCCATGCGCTGTTGCAGGCCGGATGAGAACGCCGCCGCACCATGCCGCCGCCGCGCCACTTCGGCCAGCCCCAGCGTATCCAAAGCCAGGCGATGATAGACCATGGAGTATTGGGAAAAACCGCCTGCCCCGTTGAACAGTGCCCGCACCCGCTCTTCCAGCGCCTGACGCCCCTGCCGGACGTAACCAGCACCCTCCGGCCCCAGCGCCAGGCCACCCACAAACAGGGCCGCCGCTTCCGAGGTGCCGTGATTGTTGTCCTGCGCCCGGGCATAGGCCATGGTGGGCGCAATGCGGCGCAGATGCAGAGCAATGAAAGCCTGCAGCGCGGGCGTTTCCGTCCCCAGAATGTCTGCCGCCAGCCACAGATTGATGACCCGGAAGGAAGCCTCCTGGCCGCATTTCCATTGCCGCCCCAGATAGGGCGGATTGTGCTTCAGCCAATCGCTGAGCCAGGCATTGAGCGTGACCAGCGCATCACCATCGCCCTGCCGCGCCGCCTGCGCCAGAACCGGCACCCAGGTAAAGCGCGACAACTCCCAGACCAGCTTGATGTCGCCAAGGGCAGGGTCAAAATCATCGTAGGCAAACCATGGCCTGCCGTTTTCGGCGGGGGCAAGGCCGGTCACCACATTGGCATTCCACTGCGGCGGCGCGCCGGACAGGTGAACCCGGTGCCAGCCGAAGAGATCGAGGGCACGGGCGGCAGCAATCCCGGCCTCGTCGCGGGCCACCGGGCCTGCAAAAAAATCGCCCGCCGGGCTGTCGGCCCGGATGCGCTGAACCGGGTGCAGCCCCGCCCGCAACGCCAGGCGATAGCCTGCCACAGCCAGAACATTCGCCACGCCAAGCGCGCGATAGGTTCGAAGCCTGGCGAGCAGCGCCGTCATGACACCTGCAACAATTCCGCCGCCTTGAGCGTCACCTCCGCGACCTCCAGAATCTCGTCGCGCGGAATGGCGGGCCGGCCGCTCGAAACCGCGGCAAGGAAGGCTGCCGCACAGGCCGTCTGGCCCTTGTCCTGCTGCCACAGGGCCATCTTGCTGAACCCCTTCCAGCCGAAGCCGCGCAGGGTGCGGAAATTGTCGAGCTGCAGAATGCCCCCGGCGGCAAAGGCCTCGATGCGTTCCTTGGAAAACTGCGCCGAGCCATTGGCGAAATAATGAATGGTGGCCAGCGATCCATCGGCGAAGCCCAGGGTGATGGAAGCCGTATCGTCATGCGCCTGCCCGGCATTGCCGGACTTGAGACTCTGGGCCTCGACCCGCGTGATGAGCGAACCTGCCAGGAACCGCGCGAGATCGATATGATGACAGGCTTCACCCACGATGCGGCCCCCGCCCTGCCCCGTGTCCTGGGTCCAGTGCCCGGCCGGAATCGTTCCGGCATTCATGGTGAGAATGAAGGACTTGGGGCCCGACACCGCCGCCAGCAGCGCCTTCATCTTCAGAACCTGCGGGGCAAAGCGCCGGTTGAAACCCACCATGAGCTGCAGGCCATCGCCCGGCGACGTGGACCAGGCGGCCTTCACCGTCGCCAATCCTTCGCGGTCGACGGCCAGCGGCTTTTCCACAAACACATGCTTGCCCGCTGCCAGGGCCTGCGCGGCCAGTGACGCATGCGACCCATGGCGCGTGGCGATGACCACTGCCGTGGTGGCGGGATCAGCCAGCACCCGGGCAATATCGGTTGTCGCCTCGGCAAAACCTGCCTTGTCGCCATGCACCACCGGGTTCAGGCCCGTGGTGGCGGCCAGCGCATTGAACTGCGCCCCCGCCGCCTTGAAGGCAGGCAGCAACATGCGCGTGGCATAATTGCCCGCGCCGATCACTCCCAGTACCGGCTTGTCAGCGCGCTGCACGCCACCTCCGGCCAGCGGCATGGTCTGCTTCAGGCGTTCGGCCAGTGGCGCCCCATAGGTGAGAAGAATGCCCAGACCCGCCTTGCCGCTGGCCAGATCGTCATAGGCCGCAGCGGCTTCGCCAATGTCCACCCGCCGCGATACCAGGGCCGAAACATCAAGCCTTCCCGCCGCCATGAGGTCGAGCACCGCTTCAAAATTGCGCTGCTCGGTCCAGCGCACGAAGGCATAGGGATAATCCTGCCCTTGACCCTCATAGGCGGGATCATAGCGCCCCGGCCCATAGGAACAGGACACCTGGAAACTGAGTTCCTTCTCGTAGAAGTCGGCGCGGTTCAACTCCATGCCGGTGACCCCCACCATGATGATGCGCCCGCGCTTGCGGCTCATGCGCGCCGCCTGCGTGATCGGATCGGAAGAAGCGGTGGAGGCTGCTATAATGACGCCATCGACGCCATGATGCCGGCTGAAGGCCAGCCCTGCCGCCACCGGATCGGCCCCGCCGGCGACATTGCAGATCTCGGCGCCATAGCTTCTGGCCAGGTGCAATTTGGCCTCGTCAAAATCGATGGCGAGCACGCGGCAGCCATTGGCCAGCAACATCTGGATGGTGAGGAGACCAATGAGGCCCGCCCCGATCACCGCGACGCTTTCGCCGAGGCGCGGCTCCAGCAATCTCATGCCCTGAAGGCCGATGGCCGCCAGCACGGTGAAGGCCGCCGTCTCATCGCTCACCCCATCGGGAATCCGGGCGCACAACGTATGGGGTACGCGCACCACTTCCGCATGCGCGCCATTGGACACCACCCGATCACCGGGTTTGAAATCACCCGCCGCAGCCCCCGCCGCCACCACCTTGCCGACATTGCAGTAACCGAGCGGAATGGGCTGGGCGAGCTTGGACTTGACCGCGCTCACCGTCTGCAGCAGGCCGTCGGTGCGCACCTTGGCCAGAACCGCCTTCACCTTGTCCGGCTGCTTGCGCACCTTGTTGATGAGCGAAGCCCGGCCGAAATCCACCAGCATGCGCTCTGTGCCCGGTGAAATCAGGCTTGCCGTGGTGGCGATGATCAGGCTGTTGCGGTCGCCGGCGGGCGCGGGCACATCGGCCAGATAGGTCTGGCCGTTTTCAAAATTCTGCACCACCTGCTTCATCGGGCCGTCCCTTCAGTTGAGCCGCGCGGGCCGGTCATAGTTGATGAGCACGGCGCGATACTCGCCCTTGAACACGAACATGCTGCCCGCCGCTGCCCCGACAATCCCCACGGCATCAATGAGATCCTGCATGTGGCCCACCGTGCCCGCCCCGCCGGACAGCGTGATGGGACACGACACCGCCGCGCGCAACCGCCGCGCCAGATCGAGGTCATAGCCCTGCATCATGCCGTCGCGATCGATGTGGTTGATCCCGATCTCGCCCGCGCCGAGACTTTCGACTGTCTGGCAGAATTCCAGAAGCGGCACCTTGTGTTTCTTCGTGCCGTTGTGCGAGTAGACGGTCTCGCCCGCAAACAGCTTGTTCTTGCGGATGTCGAGCGTCACCACCACGCTTTGCGCCCCGACCGCCTCCGACATTTCACGCACCAGTTGCGGCCGCTCCAGGGCGGCCGCCGAAACGGAAATCTTCTCAAAGCCGAGACCGACGATGGCCGCCGCCGTTTTGGCATCCCTGATGCCCCCGCCATAACACAGCGGCATGCGTGACTGCACCGCAAGATGGCGCAACAGCTCAAGGTCCGGCGTATGGCCCTTCACGGTCGCATCAATGTCGAGGAAGCACAGTTCGTCCACTTCCTTCTCATTGAAAATCTTCACCGCGTTCAGGGGATCGCCGACATAGCGAGGGTCGCCGAACTGCCGGGTTTTCACCAACCCGCCATCCTGCATCAGCAGACAGGGAATGATCCGGGAGCGCAGCATGATCAGATCTGCGCAAAGTTGCGGAATACGGCAACGCCATTGGCGTGGCTTTTTTCCGGGTGGAATTGAAAACCATAGACATTGCCATGGGCCACGCCACAGGCCATCTCCGCGCCATAGGCAACGGTGGCGATGACATCCTCCGGCCGGGCAGCGGCAAAATGATAGCTGTGCAGAAAATAGAAGCCACGGCCCAGATCGACCCCCGACAGGAGGCCCGTCACCCTCACCTCGCGCACGTCGTTCCAGCCCATGTGCGGCAGCTTCGGCTTGTGCGCCAGCTTGCCGGCATCGATGCGCCGCACGCGCCCCGCAATCCAGCCCAGACCGGGCAGGGAGCCTTCTTCACTCGACTCGGCCAGAAGCTGCATGCCCACACAGATGCCGAGAACCTTTTTCTTCCGCACCAGAACCTGCTCGTTCAACAGGTCCACCATGCCGCTGTCGCGCACATGCTGCATGGTGGTGTCGAAGTCGCCCACCCCCGGCAGAATGTAGCGCTCCGCCTGTTCAAGCGCGGCGAGATCGCCGCTGACGAGATGCGGAATCCGCAACTGCTTGTAGATGTTGGCAATGGCGCCAACATTGCCCGAGCCGTAGTTGATGATGCCGATCATCGCTTGATCGCTCGCTCCAGGCCCAATGCCTTCATGGCCTTGGCCCCGAGATCAAACAGCCATTCCTGATTGGCATAATCCTTGTAGGTCTTGCGCGGCATGGTGTGATAGTGGCGCAATTCCTCGACGCTGATGCCGAGTTTGTTGGCGATATATTCAAATTCCTCGTCGATGGTCGCCGGGTCATAGGCGGGCTTCTTCAGCCGTTCCAGCGCCTCGGCACGCGTCATCTGCCCGGTGAGAATGAGGCTCGAAAACTGCACCCGCCTCGTATCATAGCCAAACCGGGTGGGCAGCCAGTAACCCTCGTAAAACTTGGTGAAACGCGATTCGAAGTGCTTTTGCGGATAGGGCCGATAGCCGTATGTTTCCGACAGTTCCCTGACCGCCAGCTCCTTGGTGTAGGGCAGGTAGTTCAGGGGTTTCACCACCTCGACGCCCTTGAGATAACGCAGATAGACCTTGTGGAAGAGGATGCTGCTGAAGGGATAGGTCTTGAGCGGCCGGGTGCAGAAGCGGCGCTGGATATCGCGAAGCTGGCGCATGTCCGTGCCGTAATAGAGCCATTCCTTGGGATTGCGCACACATTCGGTCGAGATGTTGCCGCCGTTCAGAATGTACTTGATCTTGTGCTTGTGGGCGAAGTGATAGAGCGTGGCGATGAAGGCGTGGTCCTGCGGAATGTCGATATGCGGCACACCCGACTTGAAGAAGGCAAGCTGGAAGTCGCGCATTTCCTGCCAGTTGATCACCTCCGTGTAGAGATCAAGCCCGAGCTTCTCGATCATCGCCTGAATGTTGCTGACGGCGATATCGGAATTCCAGCCGCCATCGACATGGAAGACCAGAGGCTTGAGACCAAATTCCGTGACCGCGAGATGCAGCAGATAGGAACTGTCGATGCCGCCGCTCATGCCGATGATGCAGTCGAAGGGGCGGGCGCCGCGCGAGGCTTTGATTTTCTCGGCGATCTGGCGAAACTCTGCCTTGCCTTGATCATCAGGATGCCAGTTGGGCTTCACATGGGCTTGAAAATCACGACAATGATCGCAGACGCCCTGATCATCAAAGGTGATCTTGCTGTCGGAGGTATCCATTACGCAGGAGGTGCAAATCTGGTAGGATCGCATTGACAGCCCTTCACTCTCCGACCCGGCGTGACCAAAAGACCCGGAAGGACCCTCGCCGCAAGCCAGACATCACAGGGCAAACCCCATTCCTGTCGGAATCGAGCCTGGCCCCGTTGTTCACATCGCCGCTTATATCGCCTCGACTTCGGCCAAGGCAAGCCATTGCACGGCTGCCGCAAGACCCTGCGGGCGCTCTTTTCCCGCCCCTGACATGGTGGAATTCGTCAGTGAAATCAGTTAGATTTCAGCCTCTGGGAAATATTGCCGCAAGGCCGGGAAGGGCAAAGGTGAAGCGGGCTTTCGATCTCGTCATGGCCGCCATCCTGCTGGTGCTTCTGGCACCGGTCATGCTGGCCGTGGCCATGGCCATCCGGCTGAAGATGGGCAGTCCCGTTTTCTTTCGTCAGGTCCGCCCCGGCCGCGACGGCAAGCCCTTCACCATGGTGAAATTCCGCACCATGACCGCGCCTGCCCCGGGTGAAGACGCCAGCGACGCCCGCCGCCTGACGCCGCTCGGCCAGTTTCTGCGCCGCTCCAGCCTTGATGAACTGCCGGAATTCCTCAACGTGCTGCGGGGCGACATGAGTCTCGTCGGTCCCCGCCCCCTGCTCATGCACTATTTGCCGCTCTATTCCGCCCGTCAGGCCCGCCGTCATGAGGTGCGCCCCGGCATCACCGGCTGGGCTCAGGTGAATGGCCGCAATGCGCTGAGCTGGGAGGAAAAGTTCGACCTTGATGTCTGGTATGTGGACCACCGGTCGCTGGCTCTCGATCTGAAAATCCTGGGCCTGACGCTCTTGAAAGTCTTGCAGCGTGACGGCATAGCCAATGACGGCCATGCCACCATGCCGCCCTTCAGGGGCACCCATTCTTCTGGAGAAATTCCATGACGGCTGCCATTGCAATTTATGGTGCAGATGGGTTTGGCAGAGAAGTCATGCCCTTGGCTCGTGTCATGGGTGGGGTTAAGAGAGATGCCGCATTTATTGACGATGACCCTCTTAAGCAGAATACCTTTGTCAACGGTCACCCCGTCATCAGCTTCCAGCAAGCCCTGTCCGATGGACGTTCCTTCTGCATCGCCATCGCCAATGGGTCTGTGCGTGAACAGTTGGCCCGCCGCATCCATGCCGCTGGAGGGCAGACACTCTCCATTCGCGCACCAAGCGCCATTATCTACGATGAGGTCTTGATTGGCGAAGGCGCCATTCTTTGTGACAATGTGATTGTCACCTCGAACGTGCATATCGGACGACATTTCCACGCAAACATTTATTCTTACATCGCCCACGATTGCGTCATTGGTGATTTCGTAACGTTTGCGCCAAGGGTGTCGTGCAATGGACGGGTGATAATCCAAGACCATGCCTATATCGGGACCGGTGCCGTGCTGCGTCAGGGGCGCCATGACAAACCTCTCATCATCGGGGCTGGCGCAACGGTTGGTATGGGCGCGGTTGTCACCAAAGATGTTCCGCCTGGCACCACGGTAGTCGGGAATCCTGCCCGCCCCTTGGAAATGAAACCCTCGCCATGCTGAACACACTCTTTCCGCCCTGGCCCAGCTTCACGCCGGAAGAGATCGCGGCGGTAACGCGGGTCCTGTCCTCCAACCGCGTCAACTATTGGACCGGACAGGAAGGCCGCGCCTTTGAACGTGAGTTCGCCGCCTGGTGCGGCGCGGCGCACGCGGTTGCCCTGATGAACGGCACCGTTGCCCTCGACCTGTGCTGGAAGGTCCTGGACATTGGCCCCGGCGATGAAGTCATCGTCACGCCGCGCACCTTCCTTGCCTCGGCCTCGTCCATCATCAATGCCGGGGCCGTTCCGGTCTTCGCCGATGTGGATGCGGACAGCCAGAACATCACGCCGGAGACGGCAGCGCGCGTCCTCTCCCCCCGCACCCGCGCAATTCTCTGTGTCCACCTCGCGGGCTGGCCCTGCGACATGGATGGCTTTCGCGCCCTCGCCGACCAGCACAGGATTCACCTCGTCGAAGATTGCGCCCAGGCCCATGGCGCCCGCTGGCGCGGCAAGGCGGTGGGCACCGTGGCCGACATCTCCGCCTGGTCCTTCTGTCAGGACAAGATCATGACCACGGGCGGTGAAGGCGGCATGGTCACCACCAATGACCGACACCTCTGGGACAAGGCCTGGTCCTTCAAGGATCACGGCAAATCCTGGGAAGCCGTGTATGACCGCCAGCACCCCCCAGGCTTCCGCTGGGTGCATGAGTCCATCGGCACCAACTGGCGCATGCTGGAGGTTCAGGCCGCCATTGGCCGCGTGCAACTGCACCACATGCCGCAATGGCACGAGGCCCGCACCAATCATGCCGCAGCGATCTTTGCCGAGGCGCGCAAGTGGTCGGCGTTGCGGGTGCCCACTCCGCCGGCCCATGTCACCCATGCCTATTACCGGGCCTATGCCTTCGTGGAACCCGACGCCCTGAAGACCGGCTGGAGCCGCGACCGCATCATCGCCGAAATCAGCGCCCGCGGTGTTCCCTGCTATCACGGTTCATGTTCCGAGATTTATCTGGAGAAGGCCTTCGACACCGCGCCCGGACGGCCCGCCCAGCGCCTGCCCGTCGCCCTGCGCCTGGGCGACACCAGCATGATGTTTCTGGTCCACCCCACCCTGACGCCGGAACACATGGAAAAAACCACCACCATTCTCGGCCAGGTCATGGCGGAAGCCAGCCGCTGACGGGCCTTTTGCCGCGTGCGTGGTGGAACAATCCAGAGCATTGGACGGCGGCCTTGTTCCCCGCCCAAAAACACTGAGCCCAGGCTGGCGGTTTCAGAACCTTCTGCGGAAGGTGAAATTCTGCGCCTCAACGGCAATGAGATCATAGCCCGCCGCAATCAGGCGCTCATAGATATGGCGCACGGCAATGCCGCTGCGCCGACTGGGAAAAGTCAGATCATCGAACTCCACCAGAATTTGCCGGGGCAGAATGCTGCGCGCCATCATGTCACTCAGGACCATGGTTTCGGCCCCCTCAATGTCGAGCTTGAACAGCGCCAGATCGGCAATGCCGTGCCGGTCCAGCAGACTTGACAGGGGCCGCGCCTGAACCTCGATGAAACTTTCGGTATTTTGCAGGTTGGTGATGGAGTGCGAGACATTATGTGCCTGCGCCGGCGCATAGAAGCGCACCACCGTGTCCTGATGCCAGAGGGCGCAGGGCTCCAGCACGAATTGTTCGGCCTTGACGCCGTTCAGGTCATAGGCGCGCACGGCGGGTGACACCGTGTCGGGCGCTGTGCCCGCCAGAACCATCTGCACCTCGCGCACATGCACCATGGCGCGCGGGGTGGGATCGACCAGCACCACCGTGCAGCCATAGCGCCGGGCCATGTCGATGTCGAAACTCATGTCCTCGCCGACCCCGGCGCTGATGATCGTCGCTCCCTTGATGGCGTCGTCGTCTTCCAGCCACCAGCCGCCATAGCCGCTGCCCAGACGCACAGCCCCCTTGGCCTTGCGGGTCATGGGCAACGAGGGCCGCAACCATGCGCGTTTGACATAAAAGCCAAGCCTCTGTGCCAGCCCGCTGCGTGTCATTGCTGCACTCCCTTTGCCCATCCAGTCTTCATGATGACGATCCATCGGCCCTGTCATCCGCCGCCAGAACCTCATCCCGCACCGCCATCACATCCGCCCGTATTGCCGCCACCGACGCCCAGCGTTGCGGACTGATCGCAACCACCTGACGGAGACGCGCCGGATCAGCAATCAGACAATCCTCATCCACCGCCCGGCGCGGCAGCGCGCCAAAGTCCAGCAGCGCCGGATCAGCCCCCAGCACCTCGGCAATGGTCTCGCACACCGCGCGCACGGAAACCCCCTGCCCCGTGCCGATATTGATCAGCGGCAAGGGCAGGTGCTCGGCCTCGGCCATGGCCAGCAGGGCCGTGCACACATCATCAACATGGATGAAATCACGCCGTTGCAAGCCGTCGCTCAAGGGAACGGGAAGACCCCTGGCAAGACGGCTCGCCACATGCGGCAAGAGGCGGCTGGCAGCTTCACCCGGCCCATAGACGCCAAACAGCCGCGCCACCCGGACATCACGCCCATGGATCACGCGCGCCGCCAGCGCCAAGCCGGTGCCCGCGTGTTTCGCCATGCCATAGGCCGTGCGGGGAAAACAGGGCGCCTCTTCGGCAAAGGTGCCGGAATAGCCGTATTCCGCCATGGATCCCGCATAGATCAGGCGGCACTCCTGCGGCATGGCTGAAAGGAGATTGGTCAGCATGCGGCACTCGGCGGCCACCACCTGAAACCCGTCCGGCACCGCAGGCCGCATCACGGCGGCCAGATGAATGATATGGCTGGGCCGCAAATCCGCAAGCCGGATAGCAACACCCTCCCGGTCGGCGAGGTCGCCATGGCCGCGCGTCCAGCCGAAGGCCTCATGCCCCCCCGCCTGAAGCCGCGCCATCAGCCTGCGCCCGATGAAGCCTCCAGCCCCGGTGACGAGAAAGCGGCGGCTCATCTGTCACCTGCCGGTTCTACGTCGGCGGCCCTGGCGTATTCCGCCGCAAGCTTCAGCGCCACCCGCTCCCAGGTGAAATTCTCGACAAACAGCCGACGCGCTCTGCCGCCCATGGCGGCCCGGTCGGAATCGGACAGCGACAGCAGTGACACCAGCCCGCCTGTCAGGCCCTCCACCGTTGGCTCCACCACAAAGCCTGCCCGCCAATCCGCCACTTCCGGCATGTGGCAGAAGCGCGTGATCACCATGGGCTTGCCATTGGCCAGCGCCTGGGTCAGGGCCATGGAGAAGCCTTCGGCAATGGAGGGCAGAACATAGCCATCGCACACACCATAGAGAAATTGGCTCCTGGGACCGGTCAGCTCGGTGGTGAACACCACGCGACCGGCGTGAGGGCTGCGCGCAATGGCCTGTTCCACTTTTGCCTGATAGGCGAGGTCCTGCCTGAGGCCGGCGATGAGCAGTCCCGCCCTGGGGAATTGTCCGGCCACACGGTCAAAGGCCTCGACCAGCCGCAGCATGCCCTTTTCCTCATGCACCCGGCTGTAGCACAGAAGCGATGGCGACCACTGCCGCAGGTCAGGGGCGAGCGCGTCAAGCCGCGCCGCCATGTCGGGCTCGGGTGAAACTGCTTCCACCATCCACGAACCATTGGGAATGAACACCATGCGCAAGCGCCGGGTCGGCAGCCAGCTTTGTTCCGCCTCCGACGGACTGCCGAAAACCACCGCGGCGGCATGGGCCAGAAAACCCCGGATGTTGAACAATTCAATGGCCAGGCGTTTCTTCAGCCACTTGTGACGCACCCGCCGCAGGGCCCGGAAATCCAGAACCCCGTGAACCGAAACCAGGTAGGGTTTGTGCGCGGCTTTGGCCATGCGCCCGGCAACAAGCAGAACGGGATTCCAGATGCCATGCAGATGAATCACATCGGCCCAGGCGACAAGACCGCGCATGGCGGCTGCGTCTGGCGGCCCGGCCAGCAGACCCCTCAGACCCATCGGTGCACAGAACTCCAGCCCAACGCCTGCCGCCGTCATGGCTTCCCAGGTTTTATGCACCACCGCTTCATCGCCCGGCCGCAAGGTGGAAAGAACCCTGACCTCATGGCCCAACTGCCGCAGCGCCACCGCCGATCCGGCGACCACGGCCGGCGGACCGCCGTGGCGCGGGTGCATGCCGTCAATCACCAGAAGGATCTTCATGCCGGCGTCACGCTGTTGCCAACGGACGCAGGGATGGATGTTGCGCTTGAAAAGCGTCAATCTGCCCTTCGGTCACAACGCGCATGTCCTCCGTCCCGTCATGCCAGGCGCGATACCACCGCGCCGTCTGGGCGATCGCCTGCTCCAGTGTCCACGCTGGCGTCCAGCCCAGCAATTGGGCCGCCTTGTCACACGACAGGGAAAGCGAGAAAGCCTCCTTGAAGCTGGCCGCTTGCGCCGTGTGCCAGCGGCACGCCGGCCCCCAGCCCTGCGCCATCAGCGCCACCACCTGCTCCACCGGCCGCACATCGGCTGGCGCCGGACCGAAATTCCAGCCACTGCAATAGTGCTCACCCTGCGCCGACAGCAGACGCTGCGCCAGCATGAGATAGCCCAGTACTGGTTCCAGCACATGTTGCCAAGGCCGGGTTGCCCGCGGGCTGCGCAATTCTACCGCCGTCCCTTGCGCGAAGGCGCGCACGCAATCCGGAATGATGCGATCCGCTGCCCAGTCACCGCCGCCAATGACATTGCCCGCCCGGGCCGAGGCAAGCTTCACCGGACCGGAGGGCGGAAAGAAACTCTCACGCCAGGAAGCGGTGACCAGTTCGGTCGCCCCCTTGCTCATGCTGTAGGGATCCTTGCCGCCCATGGGATCGTTCTCGCGATAGCCCCACACCCACTCGCGGTTGTCATAGCATTTGTCCGACGTCACCACGACAATGGCGCAGGCAAGTTTCGCTTCTCGCACCGCTTCCAACACATGGGCCGTACCCATGACATTGGTCTGCAACGTTTCCAGCGGGTCGACATAGGACTGGCGCACCAGAGGCTGGGCGGCAAGATGGAAGATCACGCGCGGCCTGACCTCGGTAATGCGGCGGGAAAGGCTGGCCCGATCGCGGACATCGCCCAGCGCATGATCCATCACCTCAGCCACCCGGCACACCTCAAACATGGCGGGCGTGGTGGGCGGCGCCAGGGCATAACCCGAAACCTGTGCCCCCAGCCGCGCCAGCCACAACGACAGCCAACTGCCCTTGAAGCCGGTGTGGCCGGTGACCAGAACCCGCTGATCGCGAAACGCCTGTTGCAGAAGCTCGCTCATGCCCACGGCACCCTGGGCTGGCGCGCCAGCCGATCCAGCAGTTCCCAGTCACGCGGCGTATCCATGCACTGCCAGAAACCATCATGGCGATACATCATCAGTTCGCCGTCGCGCGCCGCCTGCTCCAGAGGGTAGCGTTCGAGCATGATCTGGTCGGCGTCTGACCGGGCGCAGTAACGCTCCACAAACTCCCGGTTCAGCACCATGAAGCCGCCGTTGATATAGCGCTCCGTCTGGCCGGGTTTCTCCTTCATTTCGGCGACCCGGCTGCCCTCCAGACTCAACTCGCCAAAACGGCCGGGCGGCGCCACGCCGGTGATGGTGGCCTGACGGCCATGCTGCCGGTGAAAGGCCAGAAGCCGGTTGAAATCCAGGCTCGCCAGACCATCGCCATAGGTCAGGAAAAACGGCTGGTCATCGAGATATTTTGCCGCCCGCGCAATGCGCCCCGCCGTCATGGTTTCCGTCCCCGTGTCGGCGATGGTCACTGTCCAGTCCTCGCCGCACGGCGCTAGAAGTTCAACATCGCCGCTTGCCAGCGACAGGCGGAAGTCGCTGCTCAACATGCGATAATTGAAGAAATATTCCTTGATCTTTTCACCAAGGTGGCCGGCACAGATGATGAAGTCCCGAAAACCCTGGCGGGCGTAGGAATCCATGATGTGCCAGAGAATGGGCTTGCCATTGATAATGACCATGGGCTTGGGGATGCGCCCTTCCGTCACTTCGCCCAGACGCGTTCCCTGACCGCCGCAAAGCAACATGACTTTCATGACGCCACCCCGGAGTTCTGGTTCATCGACACGGCATATCCTCCCGAAACGCGACCACGATTACCATGAGGCAAAAAGGCCGCAGAAATCCATGGCCTCTGCGTGCCTCAGCCTGTCCTTCACCGCCACATCGGCAAACTGCCGGTGTTTGACCAGAATGATGTGCAGATCAGCCGCGGCCAGAGCCTCCTCGACGCTGACCAGCCGGAAATCCGGATGACTGGCGATATTGGGCTCAACCGCCATGACCTCGTGGCCCCGCGCCACTAACTCTCGGGCAATCTCCAGCGCCGGCGATTCCCTCAGGTCATCGATATCCGGCTTGAAGGCCAGGCCGAGGCAGGCCAGCCGGGGCGGACGGCCCAGGGTGCCGGCCAGAGCCTTCATGCGCGCCAGAATTTTTTCCACCACCCAATGAGCCTTGTGATTGTTGACCTCGCGCCCGGTGCGGATGAGGGGCGACAGGTCAGGCGCGCTTGCCACGATGAACCAGGGATCGACCGCGATGCAGTGTCCGCCCACCCCCGGACCGGGCTGCAGAATATTGACGCGCGGATGCTTGTTGGCGAGCGCAATGAGCTTCCAGGCGTCGATGCCCAGCCGGTCACAGACCATGGAGAGTTCATTGGCATAGGCGATGTTGACATCACGAAAGCTGTTCTCGGCCAGCTTGCACATTTCGGCGGTGCGGGCATCGGTTTCCACCACCTCGCCAGTGACGAAGATGCGATAGAAGTCCGCCGCAGCCTTGGCCGCCGCCGCCGTCAAGCCGCCGACAATGCGGTTGTTGCCGGTGAGTTCCTCAAGGATACGCCCGGGCAAAACCCGCTCCGGGCAATAGGCGAGGTGAAGGCTTGCTGTGTCCGCCCCCGCCTCCTGCAAAATCTCGGCAACCTTTTCGGTGGTGCCCACGGGCGAGGTCGATTCGAGAATGATGACGTCGCCTGCCTTGACCAGCGGAGCAATGCTGCGCGCCGCCGCCAGCACATGGTCAAATCCGGCCTGGGGCAGGGAAGGCCCAACCGGAAAGGGCGACGGCACCCAGACCAGAAAGACTTTCCCCCCCTGCGGTTTTTCATGGGCCGTGAGTCGGCCTGAGGTGACCGCTTCCCGCACCGCCTCTTCCAGACCCGGCTCGTAAATGTGGATGCGGCCCTGATTGATGGTCTGAACGGCATCGGCATTGATGTCGACACCGATAATCTGAAGATCGTGGCGGGCCAGCACTGCCGCCATGGGCAAACCGATATAGCCCAGTCCCAGAATGCAGATTTTCTTGGTCATGATATCCCTGTCATCCCCGCGCCACGGCAGCACTTCCACCCTGTGCCGGGGACCAAATACCCCTGTAAATCCAAAGCTTTTTCAGTTTCTGCGGCAAAGCCCCCAGCCGCCTGTCTTGCTTCCTTCTATGCCCCCCGCTGGCATCGTGGCAATATCCCGGACCCCTGCACTGTTCTAGAGCAACCGGCGGTCAGTTGGAATCAACTGCCGCCGATAAGTTGCTCGAAAATCAATATGTTGGCGCAACTTTTCTCTCTCAAATCGTTCCGATTTGATCGTCCGTTGCGCCAGAGCGGAATGCGCTTTGATTGCATCAAAGCATCCGCTCCAACTGCTTGATCGCGAGCAACTTTTCTGACTATTGCCGATTCCGTCAAAAGTCAGGTTGCTCGCGTGACTTCCTGCCGGATGCGCCGCGCAGCACCCGTGCCTGTCGTCCCGGCATGGCGTGGCCGATCCCCATCCGCATCCAGTGCAAGCCGGAAAATCCGGTCCACATCGATCACCCCGCCATTGGGTTCCATGGAAGCGCGGATCGCCGCGATCTCCTTCTCGAGTTGCAGCCACGGCAGGTAGAACTCCCGGCTCTTGAGAATGCGCTGATGCGGTGTGATCGACACATCACGACCGATCTGCAGTTCCTCGTAGAGTTTTTCACCATCGCGCAGGCCGATGAACTTGATTTCGACATCACCGACGGGATTGTCGGCCGTGCGCCGCGTCAGGCCGGCAAGCTCAATCATGGTCTCGGCCAATTGCACGATCTTCACCGACTCGCCCATGTCGAGCACGAAAACCTCGCCCCCTTCGGCCATGGCCCCCGCCTGGATGACCAGTTGCGCGGCCTCCGGGATCAGCATGAAATAGCGGGTGACCTCCGGGTCGGTGACCAGCACCGGGCCGCCTCTGGCAATCTGCTCCTGAAACAGCGGCACCACCGAACCGGTGGACCCCAGGACATTGCCAAAGCGCACCATGGCGAAGATGGGCTTCTCGCCCTGGCGCGCCGCCAGCGCCTGAATGACCATTTCCGCCACCCGCTTGGAGGCGCCCATGATCGAGGTGGGCCGCACCGCCTTGTCGGTCGAAATCATGACAAAGAGCTTGACCTTGCTGGCGATCGCCGCCTGCGCCCCCGCCAGGGTGCCAAAGACATTGTTGGTGATGCCCGCCAGCGCATTCTCCTGCACCATGCGCACATGCTTGTAGGCCGCCGCATGGAACACCACCTCGACCCTGTGCTCGGCCATGATGGCCGCCATGCGCTGCCGGTCGAGGATGTCGGCCAGCAGCGGCACCAGAGCCGGCGCCTCATTCCGGCCCGCAATGCGCGCCTCCATGTCGCGGTTGATCTCGAAGAGCGCAAACTCATTGGTGTCGATCATGACGATCTTGGCGGGCCCGAAGGGACAGGCCTGGCGCACCAGTTCAGACCCGATGGAGCCGCCTGCTCCCGTGACCATGATCACTCGACCGGTCACGGCCTTTTCCATCAGCGCCCGGTCCGGCGGCACGGGATCGCGGCCAAGAAGGTCTTCAAGGTGGATGGGCCGCAGGGCGCTGACATCAATCCGGCCGTCGATGATTTCATCGAGCGCCGGCATGATCTTCACCCTGAGGCCGCGCTCCAGCAACATATCCACGAGCGCGCGGCGGCTGGCACGGTTCTGGCGCGGCTTGGCAATGACCGCCTCCTGGGCCCGCGTCTTCACCACAACCTCATCCAGCTGTTCGGATGAATAGACCTTCAGCCCGGCGACCACGCGCTCCACCAGCGTATAGTCCGTATCCACGAAGGCCGCTGGCCGGAACCGGCCCTGCTGCCGCAGCGCTTCTGCCAGCGCCTGGCCCTCGCGACCTGCGCCATAGATGATGACCGGCACCTGCTCCTTCAGCGGCAAGCTGTGGGCCAGCGGCTTGGTCAAGGCCCAGGCCGCACCACGGCGAAGCGCAATCATCGCCAGAATGGAGAGCATGCCATAAATCAGCACGGTCGATCGGGCAAAACCGGAAATGCCGAAGAATAACAGTGCGAACGACCACAGCAGGGGCACAACCAGCTGCGAGATCACCAGCCGTTTTTCCAGGCTCATGGAATAGCTGCGCGACGACGAGCGATAGACGCCAAACAGGATGGCGGAAACAATGGAGAGGATCGGCGCCATCAAATAGAGATGGGCCCGATCACCGGGCGGCATTTCCAGTGCCGAAATGCGCAGCGCATAGGCGATGAGAACCGCCGCCGTCAGAACCACGAAGTCGGCCGCCGCAACAATCATCATCTTGGTGAAGAGGTCGCGGCTCTGCAACCAGTCCGCCAATCTGTTCCAGCGCTTCACGGCACTGCTCCTGTCCGCTGTTTCCCGGCTTGCTGACGTGTCATCCGCCCATCCCCAAAAATCCCGCCCGCAACTGCTATGGGCCCGGTGGCGCAGATTCGCGCTTGGTCACGGCGATATTGTCATAAAAGGCCCGCCCGGAAATTTCCTGGTCGAGGGCGGTCCGGGCACTGAGTTCAAGCCGCAAGATCTGGGTATCGCAACCGCTGTCCGGCACCGTGAAGGCGGCCTCGAAGGGTGCCCAGGCCATGGTGTCGCGCAGCGCCGGGCTTTCCGCAAGGGGGGGCCCGGCCTGCCCGGCACAATGAATGCGCCACACCAGCCCGCCCGCATTGGCCAGGTCCTCGGCCTTGCCTTCACCGCTGAGGATATAGGTGCCGGGCGACAGGCGGATGTACTGGAACAGATTGGCAAAGGCGGTGCGGCCCGGCGCAAAATCGATGCGCACCACCTGATCGGCACTGCCGGCGGCGCGCGGCGTCAGGCGCAACTCAACATTATCCATGGGCCGGAAGGTCCAGTCAAAAATCCGGTTCACGATGTCCGCCTTGAAATCGCCGTCAAACACCGTGCCGGCGCGGCGCAGCTCCGCCTCGCTCAGCGAGTTGAGCCAGATGAAATAGGCCTTGTCGTATTCCTTGATATTGACCAGACGATCGACCATTAGGCCAAGCTGCTGATCTGAAACCGGCGAACCGGCCTGGCGCAATTCGGTGATCAGTTGATAGGCGGCGGCAACGTCGAAGGAGCCGCTGGTGACATGATCGATGAGCCGGGCGCGCCACGGCGGATTGGTCTTGAGCACCTCCACCAGCGCACCGCGGCGCTCCCCCTCCAGCGCAAAGGAGGCCAGGCTGGGCAGTAAATTTCCGATTTCCGCCGGGCGCGCCCGTGTCAGGCCATCGAGCCGATAGAGGGCACCGCGGTAATCCTTGGCGTTCAGCAAGACCTGCAACAGGACCGCCTGCACACCGACATCGCGGAGATTGCGGTCTGCCGCCAGACGGGTCAGGGCCTGCACCTGGTTCGGATCCCCCGCCACCTCGGCCAGAACGAGAAGATTCTTCAGAGCCTTGATATCAAGCAGATTGCTGTGCAGCGCCGCCTGCTCGCGCGCCAGCAGGGCCGCGCGTTCAGTCTCCGGCATGGCCTTGAGGGCTTCAACTGCCTTTTCCGGTGGCGTGTCCTCGGGCACCAGGGCGCGTGACCCCGGGTCCGCCAATCCCTGAATCAGGAAATAGAGTGACAGGGCGGTGATCAACCCGGTCAAAACCAGGGCAAACCAGAAGCCGCCGCGCGGCCGGGTGAACATGACTTGAGATGGCGCTCCCGCCCCCGGCCTGATTTTGTCTGCTTTCACCTCAACCATCGGCTGCCCCACTATTGCAATGCCGCCGACAGCCAGGCGACGGGCCGCTGCGCCAGATCATGAACCATAACCCCCAAGGGGCGGCCTTCGACATAACTCCAGGACACGAGTCCCAGGCCTGCAACCAGCGCCGCCACCGCAGAGCGGCGGAGCCATCGCTTCGACCTGCGCTCCTGCGTCAGGGGAACCCGCGACGCGATGACCGAGGGCACACCATGATGATGGCGCTGCCGACGCAGTCCGGCAGATGGCGGGATTGAGGGCCGTTTTACCGGTTTGGCGATCACATCTGCTGCTGCCGGTTTCGGTTCCGGACCGGCGTCCGCCGCCGCCGCAACGGGCCGCCCGACAAGGGCCTTGTCCAGCCGCTCGGCCGCCCGGGAGACCTTGAGGAACAACTGGCTTTCCCACCTGCTGGGATTGCGGTCCGGATGCAGCCACTTGAGCAGCCAGCGCTTGTGGTCACGCACCTGCTCGCGCCGTGCATCAGGCCCAAGCCCCAGCAGCCGGAAATCATCGCCCTTGGCCTGAAACAGCGCCTGCTGGAGAAAGAACACCGCCGCCTGGCGCATCTGCTCCGGCGTCAGCGCGCCGGGCAGAAGCTTGCCGTCCCGGTTCGGCAATTCGCCGGCGGCAATCTTGATGACATCCAGCATGCCCGGCGGCAACGGCCCGGTTTGCACCGCGCGCGCCATGAGCGGACGATGATAGAGGTCACAGGCTATGTGGATGGCCTGCCGCTCGGACATGGCTCAGTCCTGTCCGTGCGGCAATTGTTTTACGCCATAGGAATGATACTCATAATCACCATAGCCATAGCCATAACCATAACCGGTTGCGGCAGCGTCAAACTTCGACAGCAGAACACCGATGATGTTGGCACGGGCATATTGCAGGCGGCGCAGCGCCACCTTGACCACGTTGCGCCGGGTCTCGTTGGCCGCCACCACCAGCAGCGTGGCCTGCACCACATTCGACAGCAAGGGTGAATCGGCAAGACCCATGACCGGCGGCCCGTCAATCAGCACGATGTCAAAGGACTCCGCCCCCAGCGCCATGAGCGACATCATGCGCGGGCCGGACAGGAGTTCCGCCGGATTGGGTGGCAGCGGCCCGGCGGTGATCACCACCAGCCCCTCGGTGGGCGTGGTCTGCACCACCTCCTCGGGGATTTTCTGACCGGTGAGATAATTCGACAGACCGACCTCATTGCTGATCAGCAGCCGCCGGTGCAGCGAGGCGTTACGCAGATCGCCATCCACCAGCAGCACGTTGAGGCCGATGTGAGCCAGCGACTTGGCCAGCGCGATCACGGTTGTGGTCTTGCCTTCGGACGGTTTGCTGGAGGTCACCAGCAAGGTCTTGGGCAGGCCCGAGGCAGTGGCGAATTGCAGGCCGGTGCGCAACGACCGGATGGCCTCGCCCACGGGCGAGCGTGGGTTGTCCACGGCCTGCTCCATGGTCAGACCGGCCTGCGGCTTGGGAATGACGCCCACCACCGCCAGACCGATTTCGCGCTCCACGTCTTCCGGCGCCTTGAAGGAGTCATCCAGGTAGTCAATGCCGAGGGCAAGCAGGATGCCCGCCAGCAGGCCGGACAGGAGACCCAGAGCCAAGTTCAGGACAAGCTTCGGCGAACTCGGCCTGCCCGGCACAATGGCGCGGTCCACGACCGAGACATTGTTGGTGCCGACCGCACCCGAAATGCCGATCTCCTTGTAGCGCTGCAACAGGCCGTCATAGAGGGTCCGGTTGGTATCCACTTCGCGCTGCAGAATATTGTATTGAATGGACCGGTTGCGCTGGTCCACCACCTGGTTCTTGGTGGCGTCGAGTTGCCCCTGCAACTCTTCTTCGGCGCGGCGGGACGCATTGTAGCGCGCCTCGATGGCGTCCTTGATGGCCTGGATTTCCGTCTGGGCCTGGCGGTCCAGTTCCTTGATCTGGTTGCGCAATTGCACCATCTCCGGGAAGGCCGGCTTGTAGATGCCCAGTTTCTGCTGATAGGTGGCCGCCAGCTGCGCCCGCAGCGTGCGGTTTTCCTGAATGGTCTTGCTGTCGAGAATTTCCTGCAGGCCAAAGCCGTCGGTGCGCTTGGCTTCTTCCCACAGAAGCTCCTGCTTGACCCGCTCGTTGCGCGCATCCGTGAGCTTGCTGTTGATGGCCTCGAGATCCGAGCCCGAGAGGGTGCGCTTGTCGTCGAGATTGATGATGCCCTGCTGCTCGGCATATTGCACCAGTTGCTTTTCCGAATCCTCCAGCTTCACCTTGAGCTGCTGCAACCGCTCCTCAAGAAACTTGCGGGCATAGGACGAAGCGTCATAGCGCCGGTCAAGATTGTCGGCGATGAAGGCCTCGGCATAGCCATTGGCCAGCTTGGCCGCCATCTGCGGATCGGTGTGGTTCACACTGATCTTGACCACGCGCGAGCCGCGCACCGGCGACACGGACAGGATGCTCTTCAGGGCATCGACGGTCTTGGTGGTGCGCGAGTCGAGATCCGGCGCCTTCTCTTCGGGCGGCGCTCCGAAAATCAGGTTCTTCACCATGGTGATGGGAGAAACCGCACCCCGGTTGCTTTCAAAGGCCTTGTTGTTGACGAGGCCAAGGGTGGACACCACGCGCTCAGCCAGCGACCGGCTGCTCAGAAGTTCGTACTGCGTCTGATAGAACTCGGTGCTCGGCCCCGTGTCGTCCTGTTGCAGGGTGCCGACGTTGACCACATTCATTGCCTCGCGGTCGATCTGGATCGACGAGGTGGCGCGATAGACTGGCGTCATCAGGAAGGTGATGACCGCCGCCAAGATCAGGGTGGCCAGCGCCGAGCCCAGCACCAGCCAGCGGTACTTCGACAGGATGCGGAGATATTTGTAGACGTCGAAGCCCTGCGGCTCGCCCGCCTCCGGCTCGACCGGAAACTGCGGATAGACGTGGCCTTCGTAGCGATAGTCCTGCGGCAGATGGCCCGCCGTGCCAGGCACCACGGCACGGTTGCCTCCGTCAAAATTGCGGCCATCGGGAAGAAACTGATCCATGCCCGCCTCTACAGCAACAGACTGAACAGGCCGGTGAGCGGCAGGAAGTTCTTCACGTCACGCAGCGTGGTGCGGCCTGAGGATTCGTCAACCATCACGATGTCGCCCGCCTGCAGGGCGGGATCGGTGATCTGGCCGCTGCGCACCTTGCGGATATCAAATCGCGCCGCCATGCGCTTGTTATTGACCGCTCGGAAGACGATGACCCCGGAAGGATCGGCGACGTCATTGAGCCCCTGGGCCAGGGCAATGGCCTGCAACAGGCTGGTCTTGCCGGTGATGGGATAGATGCCGGGTTTCTGCACCGCGCCATCCACGGTGATGCGCTGGCTGTTGAACTCCTTCACGAAGACCGACACCTGCGGCGATTGCAGGTAGCTTGCCTGGAGCTTGCCGGCGATGTCGCGCTCAAGCTGGGCGGCGGTCCTGCCGCCGGCCTTGATCTGGCGGATGAGCGGCAGGGTGATATTGCCGGACGAGCTGACCTGGACCGTGCGGCTGAGATCGGGAACACCCAGCACCGACACGTCGATGACATCAAGCCCGGCGATCCGGTAATCCTCGCTCGCCGTATCGGCGACCGCATTGCTGGCAAAGATCTGATTGGCCGCCGCCGCCGCCGAACCCTTCGCCGCCCCGCCGCCGGTCTGGGCGAACTGGCCATTGGCCTCAAGACCTGCGCCGCCCAGCGAGCTGTTGCCGGTGCAGCCCGCCAGCACGAGGCCCGCCAGCACGGCCAACATGACCGCCCAGCGCCGTTTCCATTCATATGCCAACATCATCGTCATTCATTCGCCCCCGAACAAACGGCGCCACAAGGTTTTGGGAGCCTGAACCGGCGCTGCGGACACAGCAATGGGCGGCGATTTTTCCGCTGGTTCATTATCCAGAATATTCACCGGCCTGACTAGCACAAGATTGCGCGCCTCGTCCATTCCGACGGCGGCCTCGGCAACCCTGACCGCATCGGACAGAATGGGCGGCCGGGATGTCAGATTGTGGGCGTCGGTGGCGAGAATATGGATCCGGCCCTCGTTCAGCATGCGTTCGGCCCAGTATTGCGGCCGGCGCCCGAAACGCCCGGTCAGTGAGCCGCCGGTGATCTGCATCCACACCCCGCTGTCGCCCAGCCGCTGCACCACGTCATAGTGCTGCTCGATCCACTTCAGACGCTCCGGGTGGGTGAGAATGGGCACAAAGCCCAACATCACGATATTGAACAGCATGTCTTCCATGCGCTGCGGCATGATGTTGTGCGGCGGCTCGAACAGCACATAGCGGCTGCCGTTGAGCGACAGGATTTGTCCGTCCCGCACGAGGGGCAGGAAATCCGGACGGATATGGGCATCGGACCCGGTAACCACCGCAAGATCAATACCCGCTTCCGTCAGGTTCTGATTGAACTGATCAACCCTGCGGCGAATGTCCCCGGCCTCGTTGTCATACATGCCAGGCATGAAATGCGGCGTCGCCGCCATGACCTGTATGCCATCGGCCACCGCCATGCGCGCCATGGCCAACGAGGTTTCCAGATCGGGCGATCCGTCATCGACCCCCGGCAGAATATGACTGTGCAGATCAATCACGTTGACCATTGCTCCCGGCGCCAGCGCCTGCCCGCGTTCTGCGGACGGATAAACCGCTGCAAAACCACAAGACTGTGAGGAATCTTTGACGGTCTCGCACCCGCCCTTCTGATCTCACGACCCGTCGCTCCCTGTGGGCTCGCGCCGGGGCGGTGGTGCGGGCGCTTCACCGGATCCCGCCGGGGGCGCTGGGGTTTTGAAGAAGGGACCCTGCCGGGCCTGACGGCGGGGCTTGTCAGCGGAGTCCAGAACCGGCTCGCGCCCGGCGGCAGGTGCCCTGGCGCTGCGCTGATGGTGATGATGACCCACGGGTTTAGGGCCCCCCGCCATGAACCCCAGGCACAGGGCGAAGACCGCCATCAGAAACGGCATGCGCAGCGGAAAATCGCCGAGCGAATGGAGCAGAAACAGCAGGACCGATATGGACGCCGCGCGCCCCAGCATGTCCTCCACGCCATCCCCCCCCTGCCGCCACACCCGCCAGGTCATGGCGGCATACCACAGCAGGAAAGCGACCATGAGGATCACGGCCGGCAGACCCGCCTCTATGGCCAGTTCCAGCCAGTCATTGTGAGCATGGATGACGAAGTGCTCCATCATGGTGGCGGGTGTCTCATGCAGGGCATAGACCGGCACGAAAGTGCCAAGCCCTGCCCCCCAGGGAAAATAGGTCTTCATGGTGGCCAGCGAGACCGCCGACATCACCGCCCGGTAGTCGGTGGAGAAGTCGGTTTCGGCCAGGCGAAGAATGCCGGTGAGACCGAAAACCACCAGCAGCATGGCGGCCATGATGCCGGCAAAACCCATGAGCTTGGCGGCTGGTGTGGCCCGGGCATCGACCGTCCGCCGCAACGACAGAAGTGGCGACAGGAGGACCGCGAGCATGGCCAGAAGAATCCCGGCCCGCGAGGCCGTGGCCCCCAGGCCCACAATGACCACGCCGGTGAGAACAAGTCCGCCCCCTATCCAGAGGACGGCCCGCTCCAGGTGGTGACGCAGTCCCCCGATCACCAGCGCGAAGAGCAGGGGAAGAACGGCGTAGAGGCTGGCCGCCAGGAGGTTGCGATTGATGAACGGGCCTGTGGCATTGCCGCGCAGGACCGTTTTGTAAAGATAGAGGCTCCCCTCGGCTCCGCCCTGGCGTTGCGCCAGACCCCACAGGGCGGCAGTGACGGCAAGTCCCACCAGCACCGCGCCAATGGAGGCCCGGTGGCGCGGCGCCACCGTTGCCGCCGCCATGAACATGGCAAAGCCCGGCAGGGCGATGAGGAAGGTTTCGCGGGTGAGCGCAGGCGCAAGACTCAGGGCGTGCCAGGCGGGCTCAATCCCGACGACGGGCAGGGATTGGGCCAGGGCCTCCCGTCCGGCAAGACTGGTCCACAGGCCGACGGGCAACGGAATGAGTTGCGCCACAACCAGAACCGTCACCGCGAGGATCAGGGCAAACCCCTGGCGCATGGCACGGGTAATGGAGGCGTCATGCAAACGCCACAGGGATGCCAGCAGCACTGCCAGGCTGATGCCCATCACCGAGAGGCCGGCCCAGGAATAGGGCGAGCGGGTGGCTCCACCCAACAACCACAGCAGGCACAGAAAACCGGCGACGACTAGGCTCCAGCTGCGATTCTGGCTCATCTCCATCCCCCGGCTTATCCCAATGAAAAAGCCGCACACATTTTACAACGTGTGCGGCTTCAAAACAAATCAGGGAAAATCAAGGAGCGGTGGTCGGGGTGTTGCCAGCGTCGCCGCTGTCATTGCCGTCCGACACCAGCACCAGAGTGGCGATACCGACCGCGGCACCGCCGACCAGGAGAAGCGGAAGAGCCATCGGGAAGGCCGCAGCACCGGGCGGATCCATGTCGGCCACCGGAGTCGCGAACACCGACTGGGCCGCACCCATCACCTCACCCTTCTTGCAGGGCGCCTTGGTGGAAATGGTCACCAGCGACGAAGCTTCGGCCGAAATCGAGCACTGGGCCCCGAGATAGGAAATCAAGGCAGAGGCCTTGTCGCCCACCATCACCTTGTCACCGGCATTGAGAAGCGTGCCACTGGCGACCACTTCATAACCTGCACCGCGGTTGATCAGCACCTTGCCGTCAACGGCATCAATCTTGGCCACGCCGGCAGCCAGGGCCGACACCGCACTTGACGCGACAACAACCGCCGCGATCACGCTACGCATAATCTTCATTGCAATACCCCCTGCACGTCGTGAAAAAGCAACTTCGCGTTGCTCAGCTTGGATCGCCATCCTCACAGGAGTCTTCCCCTATCGTTATCAAAAGCTTCGGTCAAGTCACAAATCGTCCGACCGCAGGACAATCTCTGCCAAATAGCTTTGCAACGTTATGGTTAACAAATTGAGAATCCCCAGACCGCCATCCATCCCATTGAAAACATGGGATTGATTGCAGGCAGGTCCCTGTGGATAAAATTTGACCCGCAGAAAAACGAGTGCCGACTGTTGCTTGAGAGCAACCTGACTTTTGATGGAATCAACAAAAATCAGATAAGGTGCTCGCCAGCATAGAGCGGTGGCTTTGAGCCACCGAGGCCAAAACCGCTCTAGAATCATGCCCTGCCACCCTCCTCGATGTCGCCGAAAGACGTCGAAGGGGGAAATTTCCATGGGATCTCAAGCCAATGACAAGACATGACCCTGCAGCGCCCATCGCCATCGTCGGCAGCGTGAACATGGATGTCGCCGCCTATCTCGAACGCTTGCCCCGGCCCGGCGAAACCCTGGCCGGCACCGACTATCGCCTGGGACTGGGCGGCAAGGGTGCCAATCAGGCCGTGGCGGTTGCTCGCCTGGGTCATACGCCGATCTTCGTCGCCCGCCTCGGGCAGGATGACTTCGGTCATGCCGCCGCCCGCGCGCTTTCCAGCCATGGGGTTGATAACACATATTTTTTCTACGATGTTGCCAGCCCTACCGGGATTGCCCTGATCACCGTGGCGATGAGTGGCGAGAATGCCATTGCCATCGTTCCCGGGGCCAATGCCAACTTGAGCCTGGCTGATGTTGCAGCCCGTCAAGCCGACCTCGGGAAGAGCCGGGTGCTGCTGCTGCAACTGGAAACCCCCTTGGCCACCAGCCTTGCCGCTGCCCGAATCGTCCATGCGGCGGGGGGCACCGTGATTCTGGACCCCGCCCCTGCTCCGGCGCAGGCATTGCCACCAGAGGTATTACAATTGGTGGATGTGGTGACCCCCAACGAAACCGAATCGGCGGCCCTTCTCGGCACCGCACCAAGCGACCTGTGCGAGGGCCTGGCCGCCGCCCGGACTCTGGTGAAGCGGGGCTTTGCCACGGCGGTGGTGAAGCTCGGTGCCAGGGGCCTGGCCTATGCCACGGCAAAGACCGCTGACACCATGCCGGCCTTCAAGGTCAAGGCCATCGACACGGTGGCCGCGGGCGACTGTTTCAATGGCGGGCTGGCCCATGGTCTGGCGGAAGGGATGCCGCTCCCGGAAGCCCTGCGCTTTGCCCAGGCCACCGCCGCCCTCTCCACCACCCTGCAGGGAGCCGCCAGCGCCGCCCCCACCCTGGCCGAGGTGGAAACCTTCCTCACGACCGCGCAAACGGTCTGAGGAAGCGGTCTGGGCAATCAGACGATCTTCACCACCGCCGGGTCCCAGCCCCTTGGCGCGGGGAATTGCGGGTCCATCTCCTCCAGCGTCTGGCGCACGATCCGGGCAATGATGCCGTTCCTTACCCAGTTGCGGTCGGCGGGAATGACATGCCAGGGCGCATGCGGGGTGGAACAGCGGGAGAGCGCCTCCTCATAGGCCTTCATGTAGTCGTCCCACAGCGCCCGGTCGTCGAGGTCGCCCGGATTGAACTTCCAGCGCTTGGCGGCATCATCGACCCGCTCCTGCAAGCGCACCGCCTGCTCCTCCTTCGAGATGTGCAGCATGAACTTCAGAATCTTCGTGCCGTTCTGGCTCAGCATCTTCTCGAACTGGTTGATCTCGTCATAGCGCCGCTCAATGGCCTCGGGCGGCGCAAACTTCCTCACCTTCACCACCAGAACGTCCTCATAGTGCGAGCGGTTGAAGATGCCGATCATGCCGCGCGCCGGGGTTAGTTTGTGCACCCGCCACAGATAGTCATGGGCCAGTTCGTCCGGGGTGGGCGCCTTGAAGGACGAGACGGTGACACCGATGGGGCCGCAGGTGTTGAACACCGCCCGCACCGTGCCATCCTTGCCCGATGAGTCCATGCCCTGCAGGATCACCAGCAGCGACCGCTTGCCCTCGGCAAAGAGCCGGTTCTGCAATTCATCAATGGCGGCGGCGTCCTTCTCCACCTGCCTCTTGGTCTCGTCCTTGTCCTTGAAGACCTTGTCGCCGCGCGCGTCCACCCTGGCCAGGCTGAAGCCCTTGCCCTTCACCTGAAATGCGGCGGCAAAGAACGGACTGCCGTCCTCCCTGTCAGTCTTGCCCATGGCCATTCCCCTCATCGCAACCTGCACTCAAGCGTGATCCAAGCCGCTCTTGATTGCAAGGGCCAGAGGTATAAAGCTCGCAAAAGCAATGTGATTTCAGGATTCACCCCAACCCATGACCGATGCGCCCGACAACCGCGCCCAGATCAACAGTCCCTCCTATCGCCTGCCGGTCCTCGATCAGGATTTTCTCCTGGGTGATTCCATGCGGGGCCTGCGCTTCCAGATCGAATATCAGAAGGCCGAGGAGCAATTGCGCCGCTGGGGGGTGGAATCGACCGTGGTGGTCTTCGGTTCGGCCCGGGTGGCTCCCGGTGACGGCTCCGGCTGGTATGAGGCGGCGCGCGCCTTTGGCCGCCTCTGTTCCGAACAGGGCGGGGCCAAGATCAACCATGTGCAGGGCCGCCGCAATGTCATCGCCACCGGCGGCGGCCCCGGCATCATGGAAGCCGCCAACCGTGGCGCCCATGACGTGGACGCACCCTCCATCGGCTACAACATCACCTTGCCGCACGAGCAGGAGCCCAACGCCTATTCCACGCCGGACCTGACCTTCCGCTTCCACTATTTCGCCATGCGCAAGATGCACTTCGCCATGCGCGCCGCAGCCCTGGTGGTCTTTCCCGGCGGCTTCGGCACGCTCGACGAAATGTTCGAACTGCTCACCCTGCGCCAGACCGGCAAGATTGATCAGGTCCTGCCCATCGTGCTTTATGATCAGGCCTTCTGGAGCCGGACCATCAATTTCCAGTCCCTTGTTGAGGCAAAACTCATCGCGCCCAGGGACCTCAAGCTCTTCGCCTTTGCCTCAACCCCCGAGGAAGCCTGGCAGCAGTTGATTGCCCAGGGCCTCAAGACCAGCTAGGGAGCAGCCCTTGTCCATCACCCTTGCCTTCCATGGCGCGGCCCGCACCGTCACCGGCTCCTGCTACATTCTCGATACGGGGTCGGCCCGCGTCATGATCGACTGCGGCCTGTTCCAGGGCTCCAAGACCGAGACCGGGTTGAACTTCCGCCCCTTCCCCTTCCGCCCCGCCGATGTCAATGCCCTGCTCCTCACCCATGCCCACATCGACCATGCCGGCCTCATCCCCAAGCTGGTGAAGGCGGGCTTCGGCGGCAGGATCCATGCCACCGACCCCACCATCGATCTCTGCGCCATCATGCTGCCGGACTCGGGCCACATCCAGGAGCAGGAAGTGAAATTCCTGAACGAGCGCAACCGCCGCCGCGGCCTGCCCGAGGTCGAGCCCATCTACACCCTGATCGACGCCACGCTGGCCATGGAGCGCTTCTCGCCCGTGGCCTACAAGCAATGGTTCAGCCCGGCGGAAGGCATCCGCGCCCGCTACTGGAATGCCGGGCACCTGCTGGGCTCGGCCTCCATCGAGGTGGAGGTGGCGCGGCCCGGGGCCAAGCCGCTCCGCCTGCTCTTTTCCGGCGACATCGGCACCGACCAGAAGCTGCTGGAGCGCGACCCGGAAGCGCCTACCGACCTCGATATGATCATCTGTGAATCGACCTATGGCGGCCGCGACCGCTTCGAGCGCGGCGAGGAGGCCCGCCGCAACCTCATGGCCGAGGAGATCAAGGGCGCAGCCAGCCGTGGCGGGGCGCTGCTCATTCCCTCCTTCGCGGTGGAGCGCACCCAGGAGGTGGTGACCGATCTCGTCTGGCTCATGGATCACGCCATGATCCCCAAGGCGCCCATCTTCATCGACTCGCCCCTGGCCTCCAAGGCCACCCAGGTCTTCCGCAAATATGCGAAGGGCATGGAGAACGGCGACCTTCTGGCCCGCGCCTTCTCGTCGGACTATGTCCACACTACCGAGAGCGTGGAGGACTCCAAGGCGCTGGCCCGCTTCCAGGGTTTCCACATCGTCATTTCCGCCTCCGGCATGGCGGAAGCGGGCCGCATCCGCCACCACCTGAAAAACCACCTCTGGCAGAGGTCCACCACCGTGCTGCTGGTTGGTTTCCAGGCGGCGGGCACGCTGGGCCAAATCCTCGAGTCCGGTGAAAAGCACGTCACCATCATGGGCGAGGACATCCGGGTCGCCGCCACCATCCGCAGCTTCGAGGACTATTCCGGCCATGCCGACGGGCCGGAACTGGTGGCCTGGCTGAAGGAGCGCCTGCCGGTGCACAAGACCCTGTTCCTCACCCATGGCGAGGAGGAGGCGCAGATCGCGCTGGCCGAGGCGCTGCGTGACGGCATCGTGCCCGCCGACTGCATCGTCCGGCCGCGCATCGACGAGATCTATGCGCTGGACGGTGCCGCCTGTGCCCTGCTCGCCGAACAGCCCAGGCCGCGCATCGATCCCCTGCAACTGGCCCGCCTCGACTGGCACAATGACCTGCAGGAGCTGGTGCTCAACATCGCCGACGAGGTAAAGCGGGCGGGCGACGACAAGTCCAGGGCCGTCATCATCCGCCGCCTGCGCCGGGCACTGGCGGGCAGCGACCAGCCGCCCGCGGACCGGCGGCGCGGCCCCATTTCCGGGCCTTCCCGCCGCCAGCAGGGCTTTGACGAATAGAGCGGTTTTGGCTTTGATCCATCACCGCGCAAACCGCTCTAACTGATTGATGGCGAGCAACTTTCTGACTTTTGCCGATTCCGTCAAAAGTCAGGTTGCGCTAGATGTGGAGCCTCAACAGGTTGTCCTCGGATATTTCGAGGCGACTGATGGGTGTCATTGAGTTTAGGCCGCCGTGTGGGCGATGCCAATTGTATCGATGGGTCCAGAGGGGGAGTTGTTCGGCTCTGGCATCGGATGTGGGATAGCTTCGGG
>OEIV010000157.1_pt1 | contig 42911 bp, 43 predicted proteins | sample 1539231 | NCBI WGS metagenome assembly OEIV01 (sample SAMN03794762, study PRJEB22550) | activated sludge metagenome | feature: wastewater treatment plant; material: activated sludge; isolation source: Wastewater treatment plant of a petroleum refinery complex | place: Argentina: Buenos Aires ... | reverse complement strand
GGGCCGTTTCCCGCCGCTGGCAGGTCTGGCGGCGGAGGAACAGCCGCTGCTCGCCGCGCAGGCGCGGGTTTTGCCCCTGCCTGCGGGCAGCCGCCTCTTCGGACCCGGTGATGCGCCCGCCGCCATGCTGCTGGTGCTGAAGGGCCGGGCCCGCGTCACGCACATGTCGGAGCAGGGGCGGGAACTGGTGCTCTACCGGCTGGAACCGGGCGAAAGCTGTGTCCTCACCACCGCCTGCCTGCTGGCGGGCGAGGACTATATGGCCACTGGCCTCGCCGAGACCGAAGTGCAGGCGCTGGCCATTCCCCGTGCCCTCTTTGCCGAACTGCTGGCGCGCTCTGCCGCCTTCCGCGATTTTGTCTTCACCGCGCTGTCGCGCCGCATGACCGGCATTTTCCGCTCCATCGCCGATGTCGCCTTCGCCCGCCTCGATGTCCGTCTGGCCGAACGCCTGCTGGCGCTGGCAGGCGCGGGGGCAGAGATCGCCACCACCCACCAGCGCCTTGCGGCCGAACTGGGCTCGGCCCGCGAGGTCATCTCGCGCCAGCTCACCCGCTTCGAGGGCCAGGGCTGGCTCGCCGTCCGGCGAGGCCGTATCAGCCTCGTCAACCGCGCTGCCCTGGCGCGGCTGGCGTCGGGGCGTTGACATGTTCGGTGACTTGGTCACAGACTCCGGCCCGGGGGAGTCGCTATTTTCGCGCCATTCCAACCAAGGAGGCACTTCATGACACCCAACGTCGGCGGCGCAGACCGCATCATCCGCATCATCCTCGGCGTGGTTCTGCTCGCCCTGGTCTTCCTGTCGCCCGCCACGCTGGGCGGCGGCGCCCTCTATTGGGTCGCCCTCATCGCCGGTCTTGCCATGCTGCTCACCGGCCTGTTCCGCTTCTGCGGCCTCTATGCCCTGCTCGGCATCAACACCTGCCCGACCAAGTAGGCTGTCCTGCTCTCTGCCGCCCCGGATCCCGGGTCCGGGGCGGTCCATATTCGAAACAGTTGAAATACCTCTCCGGCAATGGCAAAAGGCGCCGCCATTTCCGAGGAACACCTTAATATGCGCCCCTATCAATTGACCGCCGATTATTCCGTTTCCGGCCAGATCAAGCCCGCCGATGTCGCCGGCCTTGCCGCCATGGGCTACAAGTCCATCATCTGCAACCGCCCGGACAACGAGGGCTTCTTCCAGCCCGTCTATGCCGACATTGAAAAGGCCGCGAAGGAGGCAGGGCTGGAATGCCGCTTCATTCCCCTGGGCCGCCCCATGACCGGCGATCCCCTGGGCGACACCATCAAGGCCATCAAGGAAATGCCCAAGCCCATCCTGGCCTACTGCGCCTCGGGCAACCGCTCGCAGCAGCTTTTCATGGCGGCCAGCCGCGGCCGCTGACCCTTTGGCGAAAGCGCCATGGCCGGGCTATGACTGGCCGGAACCGATTCGCGGATGTGACTCATGCTGGAAGGCTTATTCTCAAGTGAGGCCCTGGTCGCCCTCGGCCAGGTGATCATGATCGACCTGGTGCTCGCCGGTGACAATGCCATTGTCATCGGGCTGGCCGCTGCCGGCCTGCCCCGGGAGCAGCGCACCAAGGCCATCCTCATCGGCATTCTCGCCGCCACGGTGCTGCGCATTCTCTTTGCCGCCGTCACCACCCAGCTTCTGCAAATCCTCGGCCTTCTGCTCATGGGAGGCATTCTGCTGCTCTGGGTGGCGTGGAAAATGTGGCGCGAGCTGCGCGACGGTGACAGCGATGAGACCGAGGCGCTGGAAGCCATCACCGACACCGACCTCAACGCCGACCAGACGGTGGCGGGCAAGGCACCGCGCAAGACCCTCTCTCAGGCCGTCACCCAGATCGTGGTGGCCGACATCTCCATGTCGCTCGACAACGTGCTGGCGGTGGCCGGCGCGGCCCGCGAGCACCCGACCGTGCTCATCCTTGGCCTCACGCTGTCCATCGCGCTCATGGGCCTTGCCGCCTCATTCATTGCCAGGCTGCTGCAGAAGTATCGCTGGCTGGCCTATGTCGGGCTGCTCATCATTCTCTATGTGGCGTTGAAGATGATCTACGAGGGCGCCCATGAGGTCTGGCCGGCACTCGCCCTGTGACCGCCCCATGCATTGACAGCGCAAAGGTCATTTGCGAGGGTCGCGCGCTGCGGTCATCGGTGATGGGAAACGCATGGCGCACATTCTGAAGGGCATGGAAGTCCAGTCGGCATTGAACCGCTGCCGCGGCTGCGCCGTGCGCAACCGCGCCGTCTGCGGCGCCATGAACGAAGACCAGATTCAGGCGCTGAACAGCATTGCCCGCACCAGGCTGGTGCAGGCCGGTCAGGTCATCATGTCCGACCAGGAACCCGCCACCTTCTTCGCCAACATCATCTCCGGCACCGTCAAGCTCATCAAGAACACGCCCGATGGCCGCCAGCAGATCGTCGGCCTGCTCTTCGCGCCGGATTTCCTCGGGCGCGCCTTCTCGCGCAACAATCCCTATTTTGCCGAGGCGGCCACCGACGTGGAAATCTGCATGTTCCCCAACGCCGCCTTTGAAAAGCTGGTAGAGGCCAATCCCGATCTCCAGCACCGCCTGTTCGAACGCACCCTCGATGAACTCGACGCGGCGCGCGAATGGATGCTGCTTCTTGGCCGCAAGACCGCCGAGGAGAAGGTGGCGAGCTTTCTCCTGCTCATTGCCCGCCGCCAGCAGATGGTGGGCTGCGACCGCGAATGTGCGGGGCAGGGCGATGGCAGCTTTGCCCTGCCGCTCACCCGCGCCGACATGGCCGATTATCTCGGCCTCACCATTGAAACCGTGTCGCGTCAGGTGACCCGGCTCAAGCTCGCCGGCGTCATCGCCATGAATTCCAATCGCGTGCTCAACATCCCCAGCATGGCGCGGCTCGCTGCCGCCGCGGGTCAGCCGACCGCCAGCAACTGACGGTCCGTCCTCACCCCCGGCGCATCAGTCGTGATAGCCCACGGCCTCGGCGCGATTGTGCAGCATCACCTTTTCCAGCGTGATCAGGTCATCGGCCGACAGGTGCTGGCGGGCCAGCGGCATGATCACCGCGTCCTCCCAATGGATGTGGCGGCGATAGCCCTCGAAGAAGCCGCGCAGCATGTAGCCCAGCATGTTGGCATTGCCGCTGCGCCCGCCCTGGGCCAGGTTTTCCAGCTGCTCGATCAACTCGCCGGCAAAGCCTTCATCTGAGTCGTGTTCGGTCTCCAGACGCTGAATGGCCATTTTTATAACCGGCATGTTGCCTGCATATTTATTCAGCAGTGGAAAAAGCCCAAGCTCCTCGTCGCGGTGATGCAGGGGGATGTCATGGCGCAGCGCCTGAACCGCCTTCCGGCACAATTGCGGGTCCACTTCGTGGGGTAGGCAATCAGCAATTTTCTCAAGGATATCACAGAGATGCTCCTGCATCCGGTGCTCATGCTCAATGAGGTCCAGGGCGCTGCGGTGAAGCGCCGGGCCGGGCCGCTGAGAGACCGTCTGACGGTTGGCAGGCATGATAAATGGCCCCGGAAACAGGCTGTGACGATTTGCCTGACGGCAAGGCGTGACACTAAGTCCCTTGCCAAGTGCCGCTTTGATCCAGATCAATGTCCCTTGACTGGCGATCCGTCATCGCTGGTATATGGCCGGAAACTCATCCGGTCGTCTCGATTTCGAGTGGGCAAAGGCAATGACAGAAACAGCTCAATTCATCAAAATTGGCCTCATGGCTCTGGTGGCTGTTGCTCTGGCTGCTCTCGCGGCCAAGGCACACGATCCAATCATGGCCATCCATGCCGTCATCGGCGCTCTCGCCGCTGTGGTTACCATCCTTTACTGGGCGCGGGGCTACCCGGGCCGAGCACAGACCGTTGGCGGTCAGGAAGTCTATCTTGATGGCGTCGTCCGCTGGGGCGCGCTCATCACCGTGTTCTGGGGCATCGTCGGCTTCCTGGTCGGCGTCATCGTGGCGCTCCAGCTCGCTTTCCCCACGATGCTCAATGGCATCGAATGGCTGAACTTCGGGCGGCTGCGTCCGTTGCACACCTCGGCGGTCATTTTCGCCTTCGGCGGCAACGCTCTCATCGCCACCAGCTTCTATGTTGTCCAGCGCACCAACCGCACCCGCCTTGCCCTCGGCAATCTGGCGTGGTTCGTGTTCTGGGGCTATCAGCTCTTCATCGTGCTGGCAGCCACGGGCTATCTCCTGGGCTTCTCCCAGGGCCGTGAATATGCCGAACCGGAATGGTATGTCGACCTCTGGCTCACCGTGGTCTGGGTCGCCTATTTCCTGGTGTTCTTCGGCACGCTGCTGAAGCGCCGTGAATCCCACATTTATGTGGCCAACTGGTTCTACCTGTCCTTCATCGTCACCATCGCGATGCTGCATCTGGTCAACAATGCGGCCGTCCCGGTTTCGTTCATGGGCGCCAAGAGCTACTCGGCCATGTCCGGCGTGCAGGACGCCATGACCCAGTGGTGGTATGGCCACAACGCGGTCGGCTTCTTCCTCACCGCCGGCTTCCTGGGCATGATGTATTACTTCGTTCCCAAGCGCGCCGAGCGTCCGGTCTATTCCTACCGGCTGTCCATCGTGCACTTCTGGGCCCTGATCTTCCTCTACATCTGGGCCGGTCCGCACCATCTGCACTACACCGCTCTGCCGGACTGGGCGCAGACCCTCGGCATGATCATGTCGATCGTGCTGTGGATGCCGTCCTGGGGTGGCATGATCAACGGTCTCATGACGCTCTCGGGCGCCTGGGACAAGATCCGCACCGACCCCATCATCCGCTTCCTGGTCATGTCCGTGGCCTTCTACGGCATGTCCACCTTCGAAGGCCCGATGATGTCCATCAAGGCCGTGAACTCCCTGTCGCACTTCACCGACTGGACCATCGGTCACGTGCACTCCGGTGCTCTGGGCTGGGTCGGCATGATCACCATGGGTTCGCTCTATCATCTCATTCCGCGCCTCTTCGGCAAGACCGAGATGTATTCGACCAAGATGATCAGCTGGCACTTCTGGCTGGCGACCCTCGGCATCGTGGTTTACGCCTCGGCCATGTGGGTGTCTGGCATCATGCAGGGCCTGATGTGGCGTGAATACGATCCGCAGGGCTTCCTTGTGTATTCCTTCGCGGAAACCGTGCAGGCCATGCATCCCTACTACGTCCTTCGTGCTCTCGGCGGCGCCTTCTTCCTGGTTGGCGGCCTGCTGATGGCGTGGAACGTGTGGCAGACCATAAAGGGCACCAAGGCAGTGACCGTGGCCGTTCCGGCTGCGGCTGCGGCATAAGGAGGACACAAAGATGTTCAGTCACGACACAGTTGAACGAAATGCAACCCTCCTGTTGCTGCTGGCCTTTGGTGTGGTCACCATCGGCGGCCTGGTGGAAATCGCTCCGCTCTTCTACCTTCAGAATACCATTGAGAAGGTGGAGGGCATGCGCCCCTACTCGCCGCTGGAACTCGCCGGCCGCAATATCTACGTCCGTGAAGGCTGCTATACCTGCCACAGCCAGATGATCCGCCCCTTCCGGGACGAGGTCGAACGCTATGGCCATTACAGCCTCGCGGCGGAAAGCATGTATGATCATCCCTTCCAGTGGGGTTCCAAGCGCACCGGTCCGGACCTGGCTCGCGTGGGTGGCCGCTACTCTGACGAGTGGCAGCGCAACCACCTTGCCGATCCGCGCTCGGTCGTGCCGGAATCGGTCATGCCCAGCTATCCTTTCCTGTATAACAAGTCGGCCGAAAACCCGGCCATTGCCGATCACCTGAAGACGCTCGCCGTTCTCGGCGTGCCCTATTCCCAGGAGCAGATCGACAATGCCGCGACCGATCTCGTGGCACAGGCGAAACCCGACGACGCGAATGCTGCCGCCGTCGCCACCCGCTATCCCAAGGCGCAGGTGCGTGACTTCGATGGCAATCCGGAGACGGTTTCGGAAATGGATGCGCTCATCGCTTACCTTCAGATGCTTGGCACCTTGGTCGACTTCAAGGCCTACGATGCCCAAGCCAATCTGAGGTAAGGGAATGACCTATGAGTCAATGCGAGCCTTTGCCGGCAGTTGGGGCATGCTCTTTGCTCTCGTTTTCTTCGTCGGGGTCGTGGCCTTTGTTTTTCGACCCCGTTCGAAGGAAACCTACGAGCACATGAGCAGGATCCCGCTGGACGACGACAAGGCTCCGCTGGAAAAAGATGATAAGAGAGGATGAGATGTCAAAGCGCGAGCGCGACGAGATCTCCGGGACCGAGACAACAGGTCATTCCTGGGACGGTCTGAAGGAGCTTAACACGCCCCTGCCGCGGTGGTGGGTGTGGACGTTCTACGCAACCATTATCTGGGCCATCGGCTATTCGATTGTCTACCCGAGCTGGCCGTTGCTGACCACCAACTTCAAGGGTCTTTGGGGTTGGTCCAGCCGGGCGGACGTGAGCAGGTCGATGGCGGATGCCCAGACGGCCCAGAAGGAATGGGTCGACAAGATTGCGGCCGCCGACGTTGACGCCATCAACGCCGACGAGAACCTGCGCAATTTCGCCATTGCGGGCGGTGCTGCCGCCTTCAAGGTGAACTGCGTGCAGTGTCACGGTTCCGGTGCCGCCGGTGCCGTGGGCTACCCCAATCTGAACGACAACGACTGGCTGTGGGGCGGCAAACTGGCCGACATCTACACCACCATTCAGCATGGCATTCGCTCCACGGATGATTCGACTACCCGTGACTCCGCGATGCCGGCCTTTGCTGATGGTGTTCTGGATGCCACCCAGACCGACCAGGTCGCCAATTACGTGTTGAAGATCTCCGGCAACGAGGCTGATGAAGCCGCGGCCACCGCCGGGGCCCAACTCTTCACGGATAATTGTGCCTCCTGCCATGGGGCTGACGGCAAGGGCATGCGCGACTTCGGCGCACCGAACCTGACCGATGGCATCTGGCTGCGCTTCGACGCTCCCACCAAGGAGAACCTCGTCGCCCAGATCGGCAAGCCGCATCACGGCCTGATGCCCGCCTGGGCCGCCAAGCTGGATGATGCCACCATCAAGCAGCTTGCCGTCTATGTGCATTCTCTGGGCGGTGGCGAATAAGCCACCCCTGGATAAAATCTGCAGGATGCGGCAAGTGGTCCATTGCACTTGCTTAGAAATAGAAGCATTCTAGATGACACTATAGCCCCGGTTCCCCTGGAGCCGGGGCCTTTTCAAGAAAGGCAGGCGTGGCGGTGAGCGATTCTTCTGACGTGAAGGTTGAGCGGCATGACGCAGTGGCTGTCCACAGCGAAGGCAAGCACAAGACCGAGCTTTTTGCGGCTCACAAGAAAGTCTATCCGAAATCGGTTTCGGGCTATTTTCGAAATCTGAAGTGGATCCTGACTGTCGTCTTCCTGGCCATTTATTACCTTACGCCCTGGATCCGCTGGGACCGCGGCGCCCACGCGCCCGATCAGGCGGTTCTCATCGATATTCTGCACCGCCGCTTCTATTTCTTCGGCATCGAGATCTGGCCGCAGGAATTTTATTATGTCGCGGGCCTGCTCATCATGGGTGGCGTCGGACTCTTCCTGCTCACCTCGGTGGCGGGCCGCGCCTGGTGCGGCTATGCCTGCTGGCAGACCGTATGGACCGATCTTTTCCTCGTGGTGGAACGCTGGATCGAGGGTGACCGCAACGCCCGCATCCGCCTGGCCAATGGCCCGTGGACCGGCTCGCGCATCGCCAAGTGGCTGGCCAAGAATTTCATCTGGCTGTTGATTGCCCTGGCCACCGGCGGGGCCTGGATCTTCTATTTCGCCGACGCACCGACTCTTCTGAAAAGTTTCTTCACCGGGCAGGCGCCCTTCGTCGCCTATGCCACCGTGGGCGTGCTCACCGCCACCACCTTCGTTTTTGCCGGCTACATGCGCGAACAGGTGTGCATCTACATGTGCCCCTGGCCGCGCATCCAGTCGGCCATGTTCGACGAGAATTCCCTGCTGGTGACCTATAACGCCTGGCGCGGTGAACCGCGCTCGGCGCATCGCAAGAAGGCCCTGGCTTCCGGCCAGAAGGTGGGCGATTGCGTGGATTGCAACGCCTGCGTTGCCGTCTGCCCAACTGGCATCGACATTCGTCAGGGGTCGCAGCTCGGCTGCATCACTTGTGCTCTGTGCATCGACGCCTGCAACGAGATCATGGACAAGGTGGGCCTGCCGCGCGGTCTCATCTCCTACTCCAATACGGTGACCTACAACGAGAATATGGCGGGCAAGCCCACGCATCTGAAGGCCACCACCGTGTTCCGTCCGCGCACCCTGATCTATTTCACCGTTTGGTCGCTGGCGGGTCTGCTCATGCTCCTGAGCCTGTTCACCCGTGACCGGCTCGACGTGAACATCGTGGCGGACCGCAACCCGCTCTATACCAGGTTGTCGGATGGCGGCTTGCGCAACGGCTACCAGCTCAAGGTCTTGAACATGAGGCAGGAGCCCCTCAGCTTCCGTATCGAAATGCAGGGCCTGCCGGAAGGCAGCTTCCAGGGCGATGGCATCACCATGGTCAGCCCGCGCGAGGCCACCATCAACGTGGAAGCCGACAAACTTAAAAATGTCAAAATCTACGTCACAATGCCGCCCAATACCGTCAAGACCGAAGCCAATGACTTTGCCTTCAAGGTCACGGAAGTGGGCCTGGCGGGCGATGGTGAGAGCATTGTGACGGGCACACTGTTCCACGGGCCAAAGAAGTAGGAGCAAGAGGCATGACCAGCGCAGAACGCGAGTTCACCGGCAGGCATCTGCTGCTGATCCTGCTCGGCTTCTTCAGCGTGATTTTCGCCGTCAATATCGCGCTTGCCTACCTCGCCAACTCAAGCTGGACTGGTCTCATCGTCGAAAACGGCTATGAGCCCAGCCAGCAATTCAACAAGGAACTGGCCAAGGCGCGCGCCCAGCAGGCCCTGGGCTGGCAGCCGGAATTCACCTATGATTCCGCCAGGGGCGTGGTCGAGGTTCAGGTCGCTGACAAGACCGGTGCGCCCCTGCCCATGAAGACGGCCACCCTCAATCTCATCCGCCCGTCGGATACCCGCCTTGACGCTAATCTCACACTGACGCCCGATGGCACCGGCCACTTCCTCTCGGAAAAAAAGCTGGAGACGGGCAAGTGGCAGGCCCGGCTGCAATTGGAAGACGCGACCGGCCACGTCATGCGTCAGGAATACACCTTCGTGGTGCGTTGATCGCCACGCCGCCCGCCGGGACCATCCATGGCCCCTCACGCCAATTTGGTTCGTGCTGTGCCGCCGGGCACATTCCGTTTGCCGTGAAAGCAGGCTAAGCTCACCCCATGGCCGTTTGCTGTCCAGCCCCCGGTGCCGATGTCCCCGTCGTTCCCCTGACGGGCGATGAGGCGCGCCACTGGATCACCAGGGCAGGCCCCGGCCGCAGCCGGATCGAATTCATCGTGCCGGAGGCCAATTGCGTGGCCTGCATCGGCGGCATCGAACCCAGCCTCAATGCCGTGCCCGGCGTGGTTTCGGCCCGGGTCAATCTCACCGCCCAGCGCGTCGCCGTGGTCTGGCGCGATGGCGAGGCCGAGCCGCAGGACTTCATGCAGACCCTGGCCGATCTCGGCTATACGGCGCGCCCCTTCGATCCGCGCGAGAATGGCATCCTCTCCGAACAGGAGGAGGGCAAGGCGCTGTTGCGGGCGCTGGCGGTGGCCGGTTTTGCCGCCTGCAACATCATGCTGCTCTCCGTCTCCGTCTGGTCCGGGGCCGAAGGCGCCACGCGCGACCTGTTCCACTGGATATCGGCCCTCATCGCTCTGCCCACCGTCATCTACGCCGGGCGGCCCTTCTTCACTTCCGCCATGGCGGCCCTGCGTCATGGCCGGGTCAACATGGACGTGCCCATCTCGCTGGGCGTGCTGCTGGCGACCGTCATGTCGCTCTACGAAACATTGCACCACGCCGAACATGCCTTCTTCGATGCGGCGGTGACGCTGCTGTTCTTCCTGCTGGCGGGTCGCACCCTCGATCACATGATGCGCGCCCGTGCCCGCTCGGCCATCTCCAACCTCACGCTGCTCATGCCGCAGGTCGCCACCATCATCGAGAATGGCATGGCCCGCATCGTGCCCGCGGCGGCACTGAAAAAGGACATGACCCTGCTGGTGGCAGTGGGCGAAAGGCTGGCCGCCGATGGCGTGGTGGCGGAAGGCGTATCGGAACTGGACCGTTCAGTGGTCACCGGCGAATCCGTGCCGGAGGTGGCGCGCCCCGGCACCGAGGTGCAGTCCGGCACCATGAACCTTTCTGCTCCGCTCACCGTGCGCATCACCGCAACCGGCGAGGACACCTTCATCGCCGAGCTGATGCGCCTCATGGCGGTGGCCGAACAGTCGCAGTCGCGCTATGTGCAACTGGCCGACCGCCTGGCCAGGCACTATGCCCCCACCGTGCACACCATGGCGGGCATCACCCTTCTCGGCTGGTTGCTTTATAGCCACAACTGGCACACGGCGCTGATGAACGCCATCGCCGTTCTCATCATCACCTGTCCCTGCGCGCTCGGCCTTGCGGTTCCGGCGGTGCAGGTGGTGGCCACCGGGCTCTTGTTCCGGCGCGGCGTCATGGTGAAGGATGGCGCGGTGCTGGAAAAGCTGTCCCAGGTGGATACGGTCGTCTTCGACAAGACCGGCACCCTCACCCTGGGTCATCCGGTCCTGCTCGACGCCGCGTCTGTGCCGCCGGAGTTGCTCGCGCTGGCCGCAGGCCTGGCGCAGCACAGCCGCCACCCCCTGTCCAAGGCGGTGGTGCGCGCCGCCTCTGCCGCCGCTGTCACACCCGCCGCCGTCAGTGACGTGCGCGAGATTCCCGGCAGCGGGTTGGAGGCGATGGTCGGTGGTGAAACGGTCCGCCTGGGCCATCGCCTGTGGTGCGGCCTCGCCGAAGCGCCTGACGCCGCCAGCATGGAATTCGCGCTCACCCGTCAGGGCAGGCTCTTGCACCTTTTTGCCTTCGAAGACGAGTTGCGCCCCGAAGCCGCGGCCACCATCCGCAAGCTCACCGCCTCGGGCCTCAAGGTCATGCTGCTCTCGGGCGACCGCCCCGCCGCCGTGACCCGGCTGGCAAAGCTTCTCGGCATTGAGGATTATCATGCCCGCCAGACGCCGGAGGAAAAACTCTCCCGCGTCTCGGCCCTCCAGGCCGAAGGCCGCAAGGTCCTCATGGTCGGCGACGGCATCAACGACGCTCCGGCGCTGGCGGCGGGCTTCACCTCCATGGCGCCCGCCACGGCCTCGGACATCGGCCGCACCGCGGCGGACACGGTGTTCCTTGGTCACTCGCTGCTGGCGGTGGCCGACGCCCGGGCCCTGGCGGCGCGCGCCCAGCGCACCGTGAAGCAGAATTTCATCCTGGCGCTGCTCTATAACGCACTCGCGGTTCCCATTGCCGTCATGGGCTTCGTTACCCCCTTGATTGCGGCGGTGGCCATGTCCACATCCTCCATATTGGTGGTCGCCAATGCTCTGCTTCTGGGCTGGCGGGCCCCCTTGTCCAGCGCCTTGCCCGCGGCTGAGCCGCCCGCAGGCCGCAAACCGGAGGATTCAGCCATCATGACCCTTCCCGCTCCGCCGCAGGCCGCCGAATGAACACGCTCTTCTTTCTCATTCCCATCGCGCTCATTCTCGGCGCCATCTGGCTCGCCATCTTCATGTGGACGCTCAAGTCCGGCCAGTATGATGATCTCGACGGGGCCGCCTGGCGGGCCCTGAACGATGAGGAGCGTCCCCTGCCGCCGCCCGACAAGGACGAGAAGAAGTAGCCCGGCGGTCCAGCCGCCCTGCCGGTCTGGCCCTTGCGCCCGCGGCGAAATTCCGCAAGCCTGTGCGCCGCAACCAAAGTGACTGGCGCATGACGCAAACCGAAAGCCCGCCCCCTCTGCCGCTCATTCTGCGGGCGCTCGTGCCCTTCGCGGCGGCCTATGTGCTGTCCTATACGCTGCGCACGGTGAACGCCGTGGTGGCGCCGGATCTGGTGGCGGATTTCCACCTCACCCCCGCAGAGCTGGGGGTGCTCACCTCGGCCTACCTCCTGTCCTTCGCTCTCTTTCAACTGCCGCTCGGCGTGCTGCTCGACCGCTATGGTGCGCGGCGCGTGCAAAGCCTGCTCATCCTCGTGGCTGCGGCGGGCATCTTCGCCTTTGCCGCCGCGCCCGGCTTTGCCACCCTGGTGGCGGCCCGCGCCGTCATCGGTCTTGGTTTCTCGGCGGGGCTCATGGCCAGCCTCAAGTCCTCGTCGGAGTGGGTGCCCCCGGCGCGGCGGTCGCTGTCCAACAGCATGTTCCTGGCGGCGGGCGGGCTGGGCGTGGTCATGGCCACCAAGCCCACGGCACTCATGGTGGCGCATTGGGGCTGGCGCGGTGCCTTCATGGTGCTGGGCACACTTTGCGTCGTGGCGGCGGGCCTCATCTTCACCATCGTTCCCAACCGTCCCGGCGAGGTCAAGACCGCAGCCCCCTTCCGCGCCCAGGTGGACCAGCTCATCGCCATCCTCAGGCTGCCGCTGTTCTGGCGCATCGCCCCGCTCACTGGCCTCTCCACCGGCGTTTCCATGGCCATCATCACCCTGTGGAGCGGCCCCTGGCTGCGCGATGTGCTGGGCCTGCCGCGCGATGGCGTGGCCACGCACCTCTTTCTCATGGCGCTGGCCTTCGTCGCCGGAAACCTGCTGGTGGGCCTCATCGCCGACCGCCTGCAGCGGCGGGGCTTCGGCACCATGACCATCATGCTCGGCTTCGTTCTCATCTACATGGCGGCGCTGGCGCTCCTCACCGCGCAGATCAAGTCGCTGGCCCTTCCGGCGCTCATGGTCATGGCGGGCACCGGCCAGTCGGCCTTCCTTGCCTTTCCGTGGTTTGCCGCCCATGTCGGGCCAGGTCTGGCGGGCCGCTCCAACGCCACCATCAACTTCGTCATGTTCGTGGTGGCCTTTGCCGCCCAGGCCCTGATCGGCCTCATCATCGGCTGGTTCCCGGCCACGGCCACCGGCTATGCGGCCGAGGGTTACAGCTGGGCCTATGGCCTTTTCCTCGCCCTGCAAACGGCGGGTCTCCTCTGGTATCTCGCGGCCCCGGCCGACATGTTCAAGGATCATCCATCATGACCAATCCCGTCATCGCCGAAGTCCTGCGCGGCGGCATTGTTGAAAGCCGGCATCGTGGGGCCGTGGCCGTGGTCGATGCCACGGGCCACGCCGTCCTCGAACGGGGCGATGTCTCCGCGCCGGTTTTTCCGCGCTCGGCCATCAAGGCCTTCCAGTGCCTGCCGGTGATCGAAAGCGGTGCCGCCGACCGCTTCGGCTTCTCGGACGAGGAAATCGCCCTGTGCTGTTCCTCGCACAATGGCGAGGCCGAGCATGTGCGCGTCGCCCGCGCCATGCTGGCCAAGGCCGGGTCGAGCGAGGCCCATTACGAATGCGGCGCGCATTGGCCCCTCAATGAGGCGGCCCACCACGCCCTGGTCCGCGCCCAGCCGGAGCCGGGACAGGTCCATAACAATTGCTCCGGCAAGCATGCGGGCATGCTGGCCCTTTCCCGGCAATTGGGTGCTGATCCCCTGGGCTATGTCCAGCGCGACCACCCGGTGCAGCGCGCCATTGCCGCCGCCATGGGCAGGATCTGCGATTGCGACCTCGATGCCGCGCCCTGGGGCGTGGATGGCTGCTCGGTGCCCACCTGGGCCATGCCGCTGGCCAACATGGCGCTGGGCTTTGCCCGCCTTGCCGCACCGGACCACGCGGCGGGCCGGCGCATCATCGCCGCCGTGCGCGCCCATCCCTTCATGGTGGCGGGCACGGGCCGCTTCGACACCGAGATCATGCAGGCCATGCCGCGGCTCTTCTGCAAGGTGGGGGCCGAGGGCGTCTATGGCGCGGCCATTCCGCACGCGGGCCTGGGGCTGGCGCTGAAGGTGGATGACGGACAGGGCAGGGGGGCCGAGGTGGCGCTGGCCGAAACGCTCTTGAAGCTCGATGTCTGGACGGCGGAAGAACGCCGCCATCTGGAACGGTTCCGTCTGCATCCCCTGTCGAACTGGCGCAAGATTGCGGTCGGCGAAGTGCGCGGCGTGCCGTCCGCCGTTTAGAGCAACCTGACTTTTGCTGGGCTCAGCAAAAGTCAGACAAGTTGCTCGCCAACAATAAGTCAGAGCGGTGGCTTTGATGCAGTCAAGGCGCAAACCGCACCAAGTCAGGAAACGTGGTTGTTGCTCAGAGTGAGGTTCGCCGGTGTTGCGGCATCCGGCCTTGCCAGGTCGCCGGTCTTTTCCTTGTCGTGGTCGAAGCCGAAGATCGCCCCTGAGGTGCAGCCCGTGATGGTGTTCTCGCGGATGATGACCCGGCCAGCCCCCTTGCTGACCGAGGCCACCACGCCGCGGGCGCAGGCCTTTATGGCGTTGTTGGAAATGGTCACATTGCGGCAATAGGGCCCCCAGCCTGCGCTGATGCCGAAGTCCCGCACCTCCTCCACCACATTGCCGGTGATCAGCGTGTCCGCTTCGGCGGAGATGCCGCCGCCCGTCTCCGTGCCGCTGGCCAGATGACCCTTCACCCGGCGAACCAGATTGCCCGAGCACACCGCCAGCCTGCCGCCCTCGTTGGCGTTGGTAATGGAAATGCCGAAGGCCACGTCTTCGATGAGATTGTTGCTGACGACGGCGCCGACGAAGGTGAACTCGCAAAAGATCGACACCTCGCCCATGCGCGAGATGGAATTGGCGATGATCTGGCAGTTGTCGCCGGAATTGTTGCGCACGGCGGAAAAGGCGCAATCGCTCACCCGGTTGTTGGCCACCATGACATTGCCGGCGCGGAACACGCTGATGCCATTGCCGTTCTGGCCGGTGCCGCCGCCATTGGCGGCTATGTTCTTCACGATGTTGCCGAGAACCTGGCTGCCGTCCTCGCCCTTGGCGTCGCGCCAGATCTGGATGCCGTTGTTGCCGATGTCCTCCACCCGGTTGGCCGTCACCTGAACTCCGCCCCTGGCGTTCAGGCTGAAGATCCCCGTTTGCGCCTGATGGCGGAAATGGCAATTGCTGACCGCCCCGGCGGAGTCGCGGAAGGAAAGGCCGGTGCCGCCGCCGAGAAACTGGCAGTGGTCAACCGTCACGCCGGTCGAATCGCCCACATTGACGAGATCGCCTGCCGCGCCGGCGCTGGTGAAGGTGATGCCGGTGAGGGACACCGTCCTGGCCCCGGTGATGCGCAGCACCGGGCTGCCGCCGGCGTTGCGCAGGATCGTCTGGCCCGGCACACCGCTGATCGCCACGCCCTTGGTCACGTCGAGCATGTCCACCTGAAATTCGCCTGGGCCCAGCCGCACCTCGCCGCCCTTGGCCTGGGCCGCCTCGATGGCGCGCTGTAAGCGGTCCTGCACGGCGCCGCCAATGGCCTCGATGGTCTCGGCCACGGCGGCGGGCGCCAGCGGCAGGGCGGCGGCCCCGGTCAAGATTGTGCGTCGGGACAGGCTCATGGCTGTCTCCCCCTGGAGCAAACTGACCTGTGGCGACATCGACATAAGTCAAAAAAATTGTTCGCCATCAAGAAGTTAAATCGGCGGCTGTGGCCGGCAAAGCCTGAGCCGCTCCGTTGCCGGTCGGCCACGGTTCGCCCCGGAAGTTGACAGGCAAGGCGCGCGGAGGACAAGAAAAATCTGGCAAATATGTAAATGTGGGGGAACCGCGGCCCGGCCTGCTGCGCCAAAAAACCACGGCGACCAGCCCGGCCAGCCCGGCGCATATTTGACCTGGATCAACGAAGACTCGCAACGTGTCGTTCAGCATACCGCCATTCGAGGAGAAATACCCATGGGCAACAAAGGCAAACTGACGGCTATTCTCTATCCCCTGATCGGCACCACGCTGGCGGGCATCCTGTTCACCGTCGGCCTGGCGACACCCTCCCTGGCCAATAACAAGACGATGCTCATCGGTCTGGCCGCTGCAGGTTTTCTGGTGTCTCTGCCGCTGTCCTGGTGGGTGGCTGGCAAGATTGCCGCGCTGACCAACAACCGCTGAGGCGGAAGAATCATCCGGTCGCACCGGCCGGATTGAGATGAAACCGGTCGCTGGCGCCCCTGTGGACGCCGGTGGACCGGTTATCAGCGCACTGGCGGCTGGGCATAGCCCAGATGGGCCTGCAAGCGGTCCAGAACCCGGTCGGCGGCGTCGGGAATGGCCGTGCCCGGCGGAAACACGGCGGCAGCGCCCATGGCCAGCAGCGGCTCCACATCCTGCGGCGGGATGACCCCGCCCACCACGATCATGATGCTGCCCTTGCCCGCCTTGTCCAGCGCTGCCTTGAGCAGCGGAATATGGGCGAGATGCCCGGCGGTCAGGGTGGACACGCCGATCACATGCACATCCTCGGCGATGGCCCGGGCCGCCACTTCCTCCGGCGTTGCAAACAGCGGACCGATCACCACGTCAAAGCCCATGTCGGCAAAGGCCGAGGCAATGACCTTCTGGCCCCGGTCGTGGCCGTCCTGACCGATCTTGGCGACGAGAATGCGGGGCTGCCGCGCTTCGTGTTCGGCAAAGGCCTTCACCCGGTTCTTGGTCTCGGCAATGCGGGCCAGATCCTGCGAGGTCGCCTCATAGACGCCCTTCACTGCCTTGATCTCGGCCACATGACGGTTCCACACCTTTTCCAGCGCGGCGGAAATCTCGCCCACCGTGGCCTTGGCCCGGGCGGCATCCACGGCGGCGGCCAGCAGATTGCCTTCGCCCGTTGCCGCCACCTTCGCCAGGGCGTCGAGCCTGGCCGCCACGTCAGCGCTGTCGCGCTCGGCCTTGAGGCGCGTCAGCTTCTCGATCTGCTTGGCCCGCACCGCTGAATTATCGACCTTGAGAATGTCGATCACCGCCTCCTGGGCCGCGAGATACTTGTTGACGCCAACGACCGTCTGTTCGCCGGAGTCGATCCGCGCCTGGGTGCGGGCTGCCGCTTCCTCGATGCGCAGCTTCGGCACGCCGGATTCAATGGCCGCTGCCATGCCGCCCAGTTTTTCCACCTCGGCGATGTGGGCGCGCGCCCGCGCCGCCAGATCCGCCGTCAGCCGCTCGACGAAATAGCTGCCGCCCCAGGGGTCGATGACCCGGGCCGTGCCCGCCTCCTGCTGCAACAGCAATTGCGTGTTGCGGGCAATGCGCGCCGAGAAATCGGTGGGCAGCGCCAGCGCCTCATCCAGCGAGTTGGTGTGCAGCGATTGCGTGCCGCCCTGGGTCGCGGCCATGGCCTCGATCATGGTGCGCGTCACGTTGTTGAACACGTCCTGCGCCGCCAGCGACCAGCCGGAGGTTTGACAGTGGGTGCGCAGCGCCAGCGAGCGCTCGTCCTTCGGGTTGAAGCGGCTCATCAGCTCGGCCCAGATCATGCGTCCCGCCCGCATCTTCGCCACCTCCATGAAGAAGTTCATGCCGATGGCCCAGAAGAACGACAGGCGCGGCGCAAACTTGTCGATGGCAAGGCCCGCCTCCACCCCGGCCTTGGCATATTCATAGCCATCGGCCAGCGTATAGGCGAGTTCCAGGTCGGCGGTGGCCCCGGCCTCCTGCATGTGATAGCCGGAGATGGAGATGGAGTTGAACTTCGGCATATGGGCCGAGGTGTATTTGAAGATGTCGGAGATGATCCGCATGGAGGCCTTGGGCGGATAGATATAGGTGTTCCGCACCATGAACTCCTTGAGAATGTCGTTCTGGATGGTGCCCGCCAGCTTTTCCGGGGCCACGCCCTGTTCCTCGCCCGCCACGATGTACAGCGCCATGATGGGCAGCACCGCGCCGTTCATGGTCATGGACACGGTCATCTGGTCCAGCGGAATGCCGTCAAACAGCGTGCGCATGTCATAGATGGAGTCGATCGCCACCCCCGCCATGCCCACATCGCCCGCCACGCGCGGATGGTCCGAGTCATAGCCGCGATGGGTGGCGAGATCGAAGGCGATGGACAGACCCATCTGTCCCGCCGCCAGATTGCGCCGGTAAAAGGCGTTGGAATCCTCCGCCGTGGAAAAGCCGGCATATTGCCGGATGGTCCAGGGCTGGGTCGTGTACATGGTGGGATAGGGGCCGCGCAGATAGGGCGCGATGCCGGGATAATGCGCATCGAGGTTCAGCCCCTGCACATCGGCGGCATCATAGAAGCTCTTGACGTCGATGCCCTCCGGTGTGTGCCACACGCCCACCGATCGTCCGCCCACGGAGGAAGCGGTGAAGGCCACCTTGGAAAAATCCGGAATGCGTCCCATGGCTTCAGCCCTCCACTTCCGGCTGGTATTCTTCCTTCAGGCGATAGGCCGTGGTGCCCACCGCAGGCAGGCTTGACGTGGCCTCCGGCCTTGGCTTTGGCCGTGCGCCCTTCTCCGCCGCCTGAAACACCGCCCAGGCCCGGTCGCAGAGTTGCGCCGTGAGGTCTTCGATGACGCCGGCCCCCGCCGCCGGATCGTCCACCTGCCACAGTCCCGCCTCCGCCTGCACCACGATCTGCACATTGCGCGCCACCCGCCGGGCGAAACCATTGGGCAGGCCCTGCGCCTGCGAGAAGGGCAGCACCGTGAAGGACGAAGCCCCGCCCAGCCCCGCGCCGAAGACCGCCGCCGTGGCGCGCAGGATGTTGGTGTGGGGGTCCAGTGTGGCCATCATGCGCCACGATGTCTCGCCATGCAGCGCCAGCCCCTCGGCGGGCAGCTTGGCTGCCTCCAGCACCCGCGCCCACAAAAGTCGCGCGGCGCGGAACTTGGCCAGCGTCATGAACATGTCCTGATCCGCCGCCAGGGTCATGCCCACCGCCCTGGCAAGATCACTATCGGACAGCGTATCCAGCGCCCGCAGGTGCGCCACGCCCTGCGCCAGCGTCAGGCCCAGTTCCTCCGCCGGCGTCATGCCCTCTTCATGCGCCATCCGCCCGTCCGCCACCATGAAGGGACCGGCAAAACCCTGCTTCATCAGCGCCGCCACCGGCCCGGCCTCTGCCAGACCGAAACTGACCGACAGGCGCGCCGGATCCAGCGGCTGCTTGTCGATATGGCGCGCCAGCGCCTCGGCATCCTTCGTCCCGCCTTCCAGCCGCAGGCCAACGGCATGGAGCGGCAGCCCATGCAGCGCCGCTGCCAGATCGGAGGCCTTGACGCCCGCCCCCCGCGCCGTGGCCGCGCCCGCCATGACCAGCACCAGCCCATCAACCCCATTGTCGATGTCTTCCCGCGCCTGGGCATTGGCCGCCGCCGGATTCATCTGGTCCATGCGCGTGGTGATGGCCCAGGGCCCATGCACCGGGCGAAGGGCGCGCGCTCCACCTGTCACGGGCTGATAGAGCGGCTGGCGCGTGATCCCGTCCGCCGTGGTGCTGATCAGCTTTTCGGCGAAGTCCGCGCCCTTCAGCACGGCCTCCACCTTCTTCAGCCATTGGCCTTCCGTTGCCGGGGAAAATGAGGTCATGCCAGTCATCCTGTGGTTTCGGTCTTCCTTGGCGTGCGGGCCGCGCCGGAGCAAGCCGACGATGGTTGAATCCATGTGGTCCGGGCAGGGCCGCCCCGCCGCCGTAACAGGGCTGAATTCCGGCGGTTTCGCGGGTTCCGCCCTTGCATTTCACCCCCTGCGCTATAAGTGTCAGGGCCAATCGTCAAGCTAAGGATTCCGCCATGTCCGACACTGCCATTTTCCTGGGCAAGAGCACCAAGCCGGAAGAACTTTTCCTGGGCATGGCCAACCGCCACGGCCTGATCACCGGGGCCACCGGCACGGGCAAGACGGTCACCCTGCAAATTCTCGCGGAAAGCTTCTGTGCCGCCGGTGTGCCGGTTTTCGCCGCCGACGTGAAGGGCGATCTCTCCGGCATTGCCATGAAGGGCGAACCCAAGGACTGGGTGACGGAGCGCGCCAGGCTCATCGGCATGAAGAATTTCGAGTTCGCCGCCACGCCCACCATCTTCTGGGATCTCTTCGGCAGGCAGGGCCACCCCATCCGCACCACGGTGACCGAGATGGGCCCCCTCATGCTGTCGCGCCTCATGGGCCTCACCGAGGCGCAGGAAGGCGCGCTCAACATCGCCTTCAAGATCGCCGACGAGGAGGGCCTGGCTCTGCTGGACCTGAAGGACCTGCGCGCCCTGCTGAAGGACCTGGCCGACCGGGGCAAGAAGATCACCACCGACTATGGCAACATCAACGACCAGACCATCGGTGCCATCCAGCGCCGTCTGGTGGTGATCGAGGAGCAGGGCGGCGAATTGTTCTTCGGTGAACCCGCCCTCGACATCAAGGACTTCATGCGCACCACGCGCGATGGCCGGGGCTACATGAACGTGCTGGCCGCCGACCGGCTCATCTCCGCGCCGCAGCTCTATGCCACCTTCCTGCTCTGGCTCATGTCCGAACTCTTCGAGCAGATGCCGGAGGTGGGCGATCCCGACAAGCCCAGGCTGGTGTTCTTCTTCGACGAGGCCCACCTCTTGTTCGAGGAAGCGCCCCCCGCCCTCATCCAGAAGATCGAGCAGACGGTGAAGCTCATCCGCTCCAAGGGCATCGGCATTTACTTCGTCACCCAGAACCCGCTCGACATCCCCGAAAGCGTGCTGGCCCAGATGGGCAACCGCGTGCAGCATGCGCTCCGTGCCTATACGCCGAGGGAGCAGAAGGCGGTGCAGGTGGCGGCCACCACCTTCCGGCCCAATCCCAAATTCTCCACCGAAAAGGCCATCACCGAACTGGGCAAGGGCGAGGCGCTGGTCTCGGTGCTCGACCTGAAGGGCGTGCCCACCGTGGTCGAGCGCACCTTCATCCGCCCGCCCTCCGGCCGCTCCGGCACCATCACGCCGGAGGAACGCGCCCGCATCATGGCGGCCTCGCCGGTCTTCGGCACCTATGACCAGACCATCGACCGCGAGTCGGCCTATGAGAAGCTCAAGGCCCGCACCGCCCAGCAGGCCGATGAGGTCATCGCCGAAAACAGCGCGCGGGTGCGCGCCGCCAGGACCTCGCGCCCGGCCCGTCCCTCAGTCCCGCCGCGCGAACGCGAAAGCGCCACCGACCGCTTTGTGAAAAACATGGCGGGCACCGTGGGCCGGCAATTGGGCACGTCGATTGCGCGCTCGGTCGGCAATGCGCTGGTGCGCGGCATCCTCGGCGGGCTGACCCGGCGCTAACCAACATCAGGGCAACCACAGCGCTTTCTTCTGCCATGGCGGCAAGACACTCAATGGGCCGGAGACAAGATCCCCCGCAGGATGGAGTGTCTGCGACTGCCATGCCGTCTGCCATCCATCCGGCACCGGGTAGGGAGCGCTAATGGCCCGTTCGGGGGCAAAGCCAAGTTGGCTGTAATAGGCGGGATCACCCAGCACCAGGACCTTGACCACACCACTTGCCGCAAGCCGCTCAAGCCCCCCGGCAACCAGCGCACGTCCCAGGCCCCGACGCTGCATCGTTGGCAGGACTGCCAGCGGCCCAAGCAGCGCCACCGCGTCATGGCCGCCGCCCACGCTGCATGGGCTGAGCATGACATGTCCCGCCACCGTCCCCACGTCATCCACCGCCACCAGCGCCAACACGCCCCAGGTCATCAATGCTTTCACCAGAGGCAGAAGGGGCTCGTCAGGAAAGGCCCGCTGATAGAGCGTGGTCAAGTGCGGCAGATCATCTTGCCCGGCAGGGCGCAGGGTGAAGACCATGATGGCGGCTAGCTTATCACAGGCTGGTGCGGAGGCACGAAAGATTCACATGTTGCGCCGCATATTGACGCTTGGGCCAAAGCGCGGAATGCTTCCCGAAAAATAAATCAGTGAAACGTCCAGCCAGGGGAGAGGCCGATCACCAAGCCTGAAAGCCGCCATGCCGACCGCATATTCAACGCCATCAGCAGCGATGCGGCAGCGCGGTCCATGCTGGTGGCCTCGTGGCAGCGCTCCGCCACCATTCACCGCCGCGACCCCGCCGAAGCGGCCCCGCCGCGCCGCCTGAGCGATCTCGAACTTCGCCAGGTGCGCCAGCGCATGGAGCCGGTGATTGCCGCCTCCGGCGATATTCTCGACCACCTCCATCGCGCCGTGGGCGGCAACGGCTGCTGCGTGCTTCTGTCGGATGCGCAAGGCGTGCCGGTGGACCGGCGCGGCTTTCCCGGCGACGACGACACCTTCCGCCACTGGGGCCTGTGGCTCGGCAACGACTGGTCCGAGGCGGCGGAGGGGACGAACGGCATCGGCACCGCCATTGCCGAGAAGCGCAGCGTCATCATCCACGCCGACCAGCACTTCCATTCGCGCAACACGGGGCTCTCCTGCATGTCGGCCCCCATCTTCGGCCCCGACGGCGGGCTCATGGCGGTGCTCGATGTATCCTCGTGCCGCGCTGATCTCACCGCGGAACTCATCCCCATTCTGTCGCTAACCGTCAGTTGGGCGGCCAAGCGCATCGAGGTGGGCTGCTTCCGCAACGCCTTTCCCGCCGCGCGCCTCATGGCCGGTCCCGGCCAGCCGGAGGATGTCATGCTGGCCATCAACCGCGATGAACTGGTGGTGGGGGCAACGCGCGCCGCGCGCCATGCCTATAACATCACCGACACGCGCATCGCCCAGGGCCTGCCCGCCGCCCTGCTGTTCGAGCCGGAGTGGGATGGCGGCTCGGCGCTGTCGCGCGCCGAACAGCAGACGGTGAAGCGGGCGCTCGCCGAAGCGCGCGGCAATGCCTCGGCGGCGGCGCGCAAACTGGGTGTGTCCCGCGCCCCCCTCTACCGCATGCTGAAACGGGCCAATTCCTCCGCCCCCTGACGATTGCCGGATTATTGCGGCGCACACTGTTTCAAAAGTGAAACAGAAGGCTCCGCGCCCCCGCGCCGCCCGGTTGCACTGTCGCAGCCGCCTTGCCCAATCTTGCCGTCAGGCCGCCAGCATGGGCGGCAGCAATGAGCGGAGAAACGACCAATGGCCAAAGCAAATGCAGAGTCCGTCTACAAGGAGCGCTACGACAACTGGATCGGCGGCAAGCGTGTGCCGCCCAAGTCGGGCAAATATTTCGACAATATTTCGCCGGTGAACGGCAAGAAACTGTGCGAGATCGCGCGCTCCGACGCCTCCGACATCGAAATGGCGCTGGACGCCGCCCACAAGGCCAAGGAAGCCTGGGGCAAGACCAGCGCCGCCGAACGCGCCAACATCCTGAACGCCATCGCCCAGCGCATGGAGGACAATCTCGCCCTTCTCGCCAGGGCTGAAACGCTGGACAACGGCAAGCCCATCCGCGAGACCACCGCCGCCGACCTGCCGCTCGCCATCGACCATTTCCGCTATTTTGCCGGTGCCATCCGCGCCCAGGAAGGCGCGCTGTCGGAAATCGACCACGACACGGTGGCCTATCATTTTCATGAGCCTCTCGGTGTCGTCGGCCAGATCATCCCGTGGAATTTCCCGCTGCTCATGGCCGTGTGGAAACTCGCGCCTGCGCTCGCGGCGGGCAACTGCGTGGTGCTGAAGCCGGCGGAACAGACGCCTGCCTCCATCATGCTGTGGATTGATGTGGTGGGCGATCTGCTGCCGCCCGGCGTGCTCAACATCGTCAACGGATTCGGCCTTGAGGCGGGCAAGCCCCTGGCGTCGAACCCGCGCATCGCCAAGATCGCCTTCACCGGCGAGACGACGACGGGCCGCCTCATCATGCAATATGCCTCGCAGAACCTCATTCCGATGACGCTGGAACTGGGCGGCAAGTCGCCCAACATCTTCTTTGAGGATGTGGCCCGCGCCGACGATGATTTCTTCGACAAGGCGATTGAAGGCTTCGTCATGTTCGCGTTGAACCAGGGCGAGGTCTGCACCTGTCCATCGCGCGCGCTCATTCACGAAAAAATCTATGACAGGTTCATGGAGCGTGCGCTGAAGCGCGTGGCGGCCATCGTCCAGGGCGATCCGCTGGATCCCGCCACCATGATCGGCGCCCAGGCATCCGCCGAGCAGAAGGAGAAGATCCTCTCCTATCTCGACATCGGCAGGAAGGAAGGCGCAGAGGTTCTGGCGGGCGGCGGTGTGCCCAAGATGGCCGGTGATCTGGCGGGCGGCTTCTACATCCAGCCCACGGTCTTCAAGGGCCACAACAAGATGAGGATTTTCCAGGAGGAAATCTTCGGCCCCGTGGTCTCTGTCACCACCTTCAAGGACGCCGACGAGGCCCTGTCCATCGCCAACGACACGCTCTATGGCCTGGGCGCTGGCGTGTGGAGCCGCGAGGCCAACACCTGCTACCGCTTCGGCCGCGCCATCAAGGCGGGCCGCGTCTGGACCAACTGCTACCACGCCTATCCCGCGCACGCGGCCTTCGGCGGCTACAAGCAGTCCGGCATCGGGCGCGAAACCCACAAGATGATGCTCGACCACTATCAGCAGACCAAGAACCTGCTGGTCAGCTACAGCCCGAAAAAGCTGGGCTTCTTCTGACCAATCACCAGAGCAACCTGACTTTTGCTGGACCCAGCAAAAGTCAGACAGGTTGCTCGCCAACAATAAGTTATAGCGGTGGCTTTGATCCATCAAAGCCACCGCTCCAGGAGGTGCAGGCGGGATGTTCCCCGCCTGCGCCCTCACCTTCAACGGAGGTTGCCATGCCAGAAATTCCGCCCCGTGTTGTGGCCACGCCCGAGGCCGAGGCGCTGATCGCCGAACTGAAGGACAAGCACGGCGACCTTCTGTTTCACCAGTCCGGCGGCTGCTGCGACGGCTCAGCCCCCATGGCCTTCCCGCGCGGCGAATTCTTCGTGGGCGATGCCGATGTGCAGTTGGGCGAGATCGGCGGTCAGCCCTTCTACATGAGCCGGGCACAATTCGAATACTGGAAGCACACGCAACTGATCATCGACGTGATTGCAGGGCAGGGCGGCATGTTCTCTCTGGAGAACGGCACGGGCCGCCGCTTCCTCACCCGCTCGCGCCTGTTCACCGACGACGAAGTGGCCGCCCTGCCGGAAATCTGAATCATCCGAGCACTGAACGTTCAGATGATCTCGTCCTCGTCGGCCACTACGGCACCTTCGCTGCGTCCCTTGGCACCGGACAGCGCTGCGGCACGGGCGATGTGAAACAGGGCGTCCCCCCGATTGACCAGCGGCAATTGCGTGCGCCCGATGATCATGCCGTCATCCGCCGCCACCACCGGCACGGAATGCCCGCCCACCGGATCGGCCACCACGCCGATCACTTCCTTCCTGCCCACCCGGTCGCCGCAGCGCCTGAGGGTGTGCAGGATGCCGCCCTCCGGCGCGCGCACCCATGTGCTTGCCGTGGCAATGGTCACCCCGTGATGCGCCGCCGTCCGTGGCGCTTCGGCAATCATGCCCAGCGCCGCCATGACCCGCAGCACGCCCTTCCCCCCCGCCTCGATGGACGGCTCGTCGAAGCGCAGCGCCTCGCCGCCCTCATAGAGCAGCACCTTGACACCCTCCGCCGCTGCCGTGAGCCGCAACGACTTGTCGCGCAGCTTCGACACCAGCACCACCGGCGGGGCAAAGGCCTCCGCCAGTTTCAGCAGTTCCGCATCCCTGGGGGCCACGCGGATTTGCGGCAGGTTCATGCGGTGCAGGGCAGCGGTGTGCAGGTCCACCCCGTATTGGCAGCGCAGCACCACCTCGCGGAAAAACAGATCGGCCAGCAGCGAGGCCAGCGAGCCGCGGTCCGACCCGGGAAACGAACGGTTGAGGTCGCGCCGGTCGGCCATGTAGCGCGAATGGGTGATGAAGCCGAAGTGATTGACGATGGGCACCGCCAGCAGCGTGCCCTTCACTTCGCGCAATGCCGGATGCAGAAGCACGCGGCGGATGATCTCCACGCCCTGAATCTCATCGCCATGCACCGCCGCGGAGAGAAAGAATGTCGGCCCCCGTTGCTGCCCGTTCACCACATGCACGGGTAGGTCCATGGACGTGGCGTTGGCCAGGGTCGAGATCTTCAGGTCCACCCGCTGGCGTGTGCCGGGGGCGACAGCCTCGCCGCCGATGGTGAAGGCTGTCATCCACGCCCCCGTGTTTTCGTGCGATGCGGCTTGGCGTGGCGCTCCAGAAATTCCACCATGGCCTTGGCCACGTCCTTGCCCGTGGTCTGCTCGATGCCTTCGAGGCCGGGGGAGGAATTGACCTCCACCACCATCGGCCCGCGCTGCGAGCGCAACAGGTCCACGCCCGCCACGTTAAGCCCCATGGCCTGCGTCGCCTTCAGCGCCATGGCCTTCTCCGCCGCTGTAATGTCCACCCTGGTGCTGGACCCGCCGCGATGCAGGTTGGAGCGGAACTCGCCCTCGGCCCCGCGCCGTTCCATGGCCGCCACCACCTTGCGCCCGACGACGAAGGCGCGAATGTCGCGCGCTTCCGCCTCCTTGATGAATTCCTGCACCAGAATGGCGACATCGGCGCTGTGGAAGGCCTCGATCACCGACTTGGCCGAGAGCGGCGTTTCGCCCAGGACCACACCGATGCCCTGCGTTCCCTCCAAGAGCTTGATGACCACCGGCGCCCCGCCGACGATCTTCAGAATATCGTCGGTGACGCCGGCATCATTGGCAAAGGCCGTGACCGGCAGGCCCACGCCCGCCCGCGCCAGCAGTTGCAGCGAGCGCAGCTTGTCACGCGACCGGCCGATGGCCACGGATTCATTGAGAGGATAGACCCCCATCACCTCGAACTGGCGCAACACGGCCGTGCCGTAGAAGGTGTGGCTCGCCGCGATGCGCGGGATCACCGCGTCGAAGCCCTCCAGCTTTTGGCCGTTGTAGCGCAGCTCCGGCCGCTTCGACGTGATGTTCATGTAGCAGCGCAGATAGTCGATGGGCACGATCTCGTGGCCGCGCGCCACCGCCGTTTCCATGATGCGCTGGTGCGAGTAGAGCTTGGGATTGCGGGTGAGCAGGGCAATCTTCATTTCGGCTTCTTTTTCTTCTTGGGCTTGATGCGGGTGAGAATGAAGGAGCGCGCCGGGTGAACCGCGAAGCGGTGGCCGATGCTGTTCCGCCCCAGCAGCATGGGAACCCCCATGCCCGCCCGGTCGGTCAGCGTCACTTCGATGGGCCAGCTCTCCTCGCCCAGCGCCAGCGTGGTCGAGATGACGGCGCGGTGCTCGGCGTGACCGCTGGTGCTTTTCACCCGCCGCTCGTCCGACAGCGGCAGGTCAAAGTGATGATTGCGGCCATGCAGCGGCACGGTGAAGCGCACCCGGTGGTCGTGAATGCGGATGTCTTCGGCGTGCAGTGCGGCAGTGCGCGCCCCCGTGTCCACCTTGGCGGTGATCAGGCCAAGCGCCAGATCCGGCAGGCGCACATGCTCGCGCCAGCCGATGAGGCGGGGTGGGGCAGGGCTGGCCTTGATGCGTGGCATGGCCAAGATATGCCACGGGTGCCGCCGCCGCGAAAGGGCAGGTCAGATCTTCACCGTCTCGGCGATTTCGATGCCGAAGCCGGACAGGCCGACATAATGCCGCGCCGTGGAGGCCAGGAGCCGGATGGACCGCACATCGAGGTCGCGCAGGATTTGCGCGCCCAGGCCGACATCGCGCCAGGCCTGCTCGCGGGAAAAGGCCGAGCCATGCTTTTCCGGGGCCATCTGGCTTGCCGGCACGCCCGCCGTGCCCTCCTGCAGATAGACCAGCACGCCCCGGCCCTCGCGCTTGAACAGGTCAAACACCTGGGTCAGCGTCTGGCGGTTGCCGAAGACATCCTCGATGATGTTCTCGCGGTGCAGGCGCACCGGCACGTTCCGCCCCGAGGCAATGTCGCCAAAGACCAGCGCCAGTTGCTCCACCGCGTCGAAGGGCGTGCGATAGGTAATGCCCGTGGCCGGGCCGATGGCGGTTTCCACCGCGAAGCGCCCGGTGCGTTCCACCAGCCGCTCGCGCGACTGGCGATAGGCGATGAGTTCGGCGACCGAGATGATCTTGAAGCCGTGCTCGCGGGCGAAGGCCAGAACCTGCGCCCCCCGCTTCACCGAGCCGTCGTCATTCACCAGCTCGCAAATGACGCCGACCGGCGGCAGGCCGGCCAGCCGCGTCAGGTCCACCGCCGCCTCGGTGTGGCCCGAGCGCATGAGCACCCCGCCCGACTTGGCCACCAGCGGAAAGACATGGCCCGGGCGCACGAAATCATCGGCCTGGACATTGGCATTGGCCAGCGCATGCACGGTGGCCGCCCGTTCGCGCGCCGAAATGCCGGTGGTGAGCCCATCCTTGTAGTCGATGGAGACGGTGAAGGCTGTGCCCATGGGCGCATCGTTCAGCGCCACCATGGGATCGAGCTTCAGCCGCCGCGCCTCCTCCGGGGTCATGGGCGCGCACACGATGCCGGAGGTGTGGCGCACCATGAAGGCCATCTGCTCCGGCGTGATCCGGGCGGCGGCGGCAATGAGGTCGCCCTCGTTCTCGCGGTCGTCGTCGTCCACCACCACCACCATCTCGCCGCGCGCAATGGCGGCAATGGCCTCTTCCACCGTGTCCAGCGACCGTTCCATGGCGCCATCCTCTTCCTTGAAATGCTGGGGCATGACCGCGCCCCGGGTAACCTCGGCGATCTTCAGCGCCAGTTCCAGCGACGGCTGGGCCCCGCCCACCAGTTGCGACACCCGGCCCTGGGTGATGCCCAGGGCCCTGGCCAGACCGGATTGCGAGGTATGGGTGCTGATGAGCCATTCCGCCAGACGCATGGCGACATATTAGCGTTACTAATAATCAAGAGGCAAGGGCGTCCGCTTTCCACGTCCGCTCCAGCACCCGGAGCCAGTTGTCATGGGCCACCTTGCGGATCAGCGCCGCGCCGAAGCCCGCCCCCTCCATGGCCCGGATCAGGCGCGGCAGGCCCAGGACGTCTCCGAGATGGCGGGAGATTTCCGCGCCGTCGAAGTCCGAGCCAAGGCCCACATGGTCCTCGCCCGCCAGCGCGATCATATGGGCGAGGTGCCGGACCATGACCTCAAGGTCGAGATCGGAACTCCACCCGCCTTCGCCCTGCAAAAAGCCCACCGCAAAATTCAACCCCACCATGCCGCCCGACCGGCCGATGGCCCGAAGCTGGTCGTCCGTCAGGTTGCGCGACGAGGGGCAGAGCGCATGGGCGTTGGAATGGGTGGCCACCAGCGGGGCGCTGGACAAGTCCGCCACGTCCCAGAAGCCGCGCTCGTTCAGGTGCGACAGATCCACCAGAATGCCCAGGTCATTGCAGGCGGAAACCAGCCGCTTTCCCGCCGCCGTCAGGCCGGGGCCGGTGTCGGGCGCGGACGGAAAGCGGAGGGGCCCGCCGTGGCCGAAGACATTGCCCCGGCTCCACGCCGGGCCGACCGCCCGCAGGCCCGCCGCATGAAGGAGGTGCAGCCCGTCCAGGTTTTCGTCCACCGCCTCCAGACCCTCGATGTGCATGACGGCGGCGACGGCCCCGGCCGCTTCCGCCGCGCGCAGCTCTGCCATGGAGCGGACCAGCCTGAATTTCCCATTGCTGGCGGCGGCCAGTTCGATCAGCAGATTGGCCATGCCCAGCGTCGGCCCCAGCGCCGCGTCGCGGCTCAGGGGCAGGGCATCGGGCGCGCCGGCACTGGCATAATTCGCGTCAGCCTCGGGCGAGGGCGCGAAGATGGCGAAGAATCCTCCGGCAAACCCCGCCTTTTTCATGCGCGGCAGGTCGAGGTGGCCCTCGCCGTCGCCGTGCAGGAAGCGGCGGTGGCGCTCGCCCGCGGGCTGGCCCCACAGGCGCAGCAGCACGTCATTATGACCGTCGAAAACCTTCAAAACCCACCTGCCAAAAGAAAACCGGGGCGAGAAAACCCGCCCCGGTGCTGAAAGTCAATGCGGCGTAGCTCACGCCTTGGCCATCAGGCTTTCCACATAGTCCCAGTTGATCAGATGATCGACGAAGGCTTCCAGATACTTCTGCCGGGCATTGCGATAGTCGATGTAATAGCTGTGTTCCCACACATCGACGCCGAGCAGCGGACTGCCGCCATGCATGAGCGGGTTTTCGCCATTGGCCGTCTTGGTGATGGCGAGCTTGCCCGCCTTGTCCAGCGTCAGCCAGGCCCAGCCGGAGCCGAACTGCGTCCCCCCCGCCTGCACGAAATCGGTGCGGAACTTGTCAAAGCCGCCCAGGTCGGAGTCCATGGCCTTGGCCAGCTTGGCCGGCAGCTTGCTGCCACCGCCCTTGGGCGTCATCCAGTTCCAGAAGTGCAGGTGGTTATAGTGCTGGCCGACATTGTTGATCAGGCCCGCGATCTTCTGGTCATAGGCCGCCTTGCAGATCTCCTCGATGGACTTGCCCTTGAGCGGCGAATCCGCCAGCAGCTTGTTGCCATTGTCCACATAGGCCTGGTGATGCTTGTCGTGGTGGAATTCCAGCGTCTCCTGCGACATGTGCGGGGCCAGCGCATCATAGGCATAGGGCAGCTTGGGCAGTGTCAGGGTCATGGTGTCCTCCGTTTTGCGGGACTGTAGGGGGAGCCGTGGATTGGAACAAGTCCAACGTGGCGCTCACGAAAAAGTTCCATTTTTCTCTTCTCAGGCATGGGCGTCGCTTCTCTCGCCATGGCCGCTTGCCTTTCGCCCCTAAGCAATGGCAAGTGAAGTTGAAAAGGGGGATCAGGTGGCTCTTGATGCTTCAGTGATGGCGCTGCTGGCTGTGGTGGCGCTGGTGGCGGGTTTCGTCGATTCCATTGCGGGCGGCGGCGGGCTTCTCTGCCTGCCGGCGCTTCTGCTCGCCGGGTTTGACCCCGTGGCGGCGCTGGCCACCAATAAGGTGCAGGGTTCCTTCGGCACGGCCTCGGCCACGCTGGCCTTCAGCCGCAGGGGCCACCTCGACCTTCTCGCCAACTGGAAGCAGGTGATCACCACCTTCCTCGGCGCCTGCCTCGGCGTGCTCGCCGTGCAGTTCGCGCCGGTGCGCCTGCTCTCCGGCCTGCTGCCGCTGCTGCTCATCGCCATGGCCATCTATTTCGCCATCTCGCCGCGCCTGTCGAACGACGACGCCCACCCGCGCCTGCCCTTCCTGGCCTTCATCGCGGGCTTCGCCCCGGCCATCGGCTTCTATGACGGCATCTTCGGCCCCGGCACCGGCTCCTTCTTCATGCTGGCGCTGGTGACCCTCTTCGGCTTCGGCATCGTCCGCGCCACGGCAACGACGAAGCTCCTGAACCTCACCTCCAATGTCGCTTCGGTCATCATGTTCGCCTTCACCGGCAAGATCGTCTGGACCGTTGGCCTGATGATGGGTCTGGGGCAATTCATCGGCGCGCAGGCGGGCTCGCGCCTCGCCATGGCCAGGGGCGTCAGCATCATCCGCCCGCTGCTGGTCATCGTCTGCTGTGCGCTGACGGTGAAGCTGCTCGCCGACCCCGCCAATCCCATTCATCTATGGGCGGCGTCACTTTTCGATTGATTGCCCGCGCTCGTACCAGCCCTTGCTGCGGTTGACGATCCATACCACCGACAGCATGACCGGCACCTCGATGAGCACCCCGACCACCGTGGCCAGGGCCGCGCCGGAGTTGAAGCCGAAGAGCGATATGGCGGCCGCCACGGCAAGCTCGAAGAAATTGCTGGCCGCGATGAGGCAGGAGGGTCCGGCCACCTCATGGGCCTCGCCCGCCACGCGGTTTAACAGATAGGCCAGCCCGGCGTTGAAATAGACCTGGATGAGAATGGGCACGGCCAGAAGCGCGATGACCAGCGGCTGCGCCAATATCTGCTCACCCTGGAAACCGAAGAGCAGCACCAGCGTGGCCAGGAGCGCCACCAGCGACAGGGGCCCAAGCCGCCCCAGCACGGCGCGCAAACCCGCTTCACCGCCCCGCGCCAGCACCGCCCGCCGCGCCACCTGGGCGATGATCACCGGAATGACGATGTAGAGAATGACCGACAGCACCAGCGTGTCCCACGGCACGGTGATGGCGGAAAGCCCCAGGAGCAGGCCCACGATGGGCGCAAAGGCCACCACCATGATGGTGTCGTTCAGCGCCACCTGCGACAGGGTGAAATGCGGCTCGCCCCTGGTCAGGTGGCTCCACACGAACACCATGGCGGTGCAGGGCGCGGCAGCCAGAAGGATGAGGCCCGCGATATAGGAATTGATCTGATCGGCGGGCAGCAGGGGCCGGAACAGATGGCCGATGAACAGCCAGCCCAGCAGCGCCATGGAGAAGGGCTTCACTGCCCAGTTGATGAAGAGCGTGACGCCGATGCCGCGCCAGTGTTCGGCCACGCGGCCCAGCGCCGCGAAGTCGATCTTCAGCAGCATGGGAATGATCATCAGCCAGATCAGCAGGGCCACCGGCAGATTGACCTTCGCCACCTCCATGGCCCCGATGGCCTGAAACAACCCAGGCATGACATGGCCCAGCGCCACGCCCGCGACGATGCACAGGAACACCCAGACCGTGAGGTAACGCTCGAACCGGGTCATGTCATGTCGCCTTGGCCGATGCGCCGGCGAGCTTGCCGATGGCCCTCACCTTTTCCGCCAGCGCCATGGCGTCGCTCTCGGCCATGGGCAGGGCCAGAAAGGCGTCGATGCGCTGTTTCAGAAAGCCGAAGGCGGCGGCGAAGGCGCGCTCCTTGTCGGTGTCCGATCCCGCCACGGCGGCGGGATCGGCCACGCCCCAATGCGCGGCCATGGGCCGCCCCGGCCAGATGGGGCAGACCTCGCCCGCCGCATTGTCACAGACGGTGATGATGAAATCCATGCCCGGCGCATCCGCCCCGGAAAACTCATCCCAGCTTTTGGAGCGGAAACCGTCTGCGGGATAGCCATGGGCGGCCAGTATGCGCAGCGCCCAGGGGTTCACCACGCCCTTGGGCTGGCTTCCGGCGGAATGGGCCACAAAGCGCCCTGCGCCATCGCGGCGGAGAATGCCCTCGGCCAGAATGGACCGCGCCGTATTGCCGGTGCACAGAAACAGCACGTGATAGGGGCGGGGGCTCATGCGTCCACCAGCCACTTTTCCATGTCTTCCACGCGCGGCAACCCGCCGGCATGCACCACCTTGCCATCGACCACCACGCCGGGCGTGGCGGCAATGCCAAAACTGGCGATCTGGGCATAGTCAGTCACCTTTTCCAGCGTGATGGTAATGCCCAGCCGCTCCGCCGTGCTGCGCGCCATCTCGGCCGTGTCCATGCAGCGCTTGCAACCCGAACCAAGAATCTTGACGTTTTTCATGACCGTTCCTTTCAGGTGAATAAGGCATTGAACAGGAAGCCCACGGCGATGATGCCGCTGGCGACCACGCCCACGAAAACCGCAATGAGCCTGAGACTCAAAACCTTGCGCAGGATGATGAGTTCAGGAAGTGACAGGGCGATGACACTCATCATGAAGGCCAGGACTGTGCCCAGGGCCGCCCCTTTTCCCAGAAGCGCCTCGACCACCGGAATGATGCCCGCCGCGTTGGAATACATCGGCACGCCGAGGCTGACCGCCACCGGCACCGACCACCAGGCACCGCGCCCCAGGATGGCGGCCAGCAGGTCCGCCGGCACGAAGCCATGGATCAGCGCACCCACCGCGATGCCGAGGATGATCCACAGCCAGACGCGGCCCACGATGTCCTTCACCGCCGTCGCCCCCGCCTGCAGGCGCTGGTGCAGAGTCATCTCCTCGGGTGCAAGGTCAGCCGGTGCCGCCCGCACCTGCCGCACCCAATCCTCAAGCCAGTGCTCAAGGTGCAGGCGGCCAATGATCCAGCCCGCGACGATGGCCAGCGCCAATCCGAAGGCAAGATAGGTCAGCGCCACCCGCCAGCCCACCAGAACCAGCAAGAGGCCCAGCGCCACTTCATTGACCATGGGGGCCGCGATGAGAAAGGAGAAGGTGACTCCCAACGGCACCCCGGCGGAAACGAAACCCACGAAAAGCGGCACCGCCGAACAGGAGCAGAAGGGCGTGAACACGCCAAGCCCCGCAGCCAGAATATTGCCCAGACCTTCCCGCCTGCCTGATAGCAGGGACCGCGTCTTTACCGGCGAAAAGAACGACCGCACCACCCCCATGGCGAAAACCACCAGCACCAGCAGCATCAGCACCTTGGGCACGTCGTAGAAAAAGAACTGCAACGCCTCCTGCATGTGACTGCCGTTGGCTACCGGCAAGACCGCGACAAGCCACCGCGCCGCGCCTTGCAACTGGCCATAGACCAGCCACCACAAGACCAGCGCCACGACCAGTCCCGCCAGCAGCAGGACAGACGGAAGATCGCGTCGCGGAGCGGGGGCGGAGAGACTCATGCGGCGCGCTTCCTCAGACCGGGTTCCGGCACGATCGCCATCACCGCTTCCAGAACATGCCGCACCTCCGGTGCCAGCGCGGCGTTCAGCCGGAACCGCACCCACTGCGCATCGCGCCGGTCGGTCACCAGCCCCATGGCCCGCAGCACACCCATGTGGCGGCTCATGCGGGACTGGCTGGCTCCAAGCCGCGCCATCAATTCGCAGACGCAATGTTCGCCGCCATCCCAGAGGATACGTAAAGCGGCCAGGCGGGTGGGTTCGGCAAGGGCCAAAAGCAATGGGGCAGGATCAGTCATGTCTTTATATTATGCGCCTATGCGCATAAGCGCAAGAAATCTGTTATAAAAACGGCGGACCCCTGACCGGAGCCCCCCGCCAGACGCCGCAGTGCGGCGGCAGTCATGCTTTCACTGAAACGCCTGAAGCCCCGTCTGCGCCCGACCCAGGATCAGCGCATGAATGTCATGCGTGCCCTCATAGGTGTTGACCGTTTCCAGGTTCACCATGTGGCGGATGACATGGAACTCCTCGGAAATGCCGTTGCCGCCGTGCATGTCGCGGGCCATGCGGGCAATGTCCAGCGCCTTGCCGCAGTTGTTGCGCTTCAACAGCGAAATGGCGGGCGGGGCCGCAGCGCCCCGTTCCAGCGCGCGGCCCAGCGCGATGCAGGCGGCGGTGCCCAGCGCGATTTCCGTCTGCATGTTGGCCAGCTTCAACTGCACGATCTGGTTGGCCGCCAGCGGCTTGCCGAACTGCTTGCGGTCGAGCGTGTATTGTCTGGCCCGGTGCCAGCAATCCTCCGCCGCGCCCAAAACCCCCCAGGCGATGCCGAAGCGCGCCTTGTTCAGACAGCCGAAGGGACCGCCCAGCCCCTTGCCGCCGGGCATCAGCGCCGCTTCCGGCACCTCGCAATTGTCGAGCACGATCTCGCCCGTCACCGAGGCGCGCAGCGAGATCTTGCCCTCGATCTTGGGCGTCGAGAAACCCTTGGTGCCGCGCTCGATGAGGAAGCCGCGAATGCCCTCGTCCTCCAGCTTGGCCCAGACCACAGCCACGTCAGCGATGGGGGAATTGGTGATCCACATCTTGGACCCGGACACGCGATAGCCGCCGTTGATGCGCTTGGCCCTGGTCTTCATGCCGCCGGGGTCGGAGCCCGCGTCGGGCTCGGTCAGGCCGAAGCAGCCCACCCATTCGCCGGTGGCCAGTTTCGGCAGGTATTTCTGCTTCTGCGCCTCCGAGCCATAGGCCTCGATGGGATGCATGACCAGCGAGTTCTGCACGCTCATGGCCGAACGATAGCCGGAGTCGACCCGCTCCACCTCGCGCGCCACCAGCCCATAGGCCACATAGCCCAGGCCCGAGCCGCCGTATTTCTCCTCGGTCATGACGCCGAGGAAGCCCATTGCCCCCATCTCGTTCATGATCTCGCGGTCGAAGCGCTCATCACGGAAGGCGCCCATGACGCGCGGCAAGAGCTTGTCCTGGGCGAAGGCGCGGGCCGAGTCGCGGATCATGCGCTCGTCCTCGGTCAGGCTCGCCTCAAGGTCCAGGGGGTCTTCCCAGTTGAATGTGCTGATGCCGGCCATGGCGGGATCTCCTTGTGTTGATCCTAAAAAGGCCATGGGGGGCCAATTGTCAAATCGCCAGACGAGGCCAAAGGGCAGGGCCAGTGCAGGATTATTTGACCAGGGCGGAAAGCGCCTTGAACACGGGGGTTCCGGCCTGGCCCAGAAGCTCGAACACCGCCATTTCCGTGGTGATGACCTGCACCCCGTTGGCCTTCATGCGTTCGCAGGCCACCTCCGCCGAGGACGGGCGGCGCGACGACATGGCGTCCGCCACGGCAAAGACGGAAAAGCCCGCCATGGCCAGGTCGATGGCGCTTTGCAGCACACAGACATGGGCCTCGATCCCGGCGAGGATCACCTGTGGGCGGCCCGCCTCGTGCAGGCCGATGAGATGATTGGCCAGGGGCCGGTCGCGCCAGCACGAGAAGGCGAGTTTTTCAAAGCGCCAGACATTGGCATCCGGCGCGATGAGTTCCGGCACCGTGTGCCCCAGGCCCCTGGGATATTGTTCCGACACGGTGACGGGAACCTGCAGCGTAGCGGCCGCGTTGAGCAGGATTGCCGCATGGCGCACCACCAGTTCAGGGCTGTGCATGGCGGGCAGCAGGCGTTCCTGCACGTCGATCAGCAGCAGCGATGATTTTCCGGCATCAAGCAGCATCCTGTTTCCCCGCCATCTTCAATCCGAAGGCATAGACCAGCGCCACTTCCTTCAGCCGGTCGAAGCGGCCCGAGGCCCCGCCGTGGCCCGCCCCCATGTTGGTCTTGAGCAGGGTCAGGCCATCATCGCTGCGCCGGTCGCGCAGCTTCGCCACCCACTTCGCCGGTTCCCAATAGGTGACGCGCGGATCGGTGAGGCCCGCCACCGCGAGAATGGCGGGATAGGCATGGGCCCCCACGTTGTCGTAGGGCGAATAGGCGGCAATTGTCCCGTAGGCCGCTGCATCGGCAATGGGGTTGCCCCACTCCGGCCACTCCGGCGGGGTCAGGGGCAGGGTGTCATCCAGCATGGTGGTCAGCACGTCCACGAACGGCACCTCGGCCACGATGGCGCGGAACAGATCCGGGGCCATGTTGGCCACAGCCCCCATCAGCATGCCGCCCGCGCTGCCGCCCTGGGCCACGATGTTGCCGCGCGCCGTGAATTTTTCCCGCGCCAGATATTCGCCCGCCGCGATGAAGTCGCGGAAACTGTTGGCCTTGTGCTCCAGTTTGCCCAGCTTGTACCAGCGGCGGCCCTTCTCCTGCCCGCCGCGGACATGGGCGATGGCATAGACGAAGCCGCGATCAACCAGTGACAGGACATTGGTGTTGAAGGCGGCGGGCATGGACATGCCATAGGAGCCATAGCCATAGAGCCACAGGGGCGCCGACCCGTCGAGCGGCGTGGTCTTGCGATGGAGCAGCGTGACCGGAATGCTCTCGCCGTCATGGGCCGGCGCAAACACCCGTCGCGCCACATAGTCGGAAGGATCATGCCCAGACGGCACCTCCTGCTCCTTGCGCAGCACGCGCTCCCTTGTCACCATGTCATAGTCATAGACGCGGGCCGGCGTGGTCGGCGATGAATAGGTGAAGCGCAGCGTATCGGTGTCGAATTCGCGCATGTCGCCAAAGCCGAGGGAATAGGCCTCCTCGTCAAAGGCGATCTGGTGTTCCTCCTCCGTCGCCATGTCGCGGATGACGATGCGCGGCAGGGCGTTCTCGCGCTCCATGCGCACCATGTGGCGGGCAAACATCAGCACGCTGACAATGAACACACCGGGCCGGTGCGCGATCAGGTCCTGCCAGTTTTCCGGGTCGGGCCGGTCCACCGGCGCCCACATGATCTTGTAGTCCTCGGCCCCGTCGCGGTTGGTCTTGAAGATGAAGCGGTCGTCCCAGTGCTCCACATCATATTCCACGTTCTCCTGCCGCGCCGCGATCAGGAGTGGCGGCATGAAGGGCGCATCGGCCGGGATGATCCGCGCCTCGGAGGAATCATGGTCGTGCGAGGACAGCACGATGAACTGTTCCGAGGCGGTGTGATGCACGCCGGTGAACAGGCCGGGATTCGTCTCCTCGTAAATCAGCCGGTCGTCCCCCTGCCGGGTGCCGAGCAGATGATGCCAGGTCTTGAGCGGGCGGTGATTGTCGTCCTGCTCGGTATAGAAGAAGCTCTGCCCATCCGCTGCCCAGACCGCGCCGCCGGAGGTTTTCTCCAGCACATCAGCCAGGTCTTTGCCGCTCTCCAGGTCGCGCACCCGGATGGTGTAGAACTCCGAGCCGTTGTCGTCCGCCGCCCAGTCGGCCAGCCGGTGATCCGGCGACACGCCATAGCCATAGCGGAAATAGTCCTTGTCCGCCGCCATGGCGTTGCCGTCGAACATCACCTGTTTTAGCCCGCCGTCGCGCGGGGTGCGCTCATAGAGCGGATATTGCCCGCCGGTGACGAAGGCGGTGGAATAGACCCAGGGTCCATGCGGCGCCGGAACCGAGGTGTCGTCCTCCCGGATGCGTCCCTTCATCTCGGCAAAGAGAGTGTTCTGCATCGCCTCGGTGTCGGCCATCGCACCCGTGAGATAGTCGTTCTCGGCTTCCAGATAGGCGCGGATATCGGCGGGCAGCACGGCAGGGTCGTGCATCACCGCCTGCCAGTTCTCCGCCTTGAGCCACTGATAGGGATCTTCGCGCGTGATGCCGTGGTGGGTCTGGCGGAAGGGGATTTTCGGGGCCTTGGGCGGAAGCTTTGCGGTCATTTTGTCTCTGCGTCGGGTTTGAAATCGAGGGCCACGCCATTGATGCAATAGCGCCGCCCCGTGGGCTTCGGCCCATCGGGAAAGACATGGCCTAAATGCGCGCCGCAGTTCTGGCAATGGATTTCAACACGCGTCATGCCGTGGCTGGCGTCATGGCCTTCCGCCACCGCGCCTTGCGCCACCGGTTCATAAAAGCTCGGCCAGCCGGAACCGGAGTCATATTTCGCCTGCGATGCAAAGAGGGGCGCGCCGCACACCACGCAATTGAAGGCGCCCGGGCGCTTTTCGCCGTTGAGCGGGCTGGAGAAGGGCCGCTCGGTGCCCTTGTCGAAGACAACATGGCGGGCGAGGTCGGACAGATCTTTCTTGTCGGTCATGGTCGTCTCCCTGGTTGAGACTCTCATGTGGGAAAGGCCGGGGCAGGTTTGAAGGCCGAAATTCACCCGCCGTTAACCATAAACCCACGCGCAACCCTGCGCGGGCAGCCAATTTGGCCGGAATTAAGCAAGTGGAGAGGGATCAAGGGTTTATCTGATGCCGATTGTGGGGAGTTTTTCGTGGGGATCATGTCTGAACAGGCCAATTGGCAGGGCGAAGACGCCCATGCGCCGGGTCTGACAGCGGCGATGGACGGCGCTCTTGCGGGCGCTGCCGACGGCAGGCCCCGCATTGGTGCCGATGCCTTTCGTGCCCTGACCGCGCGTCTGAAACGTCCGGGGGCCACGGCCCCTGTGGTGCCTGCTCCGGCTCCCGTCATTCCCGATCTCATTGTGGCTCCGGCCCCGGCCGCCCTCGACGTGCCCGCGCTGCCGGTGGCGGAAGCCATGGCCGAGCCGGCTCTTGCGCCTGAGGCCATGCCCGAACCGGCGTTCACGCCGGTGGAGATTGCCGCGCCGGTCTTCGATCCCTTCGCGCCGCTGACGCCCCATCCCGAGGCCGCGCCGACGATGGAAATGTCGGGTCAGTCCGCCGCGGACATGTCCAGTTCCTTTGCCCAGCCGGTGCTGGCACCGCCGCCCGCCATCCTGCCGCCGCCGGAGTTCAGCGAGCCGCCGGTCGCGGTCGTGCCGCCGGAAGTCGCGCACCTTGCCCAACCCTATGGCCCTGTGCATCCGGCCATGGACCTGCATTATGCCCCGCCGCCGCCCATGCCGGAGCCGCGCCTCAGCGAGCGCCGCACCGAATCCCGGCTGCGCAAGAACCCCAAGGCGGCCCCGGCCACGGGCGAGGAAAAATCGCGCGAAACCGCCGCCGCCACGGCTGAACTGCGCCGCCGCGCCACCGACGGCAACACCCAGCTTCTGAAGCAGATCAAGATGCTGGTCTTCTCGCCGCCGAGCCTGGCCGACCGCACCGCCTACCTCAAGGAAGCCGCCGAGATCATGGCCGCCGAGCAGGCCCAGCAATTGGCCGAAGCGCCTGCTGACGCCGTGCCGCCGGAACTGTCGCTTGACCACATCGAACCGGCGGTGGAGGCCCCCCCGTCTGAAGCCGGAGGCGGCAGCGACACCAGCGGCCCTTTTGATCCCGCCACATATGAAGCCGCCGCATCCGGCCCGGCGGCGGCCCCGCTGCCGGACGCCCTGCCTGATATTCCGCCCGAACTGGCATTGCCGCAGGAAGTGGCACCCGAGGCCGCCCCGGCCCGCGCCGTGCCGCCAGCCCGGCCCGAGGCGGAACCCGCCGTTTCAGCCCTCGCCAAAATGAACGAAGCCGAGGCGGTCGATCTGTCGCGTTCACTCCTCGACATGATGAGTGCCAGCGCCGGCAACGCCCTGCCGCAGGAGCGCGTACTGGCCGCCGATACGCTTCTGCGTCTGGTGCCCCGCCTGCCGCTCAAGGCCCGCATCATGCTGGCCGACCGCATCGGCATCATGGAGCAGCCGCCCCATCTGCTGGTCAGCAAGCTGATCCGCGACAGCGCCATCGAAGTGGCCGGACCGCTGCTGGAGAATGCCTCGCAACTGACCGACCAGGATCTGGCCCAGGTCATCGAGGAAAATCAAAACGGCAAGCTGCGCATGGTGGCGCGCCGTCGCCATGTCTCGCGCGCCGTCAGCGACCAGCTCATCGCCACGCGTGATGGCTCGGTGCAACTGACCCTCATCCGCAATGGCGGCGCGGAAATCTCCCATGACGGCTTTCTCGCCCTCTCGGCGGAATGTGAGCTCAAGCCGGACCTGCTGGCGCCGCTCTGCACCCGGCCCGATCTGCCCGCGCCCACCGCCTTTGAACTGTTCTGGCTGGCCCCGCCGCAGCTGCGCCGCTACCTGATCTCGCGCTTCCTGACCGACTCGGAGACGCTCGCCCGCATTCTCAAGATCACCCTCGCCAGTCAGGGCGGCGACGAACCCACCGAAGACCGGGCCCAGACCGCAGGTGCCGTCCAGGCGGCGGTGGCCGAGATCGCCGCCGGCCGCTACGACGCCGGGGCCGACCGCCTGGCCGAGGTGGCGCGCATCAACCCCGCGACGGCGCTCCGCGTTCGGGGCGATCCCCAGGGCGAACCCATGGCCGTCTGGCTCAAGGCCATCGCCTCCCCGCGCAATGACGTCACCGCCACGCTGCATCATCTGCAACGCGGCGATCATTCCACCCTGATGCGGGGGCGGGACGTGGGCGAACTCCAGGTCCTCTTTGATTCGCTGTCCTTCAATAAAGCCCGTATGTTACTGACCTATTGGGACTGGGCGGTGTTGAAAACCGGCCCCTACGCAATCGCTAACTGACCTGCGGCATTATTTCCGACCTTACATGAGCCGTTTCATCGGTGGGATCACTGACTTTTGTTCATTTTCCACTAGAAATAGGGGATAATTCCCCCTATACCAATGCTTCCATTTACTGCGTTGGGAACATCATGGAAAACAAAACAACTTTGGTCGAGCTTGCCTCGCAAATCGTCTCTTCCTTCGTCGGCAAGAACACCGTTTCTGCCGCGGAACGGCCAAGACGGTTGGGCGTTGTGTATGGCGCGCTGACCGCCCCCCCCGAGGGGCGGAACGACACCAGCATCCAGCCGGGCACCAATCCCGCCGTGCCGCCGAAGAAGTCCATTCATCCCGACTATCTGATCTGTCTTGAAGACGGAAAGAAATTCAAGTCGCTGAAGCGCCACCTGCGCACCCACTATAATCTCTCGCCGGAAGCCTATCGCGAGAAGTGGTCTCTGGCGCCGGATTATCCCATGGTTGCGCCGAATTATGCCAAGACCCGGTCCAATCTGGCCAAGACCATGGGCCTGGGCCGCAAGCCCGGCAAGAAGCGCTGAGAAGCGCGCCATAAATAAATGTGAAGGGCCCGGAGCATGCTTCGGGCCCTTTGTTTTTACAGCCCGTTTCGCGGCGCGGCCGCCGTCGCATGCCTTTGCCGCAGGCTCCTGATTCAATCCGCCGCAGCGCGACTCTTGCGGATCATCACGCGCCGATTCATACAGTGGGAATCGCTTTGGGGCGTCGATTCGCAAGAACGGGGTTGGGGCAGTGGACTTGGGAACGATCGGCAGCGCATTTCGCGCACAATTGATTGTGCCGGAACAACGGCAGCTCTTTGATTATTGGCTGGAGCAGGCGAAGGGCCGCATCATGCCCGCCCGCGCCGACATTTCGCCTGCCCGCATTCCGCGCCTGCTGGCGGGCATCAGCCTGGTGGAGATCTGCCCCGACAGCACCCGCTGCCGCTTCCGTCTGGCGGGCACCCGGCTGCGCGAAATCTACGACCGGGAAATTACCGGGCTCCATCTGGAAGACCTGGACTGGGGCGACAAGCAGGATTACTGGCACGCCGCCTATAATCGGGCCATCGCCGAGGCCAAGCCCGCCCAGGGCGTGTTGCGCGGGCCCGTGGTGCACAAGGAACACCTCATCCAATACTGGCTGAAGCTGCCGCTGTCGTCCGACGGCAAGGTGGTGGACATGCTGCTCTGCCACGACCACTTCATGCCCGCCAGCGAGGCGGCCCCGATGCTGCTGGCGGCCAGCGGTTGACGCCGGTCAATAGGTATTGATTCCTAATTTAGGATTTGTTAGGCCATGCGGGTCGAAGGGAGACTCGCATGACCCAATTGCCTGCCGCCAAATCCCCGCCCGGAAAAACCGCTCTGGCTGAAACCGCCAGGGCCGCCCGGAAGCTCTTGCGCTTGCTCTCGCCCGATGGCTGCCACCTGCGCCAGACGCCAGCAGGCTGGCGGGGCTTTTGCCCCGCCCAAGACCTTTCCCCCGCCCTTTCCTGCCCCCGTGATGCCCCGGGGGGGCGGCTTTTTGGTTTTGGCGGGGGGGTTCGCCGGGGCGGGCCAGGAGCGGGGGCGCGCGGGATGATCCGGCTGC